>ERZ650302.1312-NODE-1312-length-13917-cov-9.909681_pt1 | contig 13917 bp, 14 predicted proteins | sample MGYA00376238_ERZ650302 | MGnify/ENA primary metagenome ERZ650302 (study PRJEB26733, sample SAMN07839298) | wastewater metagenome | biome: urban; feature: wastewater treatment plant; material: waste water | place: USA: North Carolina | collected 2016-04-28 ... | reverse complement strand
CGATAATAAAGAAATTGATTCTATAAATTTTGAATTTGAAAATTTTGATATTTCATATAGGAAAAATAAACTAAATAAACAATTTATTGACTTTTTTTATAATGATAAAAAATATTCTAGAGATGTTAAAATTATTGGAAAATTTTTTAATGAAAATGAAATTTTATGTTGGTCAACAAGCGATGCGTCTCGTTTAAAATATTTATATGATACAAATATAAATTTAAAAAAAGATTTTAAAATAAAAATATTTGATTCCAATAAAAAAGAAGTTGAAGCAAAATTAATCGAAGTAAAATTTAGTAATAAACAATACTTATATTCAGATAATAGATTTAATAAAGTTAAATATTATCAATTGTTAAATATAAATTTTTTATTAAAACCAGAAATTGAAATTAAAGGTGATGTTATATTTCTATGTATAAAGGATAAGGCTTTTCCATACAAATTATTTTTTGGAAATTCAGATATTTTTTCAAATAATGTAATTATAAATGAAATAATTAACCATAATAGTAAAATTAGAGGACATTTCCCATCAACTACGTATAAGAATCAAAAATTTAATCTAGTTAATAATTTTTAAAAATAGAGTTATAATATGATGTCAATAGTTACTATAAGGATTTTATTCTATCATTTAAATTTTAAAGGTTAAAATGAAATGAAATCATATGATACAACATTAACTAGACTTATTTTGATACTCACAAAACTTTCAAATAATGAAAAACCAACAACAAAAGAGTTATCAGAAGAGTTTGGAATAGGAATAAGAACTATTCAAAGAGATATTTATCAAAGATTAGTATATTTTCCAATAGAAAAAGATAGTGAAGATAGATTAAAATTTATAGATGGATTTTCTTTAGATAGGTCTTCTCTCGATAATGATGAAATGATGTTGGTATATTTATCATTATCTCAATTAAAAGGATTCAATAATAAATTTGAAGATAAAATTGATACTATAATTTCAAAACTTCTTCTTCCAAACTATACTGCACCATATCATATAAAAACTACTAGTTTTGAGAAATTAGAGGTAAATTCTAAAATTGTAAAAGATATAAATAAAGCTATTGAACAAAAAATTATCTCTAAAATAGAAATTTTAAATCAAGAAAAAGATATTTATCCTATTAAAATCGTAAGTTTTAGTGGTATTTGGTATTTACTAGCAAAAGATGAAATAGATAATAAAATTAAATCATTTTTGCTTTCAGATATAAAAAATATTAAATTTTCAAATCAAAAATTTAGTTTAGATAAACCAATAGATGAGATACTATCAAATGTACATAGTGCTTGGTTTGAAGATGGTTGTAATTTTAAAGTTACAATTTTAGTTCATAAAGTTGTAGCTTTTTATTTTAAAAAGAAAAAAATACTTCCTACTCAAGAGAATTTAAAAGAGCTAGAAAATGGCGATTTAATAATATCTTTTTCTGTAAGTCATTACGAAGATATTGATAATTTAATAAAAGCTTGGCTTCCTCATATTGAAATAATTGATCCAATCGATTACAAAGAACAAATAACTACTGAACTTCAAAATTATTTAGATAATACTATTTCTAACGACTTCATGCTGTCGTAATACTATTTTATAATTCTGATAATTTTTAGAAGTTATCATGAAAAGTAAAATATCTATATATCCAACTTACTTTTAATGAAATAAAACAGTAACATTTTTTTGTTACCACTATTTGTATAATTTCAAAATAAATAAAACACAAGGAGTATATTTTGCAAGATAATACTAACAAAACAACACAAGAACTATTTGATAAATTGATGCTTGGTTTTTCAAAACATTTTGAAAAATCTTCTAGAAGATTAGATGATGATTTTGAATATGAATCAAAAGATAAAATACCAAATATTGACTACACAGATGGTGGAGCTAGTTTTATAGAGTTTGTTAGAAAACAACAAGAAAAATCTGAAAAAATAAAATAAACCCAAGGAGTTAAAAATGAGTTTTATGCCAAATATAATTTATAAAAAAGATGATAAAGAGGTTGTTAGTGATTTGCTTACAAAAATGTTAGATGATAGAGTAATTATGTTAATGACACCTGTTAATAATATATCAATGACAAGTGTAATATCACAACTACTATATTTAAATGTGAAAGATAGTAAAAAACCAATACATCTATATATAAGCTCTCCAGGTGGAAGTGTTTTAGATGGATATGGAATTATCGATACTATGAATTTAATAGAAGCTCCTGTTTATACTTATACAATAGGATTAGCAGCTTCAATGGGTGCTTTGATATTTTTAAATGGAACAAATAGATATATGCTTCCACATTCAGAACTTATGCTTCATCAACCTTTAGGTGGAGTTAGTGGACAAGCAAGTGATATTGAAATTACAGCAAATAGAATTATCAAAATGAAAAAAGATATAAATGAGATGATTGCTACTAGATGTAATCTTGCTTTAGAAGAAGTAGAAAAATTTACAGATAGAGATAGATATTTTTCTGCAACTGAAGCAATAGAGTATGGCTTAGCAGATGAAATTATTTCAAAAATAGAGGTAAAAAAGATGAAATAGGTATATATAAATCAAGCTCTTTAGCTAAATAGTTAAAAAGAAAGTGTTCTGTTATATAAAAACAACAAATATTAATTCAATATAAAATCAAACAATTAAAATCTAGGAGAAACAGATGAAAGCTACAATTGGTTTTATCCCAACAAAAATAAAAAACAGTTCGAATAAAGCAAAAAAAGGTAAAGAGTTGATTGTTCCAAAACTATACACACATAGTTGTGCAGTTGGACAAACAGGTTGTGGAAAAACAACAAGTTATATATATCCAAATTTAAATGAGAGAATCTCTTTAAATGATGGAATATTAGTAATGGATTATAAAGGTAAAGAGCATAATGCTGTAAAAGTATTCGCAAATAGACATAATAGATTAAATGATGTTGTGGAAATTGGAAAACCATGGGGAGAATCTATAAACATTATAAAATATATGAGTGAAGCAAATCTTGAAGACTTTATAATGGGTATTATAGGATTAAAAGATGGTAAAAATGATTACTGGAGTTCTTCTGGTACTAATATTGGAACTGCTTGTTTAAATATAATTGGAAAATTAGAGAATTTAATATATGAGATGAAACAAATTAAAAATCAAAATTCTCTTATACATAACTGTTTTAAGACTAATTTAAATAGCAACAACAAAGATTTAGGATATTTAAAAGGCATTCCAATAGTAAAAAATATAAAATCTTTATATGAAATTACCGCATCAACAGATAGTTTAAAATTATTTGGTTCAAATTTAGACAACCTATGTTCACATATACAAGATGGAATAAAAAACACTATATTTACTGATGATGTTGATATGGAACTAATAGATATACATGATAAATATAAAAATATTCTCGAAGCATTTTGTTTATTAGAAGATAGTATTAAAAAATATTATCCCTCTATAGAGACATTTGTAAAAGATAGAAGTAGTAGCAATACTAACCTTACTTCACTTTTAACAGCAATAAATAAGCCTTTAGCTGCTATTGCTACAAAGGATTATTTAAATAATGATAATTTTGATGTAATTGATGCTTTAAATAATTCAAAAATAGTTGTTATTAATACTCAAGAATTATCTGAAGAGATACTATCAAATTATAGTTTCTCTATATTTAAAGAGTTACAAAAAAGAATAACTAAAAATAAAGTTTGTGATATATCAATTTTTATAGATGAAGCACAAAGAGTAGTTTCAAAAAACTTTGATTTACCTATTGATGTTTTAAGAGAGGCAAAAGTTGAACTATTTTTATCATATCAAAATGAAGATTTGATGATTGAAAAATTAGGTGCACCTAAATATCAATCATTATATAAAAATATTGCTCATAGATATCTATTTAGAAATAATGAGCCAGGATTATCTCAGTTAAAATCTTTTGAATACAAAGATTTATCTAAAAATGATATTGAAAAAATTAGATTATCAAAACCTATGTTTCTTGATGATAAAGAGTTATTTGAAGTTGAAAAAGAGTATCAAAAAAAATTGAACTTACATTCAAGATATGGAATTGGTAAAGAGTATAAAAATATGATTTTTATATGTGATATATCTCTTTTTGAACAGCACAAAGTTATTTTGAAAGATGTTAAAAATAATAATAAAATTATAGATATCTGCAAAGGTATTGATAAAGATAGATATAACAAACTATTTGAAAATGTTTGTATGGCAAAAATTGGTTTAGACAGTGTTAGTACTAATTATAAAAATAATGATTATGAAGATGATGATTATGAAGACAAAGTACTTGATGCACTTATTATAAAAAATAGAAAAGGATAAAAAATGGCAATGCCTATAAAAAGAGTAAATAGATTTGTAAATAAAATAGCGGATATTCACTATCCGTATTGTCAAGATAGTGAATATGATGTTGATTTATCATATAAAGTAAAATCAATTACAGCGTGTTTGGATGAGTTAAACATTGATTTTGTCTATGATAGTAGATATGGAATAATTGTTTCAAATAGATTAAATAGAGATGTTAAGCCTTACACAGTCAATAAGATTGTAAAAGATAAATTAAAAAATATTGATTTAATTTTAGTATCTCATATAGATATGATTAGTGTTTTTAATAATAAAGAGGTATTAAATAAATTCAAAGATGATTTTTCAAAACTTGATAAGTTTGAAGATAATATATCAGGACCTTTAGATAATACTATTACAAATGCTGTTCTTTTGGCTCTTTTGGCTTTAAGAGTTGAAAATTTAGGTGATGATTGCAAAGATATTATGGTTATTTTTTCTATAGGTGAAGAGCGAAAAAGTGAAAGAGGTTTTAAAGAGCCAAAAGGTATTAAGAACTTTATGGAAAAATTTAGTGGTCATTTAAAAGATGATGTTAAGTTCATAAATCTTGATGTAACAGCTAATGAATATCATGATTATAAAAATGATGAAAAAATAGTTGCTTTTATTGAGTATGATGATACTTTTGATAAAAATAAATTAGAAAATCATAAATATTCAAAACTAGATATATTTGAAAATCTTGATATAGATGAAAATATTATGTTTTGTGATTATGGCGAAGATGGAACAAGCGATGATTTGGAAGAGATTGTGCTTTATGAAGATGTGTTTGGTTTTACACTTGGTTTAAACACATATGGAACAATACACTCTTTAAAAAATAGAACAACTGTTAGAAATATAGATAGCTATTTTAATCAGTTAAATAAATTTTTTGATAGTGAGTTTTTTAGACCAAATTTTAGGTAATAATTTTTAATTAAACAAAATCTATCTATAATAAAATAAAAAATTAGGGGAAAAAGATGAAAAAGATATTTCTTAGCATTTTATTAATGCTTACAACAAATTTATTAGCTCTTGAAAATGAGAAAAGCATATCAAAAGAGCAGCAAGAGTTTTTTGAAAAAGAGATAGTTTCTCAATTAAAAAGTCATGGAGATTGTAAAGCATATAATATTTGTGATGATGAAGAAAAAAAAGAAATATCTTTTAAATTAAAAGATGTTATTTTGGTTCCAAACTCTAATAAAATCTTTTTTATAACATATGTTACTAATAGTCATAGTTGTTTTGCTTGTGGTGTTGCAACTAATATATTCTTATATGAAAAAAATAAAGATAATATGAAATTAATATCAAAAGATTTAAAAGCTGATGTATCTAGCACTTTTGGAGAAGCACCAGATTTTAAACTAATTGAAGTTGGAAAAAACAATTATGCTTTATCATATATTTCTAGTCAAGGACATGGAAGCGTACAAGATTATCTTGTAATATTTAGTATGGAGAAAAATAAATTAAAAAAAATTGCTTCAATAAATCTTGACTCTAGTAGAGATGTTGGAATGGTTTATCATGAAACAAAAACAAAATATACTTTTGTTAAAAGTGATAAAAAGTTTTATGATATAAAACTTGATGTAACTGAGCTTGAAGATAGTAAAGTAGTTAAAAAGTATAAAGAGATTTATGTTTATAAAAATGGTAAATATAGTTTAAATAAATAGGAAAACAGATGAAGGATACAGAAATATTTAATCAGTTAAATAACTTTTTAGAAAACTTTAAAGCACCAAAAACAATCAAAATTTACGATTATGAAAATGATAGAGCTACGCCTATTAACAAATTTTTATTTACAGAAGAAACTATTACAATAAAAGATCAAGAAAAAGAGAAAAAAGTAAAAGTATTAGAAGAAGAAGTACACTCTATTGGAAGAAAATTAGATGAACAAAATAGAGAATTATTTAATACTGTAAAGCATGAATTAACCGATCATTTAATTATACATTATAAAAAAAATGAAGATCTTAAAGAAAACCAAGGAATAGACTTAAATGATGTTAATCTAAGAGAAGGTTTTAGTGACACTATTTTTAAAGAAATAAATTATAAAAACTTAAATAATCTTTCACAAGATGAAATCCATGCTTATGAACAATTAGGTGTTTCTATTGAAAAAAAAATAGATGAAGTTGAATTAAAAAAATTAAAAGATAAATTAGATAAAAATGAAATTACTCTAGAAGATTATAAAAAAGAGTATAAAATTTTAGAAGATAAATCTTTTAATGTAGAAGTATCAGAAGCTTATTTAGAACCATTAATTAAAACATTCTTTAATAAAATTAAACCTAATGCTATGATTAAAGATTTAGAGTGGTTAAATGAAAGATTTATATTTATGCCAGAAGATCCAAGAAGAAGAATTAATGATAAAGAAGGTGCTTCTTTAATTGCTAAACCTTATAAAAGACCTTATGATAGTTTTGATACATTTAGAATTAACAAAAACAATGCAATATCTGAAGGTAGTTTAATTGAAGCTATTGCAACTAAAATGTATCTTTTTCCAGATAAACTATCTAAAATAAACTTTGAATATCCATTAGAAAGACATAAACCTAAAAATGGTCCAGATATTAATATGGAACCTATTTATAATATGAATTTTCCAAAAGAGAATAGTAATATGTTATTAGAAAGTGGTGTAGCACACCTATTTAGAGATCATCCTGCTTATCTTTTACATTTAAATTATGCTTATGGTGATGGAAAATATATTTGGTTAGGAATTGAAGAAAATAGAAAATATTTATCTACTGGCTATAAACCAAATAGTTTCTCTTACAATATTGTAAATAGAACACAAGAGTTATCTATTAGAGATAAAAAACTATTTGATATTAAAAATTATGAAGAAATTCAAAATATGAATTTATCTAAAGATGAAAAATTTGATTTATTCTTAAAAATATTATATGCAATGGATTCTAATCCTGTTAAAGAAAGACTTACAGCTAATGAATATGTAAATTTGGCAAATTCAGACACAATTGATTTTTCTAAAGCAAGTAAAAATAGTATTTTAGAATATTTTAAATTCTCTAATGAATTAAACCCAACTAAAGAGTTAGATGAAAATGGTGTTCCTTTAAAAAGAAAAAGAAAACTTGCTTCTAAAGAAGAAGATGTAGGAATTACAGGAAATTATGATAAATTAGATTTAAACAAAGACTTTTATCTAGTTCATGGTATATATAATCATGTTTATAAAAAATTTGATTTTGATAGAGAAATACAATCTAAATATATATTAAAAAATTATTGGGATAATATTGTTAAACCATGGTTAAACATTGAAGAGAGTAGAAATATGTTCTTTAATAATGTTCGATATAAAGTAAGTCAAGATTTAGATTTAACAAGTTCTTCAAGAAGAACTTATTTAAATAATAGAAGAAGTGATATTAAAGATTTTATTAATTCTTGTTTTAATAGATACTCTATTGATGCAAGAAATTCAGAACACTTTACAGCAAAAATTATACCAGAAGTATTAGCTGATGAAATTGTTGAAAGTATTAATAAAGCAATTACTAATAATAATTTTAAAACAAATAGAGAAAAATCTTATGCAAATGAAGTATTTGGTTCAAAATGGGAAAATAACTTAGCTGCAACACAACAAGATGTTGAAGATGTATTAAGAAAAGATGCTTTAAAAAACCATTATTCTACTTTAATTAATGAAGCAATTACAGAAATTGAAGGTTATACAAAATATCAATATAGTATGGTTGGTGAACAAGGTAAAAAGATATTAGATGCAACATTATTACATGTTAAAGAGCAATTTTTAAATACAGATAATTTACCTGATGAGATTAATATAGTTAATATATTTGTTAAAAATACTAAAATTCAATTAGAAAAAATGATTGAAGAGTATAAAGACCCTAACTATATTTCAAGAAAACAACCACCATATTTTCCAACAATTAGACATATGATTGAAAATTGGAGTTTAGATTTAGAAAAAGATGATATACATCCTATATATGAACAAATTAACAAGCTTGAATTAATTGAACAATTAGGTTCTAATGAAAATTTTGCAAATAAATTACCTACTAATAAATTATTTAAATTAGGTTTATATAATATAGAAGATAGACATATTAACCCTTTAAATAATATAGCTTATCAATTAATGAAAGATAAAGAAAAATTTATTGGTGAAAATTTTAAGGCTATTAAAAATGAAAAAGAAGGGATTAATTACAATAGAAATATTCTTGTAGAATTATATAAGAAAAAAGAGTCATTAGAAGATAAAAGAACTTTATCTATTGAAGAATTAAATCAAAAATTAAAAGAGTTTGTTGATTCTAAAATAGATAATAGAATAGTTGATAATAAGATAGATAATGAAAAAATGATTGAAATTATGAAACTTATTGTAAGAATGACACAAAATTTTGAAAACAAAGATAAAATAATTGATTTATCTAATGTAGAAAATATATCTAATGAATTATCTAAATTAGATAGTAAATTAAGTAATGTTAATGATATTACTAAAGCTGGATTAGTTTTAAATTATATATTTACTATGAATGAACTTTATAAAAAGAATAGTGTAGATAAAAATGAAATTTCAATAGATTTATTAAATATAGATAAACCAAAAGCTATGGTATTACAAAATATTATAGAACGAGAAGAAGGTCATAAAAATTATATTTTAAATGAGTTAAATGATAAATATATTAAAGAATCTATTACATTAAATGATAACTTTAGTTATCACCATGATAATAGCATTAAAGATAAATTTGAAAATGTAGAAGTATATAATGGAAAACATTTTCCACTATTTATAGATTTAGAAACTTTAACTATTTTTAGTGTTGAATGGACAACAAGATACCCAACTTTAAATGTTGTAACATTACCAGAACAATTTTCTAAATTAGAGTTAGACAATAATTTAAATAGAAAAAATAAATTATATGATTTAGAAAATAGAACGCTTGAACATAAAATGGATTGTATCAAGTTAAATAAACATGTTGAATTAATTGATAATGATTTAAATAAAATTGAAAACAAAGAGTATTATGATTTCCATCCTTTAAATCATAAAAATATATTAGATAGAGTATCTATTATTTTTAGTACTATTCAAACTAATTATTTTATTCAATTAAAACAATCACTTGAGAATAGTTTGTTTATTGATGCAGATCCATTATATTTAGGTGAACATGTATTAAATGATGGTGCTATTGCATTTATGAATAAAAAAGATTACGAATTATTAGATCAAGATATTAAAAATAATGAAAATAGAATTGATTTTTTAAGTGATACTTTAAAATATACTGATAAATATAATTTTGTTGGATATGATAAAGGTGAACAAGATACTAATAAAAGATTTGATTTAATAAAAAAAGGTATAAAAAAAGGTATATATGAAGAAGATTACGATGACGCAACTATTATGTTTAAAAAAGTAAATGGTTTCCCTTCTGAAAAATTTTCTAAAAGATTAAGCAAAGAAAATAGTTTAGAAAAAAACAACTTTGATTTAATTTATGATAATAAAGATATTATAAGTTTTGAAGATTTACCTAGAAAAAATGATTTTTTATTTAAAACAAAAACATTAACTAATTTACAATTAGGTAAATTATCAAATAAAGAAGCACATAAAATATTTAAAGATAATTATTTAGATAACCTTCAAGAATTTAAAGAAAATTTCAAATCATTTAAATTATTTGAAACAAAAGAAGAGTTAGAACTATATAAAAATAATATAAATAGTTTTTTAAACACTAAGATTTAATTAGTATCTTATAAAATTTGGGAGAAATATGATGAAATTATATTTAGATGATGTTAGAGATTTACCAGATGAAAGTTTTGATTTAGCAAGAAGTTACGATGAAGCTGTAAATTATGTAAAACAACATGGTATTCCACCTTTCATATCATTTGATCATGATTTAGGTGTTGATGAAAATGAAAATTTACTACCTACTGGATATGATTTTGCAAAGTGGCTTGTAGATATGGATATGGATAATATTTATAAATTTCCAGAAAATTTTACTTTTCATGTACATAGTGCAAATCCAGTTGGAAAAGCTAATATTGAAGGGTACTTAAATAACTATCTAAAATCTAGATAAAGGATATAAAATGCCATATGATGATGAAGAAAAAAGAAAATATACTAAAGAAACAAGAATAAAAGAGATTTTACAAAAAATTATAGAAGATGATGGTTTAACAAAAGAAGAGTTAAAAGATTATTATAAAAATGAACTTGGCTATAACTTCAATTCAAAAAGTGTCCAAATGATGTTTAAAAGAGATTTAGAAGATTTAGTTGATAAAAAGATTATTTGGTTTAATGAAAAAAAAGGGTCAAATCTTTTTACTATAAATAAGAATTTTGGGTTTCCCTTAGATTCAGCATATTGTGCTTCAGGTATTTATACTATATTTTATTTTGGATTTAAAAAGAATATTATTGGTAAAAATGATGTTTTAACGGTTATTAATCCGACTATTTTTAATGAAATAGGGGATTATAGTTTTGAATTAGATTAAATCTAAGATAGGAGTTTTTTCCTCTGTTGCTTTTTTTAATAAGAAATTTATGCTATCGCTTAAACTCAATCTGTAATTTTTAAACTTAATACCCTAAGAAAATTGAGCAAATTTTTGTAAAGTTTTATTCTTTTAGTGTAAAGTTTAACAATAAAAATAAGGATAAAAAAATGAAAACAGAAAACATAGAAAAATTAAATAGTTTAGAAATATATCAAAAAGTGGCTTTTGAGTTTAAAGATGGCTGGAATGGCTTAGTATATGAATTAGGAAAAGATATTGAAGATTTATGTAAATTAGCAAATTGTGAACTCCCATTAATTCAACAAATAAAAGAAAAATTTGGAACATTAAGATTTTACTACAATACATTAAATTCGCAATATCCTAAAATAATTGAAAAAAGTATCAGAGCTTTAGTTTCACAAGCTGAAAATTGTTCATCTACTATTTGTGAAATATGTGGAGAATTTGGTGAAAAAAGAGTTGATGGTAGACTTTATAAGACTGTTTGTAAAGAGCATCAAGGAAGTTCAATAACAGTTTTTGAATATGAAGAGATGATGAAAAAACATTATGAAGAACGAAGAAGAGCAAAAGAAGAAGTAGAACAAAATCCAAAACCTAAAAAAACATACTTTGGATTAGAAATTAAAGATGGCAATTTAATTAAAGAGAGTGATATTAAAAATTTACCTTTTTATGAATTTTGGCTAGAGAGCGCAAAAGGAAGTACTTGTGCAATTATAGATGGTGAAGAGTATATATATTTAAGTGATTGGGAGAGTTTCGCAAATTTATTTATAAAAACTGGAAAACATAGATTTCAAAAAAGAGATTAAAATGAAAACAACAAAAATATTAGTACAAAAATCTGAAACTGGGTTAAGTGAAGATAATAAAGCTAAATTAAAAAGTTTAAAAATATATAAAGATAAAAAACATTTTAAATTTTCCAACGGTTGGGTAGATTTATCTTATGAATTAGGAAAAAATATAGAAGAAGTTTGCAAATTAGCAAATTGCGAACTCCCAAAAATAGAAGCTATGTATAACAAATATAATACTCTAAGAGTTGATTATCATTTCACTTCACCTGTACCAAAAATTGTTGAAACATTAATTGACTCTTTAATTTATGTAACAGAAGATAAATCAGAGATGATTTGCGAGTATTGTGGAAAAAGTTGTGATATAGAAATAACAGAAAAAAATAATAATTATATAAATGCTTGTGAAAAGTGTTTTGATATAAAAAATAGAGATTAAAATGAAAATAGATATATTAAGTGACCTACATTTTGATAATTACTTTTACAATAAATAATCAAAAGATGATGTAACTTTTACAGTCAAATTATTGATTTTAATAATTGTGGTGATGTGTATACAAAAATTTTCATTTTAACTTATTAATTTAAAGATGTATATAAAAACTATAATTAAAGAAATTTCACAAAAATAAATCTTATTCTTTAACATAAATATATATTAAAGAACATTGTTTAATAAATATGATATAATAACAAAAACACAATTGTTGTGTTTTATTCTCAAAGGAGAAAATATGACTCAAAAAGTTAGAAGTAATGTTTATTTAGATACTGAATTAAAAGAATTAGCAAGAGAAATGTTTAAAAATTACGGATTGAGTTTAAGCGATGGAATAAATTTCTTATTAAAACAAGCAACAGAGAAAAAAACTCCTATCTTAGATTTAAATATTGAACAAATTAATCCTAATGATTCAGATTATAAACTAATTGAAAAAGCAAGAAGTAATAGAGCAAATGGAGAAAAAGTAATTAATATTCAAGGAGATAGTTATAGATTAAAAGAAAAAAGAGAATCAAATATCAATTCAGATATTTATAAGTTTGGAGCAAAATCTTCAACTAAAATTGTAGAAAAAGTACAGGTGGTTTAAGTTTCAAATAGTAACTTTTTTCAAAATTTAACTGCCCAATTTAGCACTTCGTTTGACAGTAACAAAGAGCTGGTTTATGTAGATAGACCTGTTGAAGTAAAAGTTTCAGTTAAATGCAATGTTCCTAAAACTCATTGTGATTTTAACAAAGCAACAGATACAGAAGTTATTACAAGTTTGAGAACTTGTATAGAGGATTTAAGAAAAAGTGTAGAGGTGTGTCAATGAATTATGGTTTTATAGATGATGAAACAATTGTAAAACAAGCTAAAAAAATCTGTGATTGTATAGGACATGGTATGCATGGAACTGCTATGCATATGATAATTGAAACTGCTGTTACTGAAACTGGACTTGGTAGAATAGAAGATAAAACTGATGGTGCAGGAATAGGAATAACTCAGTTTGATAAAATTCCTTTTGCTGATGTGAGAGATAGATGTATTAAATTAAAACCACAAATTGAAAAAGATTTAGGAGTTGATATTACACTGGTTGAATGGGAACATCTAAGATATAATAGTTTTTTAAGTCTATTGTTTTGTAGACTATTATATAAACCATTTAGCGAAGAAATACCAAAAGATAAAATTTCACGAGCTAGTTATTGGAAGAGATATTATAATACTATTGCTGGAAAAGGAACAATAGAACATTATCTTAAAATGAATGAATAAGGCTATTAATTAAATCTCAATAGCCTTAAATCATAACCTTTTAATCCATCAGTAACTTTTAAAAGCTCTTTAGCATTTAGGTTACTGATATTAAACTTTATTTTATTATTAATCACTAAATATACCATTTTACAATCCTTTAATTAAAGTTATAACAAGTGCAGTAATCACAAACATTGAAAGAGTTAATCCAATAATAAACTTATTTTCAGTCTTATTTTTTTTATCAATCTCTTTTAAATACCATTCATAATAACTATCTTTTTGCTTATTAGACTCTTTTAACCTATCAAATATAGTTTCATTTAGAGGTTTTAAATTTTTTATATGT
>ERZ650302.1311-NODE-1311-length-13920-cov-8.628561_pt1 | contig 13920 bp, 16 predicted proteins | sample MGYA00376238_ERZ650302 | MGnify/ENA primary metagenome ERZ650302 (study PRJEB26733, sample SAMN07839298) | wastewater metagenome | biome: urban; feature: wastewater treatment plant; material: waste water | place: USA: North Carolina | collected 2016-04-28 ... | reverse complement strand
AAACTCGTTTCGTAACGCAAAAAGCGTTCGCACGTGGTTTGAAGCCAATCGTAATCATTAACAAAGTTGACAAGCCAAGCGCTCGTTGTGACTGGGTTATTGATCAAGTATTCGACTTATTTGATAACTTAGGTGCATCTGATGAGCAATTGGACTTCCCAGTTGTTTATGCTTCTGGTCTTCGTGGTGTGGCTGGTCCATCACCAGAAGAATTAGCGGATGATATGACACCGTTGTTTGAAACGATTGTTGATATCGTAGAACCACCAGCAGTTGATGTTGATGGTCCGTTCCAAATGCAGATTTCTTCACTTGACTATAACAGCTTCGTTGGTGTTATTGGTGTTGGTCGTATTCAACGTGGTTCTGTAAAATTGAACACTCAAGTAACCGTAATTGATAAAGAAGGTAAGACACGTAATGGTCGTATCTTAAAAATCATGGGTTATCACGGTTTAGAGCGTGTTGATGTTGAATCTGCTTCTGCTGGTGATATCGTTTGTATCACAGGTATTGATGCACTCAATATTTCTGACACGATTTGTGATCCGAAAAATGTTGAAGCATTACCTGCATTGTCTGTAGATGAACCTACAGTTTCGATGACGTTCCAAGTGAACAACTCACCGTTTGCTGGTAAAGAAGGTAAATTCGTTACTTCACGTAATATCCGTGAGCGTCTTGATCGTGAATTGATTCACAACGTTGCATTACGTGTTGAAGATACTGATAGTCCAGACCGTTTCAAAGTTTCAGGTCGTGGTGAACTTCACCTTTCAGTATTGATTGAAAACATGCGTCGTGAAGGCTTTGAAATGGGCGTATCACGTCCACAAGTCATCATGAAAGAAATCGATGGTGAAAAACAAGAGCCATACGAAAACGTAACTTTTGACGTTGAAGAACAGCATCAAGGTTCTGTAATGGAACAAATGGGCTTCCGTAAAGGCGAAATGACCAATATGGAAGTTGACGGTAAAGGCCGTATCCGTATTGAAGCAACTGTTCCTTCACGTGGCTTGATTGGTTTCCGTTCTGAATTCTTAACCATGACTTCTGGTACAGGGATCATGACATCAAGCTTCTCGCATTACGGTCCAGCAAAAGCAGGTACTGTTGCGAAACGTCAAAACGGTGTGTTGATCTCTATGGTTCAAGGTACTTGCCTGGGCTATGCATTATTTACACTTCAAGACCGTGGTCGTTTATTTGCTAAACCACAGCTTGAAGTATATGAAGGCATGATCATCGGTATTAACTCCCGTTCAGACGATATGGTTGTTAACCCAACTAAAGCGAAACAGCTCACCAACGTCCGTGCATCTGGTACTGATGAAGCATTGACTTTAACACCTGCACTGGAATATACGCTTGAACAAGCGCTTGAATTCATTGAAGATGATGAGCTAGTTGAAGTAACACCAAAATCAATTCGTATTCGTAAGCGTTACTTGACTGAAAACGAACGTAAGCGTAACCGTGATAAATAATTTTTCTTAACTGAAAAAGAAAAAACCGCTAATTCTATTTAGCGGTTTTTTCATTGCGTAGACTTAATGGCCGAGAGATGCTTAAGCACATATTTTTATTAAAATAAAAAGTGTTGTTAAAGTGTGAAATAGCTTTGTTTTTTGATAAAAATATTAAATTATCAACATCATGCCATAGCCGCACCTGTGTAATAAAGAATGCAAAAATGGGTTGCGATTAAGTTCAACTCTGGAGAGTTATAGATGAGTATCATTCAAGAATTTAAAGAGTTTGCTATCAAAGGCAATATGATGGATCTTGCCATTGGTGTCATCATTGGTGGTGCATTTGGTAAAATTATTGATTCATTGGTGAAAGATATCATCATGCCACTTATTTCAGTTATTACAGGTGGAGGTGTTGATTTTACCCAGAAGTTTATTGTGCTCGGAGACAATCCAAATAATTTACAGTCTTTAGATCAATTAACGAAAGCAGGTGTCAATGTTTTAACCTATGGTAATTTCTTAACCATCTTTATTAATTTCATTATTTTGGCATGGGTTGTGTTTCTTATGGTGAAAGTAATGAATCGTATGCGTAAACAAAAAGAAGCAGCGCCAGCAGCACCAGCGCCTACACCTGAAGATATTCAATTATTACGTGAAATTAGAGACTCTTTGAAAAAATAAGTACTTATTATTTTCATAAAAAACGGCATTTAAAAATGCCGTTTTTTATTGGAAATAGATAATTCCATATTTGGAACGCAAGCTTTTACATGGAAAATTGCAAGATTTGACTCTAAAATATTTGCATATTTGAATGGAACAGCAATCATGAACCAACTATTTGTCTATGGCACACTTTGCCCAAACCGAGAAAATGCGCATATTTTGGGTGGAATCGGTGGAGATTGGCAAAAAGCATCGGTACACGGCACAATTCATATTTTAGATTGGGGACCAGACAAAGGTTTACCTGCCTTAGTTTTAGCTGAACAAGATCCATTAATCATGGGATATTTATTCAGCACGGAAAAATTAGAACAAAACTGGCAAATGTTAGATGAGTTTGAAGGATTCCAATATGAGCGAGTTGTTGCTGAGGTTATCTTGGAATCTGGTGAAAAAATAGATGCATGGACTTATGTGATGAAACCGCAAGAATTAAAATAACTGAGAAGAGGAGAGAGCTTAAAATAATTAAGCTCAAACCATTATCTTAAGCCATCCATGCGAAATTTCACTTCAATTAAGTGAAAACCGAATTGGCTTTTGATCGGGCCGTGTAAGATTCGTTCTGCTGCTGTAAAAACTAATTTATCAATAACAGGGACCAATTGCCCCTTTTTCACTTCACCGAGTTCGCCTCCACGTTTAGCTGAGTTGCAAGTAGAGTATTGTTTGGCGATTTTGCTAAAATCAGCACCAGACTGAATTCGTTTTTTTAGCTGTTCGGCTAAGTCTTTATCTTTGACGAGAATATGTCGAACAATTGCGGTTTGCATAAGGTTGTTCTCCTTGATTGCATCTTAAATGGTCTATACTTTGCTTAGTTTCAAAGGTTGGCATTGTGGACAAAATACACTAGCACGTTGACCTAACTTTAAGTTTTCTAATGTAGTTTCACAATTAACACACATTTCACCTGCGCGACCATAAGCTAAAAGTGTCTGCTGAAAGTAACCATTTTCACCCATGGCATTACTATAGTCACGCAAAGTTGATCCACCTAAATCAATTGCTTGTTTTAAGATGCGTTTTACTTCGATGACTAACTTTTCCACTTGTGCTTTGCTCAGCGTCGAAGCAGGTTGCGCAGGATGAACCCCAATGTTGAATAAACTTTCAGTTGCATAAATATTGCCCACACCAACCACTATATGGTTATCCATTAAAGCAATTTTAATGCCGACATTTTTTTTAGCTAATTTTTCATGCAAATATGTTGGATTAAAATTTTCAGTTAATGGTTCTGGCCCTAGCGTATCAATCAATTTACTTTGATTGGTTTCATCTAACCATAGAATACACCCAAAGCGCCGTGGGTCATGGTAGCGGAGTTGCTGATCTTCAAATTCGATCACAAGATGGTCATGCTTTTTTAATTCATCACTGGATTGACATAGGCGAAAGCTTCCTGACATACCTAAGTGCCAAAGCATTTGATCTTGTTCAAATTCAGCCAAAATATATTTGGAACGACGTTTGAGTTGAGTTAAACGTTGACCAATTAATTTTTCAAGATCATCAGGGATAGGCCAGCGCAAACTAGGATTGTGTACTCTTATAGCTTGTACACGTTGCTCTAAAAGCGGCAGTAAACTGGTTTTTGTGGTTTCAACTTCAGGAAGTTCGGGCATAGTGAGCTCAAGTTGTTTCAACAACAATACAATGAGGGTAAATGTTTAACTTACAATTATGACGATATTTAATTTGATTGGCTAATCATCATTAAAATTGATTTTTGGTTTTTTAGCTAAGGTTAAAGATCTAATCTAATTATAAAATAATGAAATACTTACTTTAAAAAGCTTGCCCTTAAATTCTGTGAAACAAGGAATTTTCATACCTTTAGTAAAAACAAATTTTTTATATGGTTGTGTTGCAATAAGCATGGGTTTGAATGGTTCTTTTGCTTGGGCTGCTGAATCAGAAGTCGATCGGCCCATACAACTTCCGGACAATCAAGGTTGAAGCAACTCGTACTGACACAGCTTATATTGAAACACCAGCATCAATTTTTAGGGTAGATATGCCTAAAAACGATCAGAGCTTAGAAGTTGATTTAACTGAGCTTGTGAAGGGGATACCGAGTTTTCAACTGCGCAATCGAGAGAATTATGCCCAAGATTTGCAACTTTCTATGCGTGGTTTTGGTGCACGTCCCACATTTGAAGTTCGTTGAATTCTCTTATATAGCGATGCTATTCCTGCCACAATGCCACAATGCCACAATGCCACAATGCCACAATGCCAAATTGACAAGGGCAAACCTCAAATATTGATTTAAGGAGTTTAAGTCATCTTGAAGTATTAACAGGTCCATTTTCTTCGTTATATGGAAATTCTTCAGGAGGTACGATTTTAGTAAAAACAAAGGAAGGACAGGGTAAAGATTCGATAGAGATGAGTTATGCGGGCGGTAGTCATCACAAAAATCATGCTGGTTTAGTTTTACAAGACGGTTTAAAAAATCAAAATGAACCAAGTTATATGATTAACTCATCCTATTTTGATACAGATGGTTATCGCGATCATAGCAGTACAGAAAGTATCAAACCAATTCTGAAAAGAATACATGTTTACTTTTTAATGACAACTTAAACAATTGCATCGCCTTATACAGGATACATATTTTGCTATACGGATTGGAGTTTAAATGGATTTACCCCTATAGATAATTTATTTAATAAACAATATATCGGTTCAGTGATTGTGAACGAAGGAAATAATCGCTTCTTTGAACCTACAGATGGGTGCAATTGGAGTGCTTGGATTAAATTAAGCAAACAATTTTAAATAAAAAGCAGCACTCTTTAGGGGGGGGAGTGCTGCTGAATTGATTTTAGTTCTTTGTTTTTACTGAAGCTGCTTTTTTTGCAGCAATTGCTTCTTCAACTTTAGCCAATGATTCCTTCGCATTTGGATAGTTAGCTGCTGCTAAGCGAGTAAAAATATTTTTTGCCTGCTCTAAATCTTGGTCAACAATACCTCCATTTGCTAACATATTACCGAGAACCATTAAAGATGGTGCATAACCTTTTTTAGCTAAATCTTTAAGGCTATCAATCGCCTGTGCTTGCATAATAGGATTTTTATTTTTAACACCAACACTCAAATCGTAGATTGTTTTGAGATGTTTTGCTGGATAATAATCTTTCCGTAGCAATGGTAATAGTTTCTGAACAGCGATCTGATCGTATTCAGGTTTACCTTGCTCAAATAAAATTTTTGCAGTTTCAACAATGGCTTCATCAGAGCCTTGTTTAGAAGCTTTATCTAAATATTCTTTGTATTTTTGATTATTCTTAGTGATGCCCAAATCACCTTTATGATAAGCCTGTGCTAATGTATAACTGGCTTGAGCAAAGCCTTTATTTGAAGCATCTTGATAATACTGTGCAGCTTTCTTTTCATCCTTTACTGTGCCTTGACCAACTTGAGTCATATAACCTAGGTTATAAATTGCTTGGGCATTCCCTGTATCTGCGAGACGCTGCATTTCTTGAAACGCGGCAGGGTAGTTTTTTGCTTCGTATAGTTTAGTTGCTTGAGCAAATGCATCTGGTTTTGCAGTTACTTTACTATCAGCCGCAAATGTTGAATGACTTGTAGCAAGAATTAAGCTGGCAATCAGCAACTTTTTCATTTTATTTATTCCTTTCACAGATATCTGCTTTAATCCATTACATGGCAGTTTTTAATGCCTTCATCATAAAAGTTTGCTGTGAAATGTAAATATAGATTTTGTATAAATCTTGCTTAATTAATTTATTTTAATTTTTATATTATTTAATATAAATCAGAATCTTATGTTGTAAGTGGTGGCTTGCCAGTCAACTGAAAAGCCACCACCTAATTAGATACTATTTTTTAGTTTGTGCTTCTAATAGAAGTTGTTCAATTTGTTGAGCATTTTGTGGTAAGCCCGCGACTCTAGTGCCATTTTCAAGGAAGATTGTAGGTGTCCCACTAATTTCTAGATTTTGTCCTAAAGCAATATTTTTCTGTACAGGTGTTTCACATGTACCTGAATTTTGGGCTAACTTACGATGTAGCATGTAATCTTCCCAAGCCTCATATTGGTTTTTGGCACACCAAATTTTATTTGCTGCAGTTTCAGCTTGTGGATGCAATTTCTTAAGTGGGAATAAAAAAATGTAGACCGTTACATTGTCGATAGAGGTCATATATTGTTCAAGTTTTTGACAATATGGGCAATCGGGATCGGTAAAGACATATAAAGTACGTTCGCCTTTACCTTTGATGTGCTTAATGGCTTGTTTGAGAGGAAGTTGTTTTACATCAATTTTACTCAGTTCAGAAATACGATCTTCTGTTAGGTTTTTCTGATTTTTTACATCGAGTAAATTGCCAAAAAAAAGATATTTAGCACTTTCATCTGTATAGATAATCTTACCAGACACATAGACTTCATAAATTCCACTTAGTGGAGATGGGGTGACTGAAGTAACGGGAATATCTGGATAATTTTGTTTAAAGTTTTGTTCTAAGGTTTTGCTATCAGCATGTACTATTTGTAAGCTTAATAGACTCAGTGATAAGGCTGATAGCCAAGTTTTGATGGTTATTTTCATTTGAGAGAGATATTGTTGAGAATAGGTGAACAATAACCTTCATTTCGATTCTCGACAAGAATGATCATTAAACTTTATTTCAAATAAGGCTGCATTGCCAATTGCAGTAATTCAATCAGTTCGGGATCCATATAGTGATAGTCATCTGGAATATCGAGCACAAACACTTTCTTATGTGACAGCTGTTTGGAAAATTGTTCTTTGATCTGTTGCTTATGTCGAGATTCCATCACAAAAATTTGTTCAGCCCATAGAATATCTTTGATTGAAATCCTATGTTTAGCATTGCGACTAGTTCCTGCTGAACGGGTATGTAGACCATACCCGTTTGCGAAAATACGTTCGGCTGTTGGACTGCGCCATTGATTGCGACTGCAAATAAAGAGAGTATTCAATTCAGTACCAAATTAATGATCAGTGCTGTTAATAAAATCTTCTAAAATTTCGAGTTGAGGTACTCCCACAATTCTATGACCTTTAGAATTAAATATCATTGGTGTTAGATTAATCCGATATTTTTTAGTTATTATCATATTTTGATCCATAGGCTGATAACATGAATTATTTCTTTGATTGGGTTTAGCGCCATCTAATAAATAGGTTTTCCATGCTTTAATCGGATCTTTTGAGCACCAAATATTCTTAGATGTTTCAATCGCTGAGGGGTGTAGATATGTTAAACTCATAGGGAATGTATAGATCGTTATGTTATCCACCTCTTCAAGAATACCTTGTAAGGCCTGACAAGTGGGACAATCTGGATCGGCAAAAACATATAAAACTCTTTCACCATTTCCTTTGATCTCTTTTAATGCATTTGCAGTGGGTAGTTGTTTGGGGTTAATTGCATAATGCTTTTGATAGTTGAAGTCCGCTATGTTGTGTATATTTTCAAGATCAATAATGTCTCCAGAAATTAAATATCGACCAGAAGCATCTATCCATATAGAGCCTCTGATGTTTGAAAGAGTATAAAGATCTGGAATAGGTGTTTTATCTATAAATTCTGGTTTTAATTCATTAGGAAGGCTTTGGATTCTTTGATTAATTTTTTCTGTGTTAGCAAAACTAGATTGCATATTAAATAAAGCGGTAGCCATCGTAATCATAAAAAGTAATGTAGACTTGAGTACAGCTAATTCCGATAAATTGAATAAAATAAAAAAGTATTTGTTTTAAATAAGAGTATATGCTTAATTTTAATTAAAGGATCTTATTTATAATTAAAAAGCCCTAGTAAAAGGGCTTTTGTTTAAAATGATTATTGTGGTCGTGCTACATCACCATTTAATACTTCTGGTAAATCCAAAACCTTTACACCAAGTTCTTCTAAAGCAACTGGTTTTGCAATTACAAGTGCGATATAGCCATCTTCAAATGCAGCACTATTCACAATCTCAACATCTTTACTTAGCTGGCTAGCAGGAGAAGGAACAGTATCTTTGGCTTGGATTAAATGTAACCAATGTTTTGGTTTTGCTTTAAACCATAGACGTGCCACAATTTCCTGACCTAAATAACAACCTTTGTCAAAATGTACACCATCACGTTGATGCAAACGTAGTTCTTGTGGTTGAAACAAATGTTCTGTACTTTGACTAATCCATGCTTGACCTGACTGAATCGCTTGAATTTGCCAAGCATCGATGTCTGTCTCCACAGAAGAAAACTCAGTTTGAATGCCATTTAATGAAGGAAAAACAGATCCTATTTCTTCTAATTTCATTTTTGAAAAAGCACCAAACTTTTTAATATGTTTGGAAAACTCTTCGGCTTGATCTTGGGTGGTTACAAGTTCAAAACTTTCTGGATTTAATCTTTTAATCCATAGCCCAAAATGAATACGTCCTTTTAAGTCACAAATAGCGGTATAGCGATTTTCATTTTCAGGGAGACGTTCTACATGAACAGTCACTTGACCCTGTAGAAATTTTTGCGCATCTACACCATTCAAGCTAAAAGCAGTAAAAGCAAGCTGACTCATAGATTAATCCCAAAGCTGCGTTCTTATCACTAAATATGGAGTGCTATTTTGCGCCATTTTTTACAAAAAAGCAGCTTTAGATTCTAGATATTCGGGTTCAATTGAGCGATTGAAGGAATAGTATTTCATGACTAAATCGGTATGATAGAGGCACGAATTAAAAATAACTTAGTCTGAGAATAATAATGAGTGGAACAGTACAACTACATCGTGTATTTAATGCACCACCAGTTCGTGTTTTTAAAGCCTTTCTCGATCCAGATGCCTTGGTAAAGTGGATGCCACCTCATGGTTTTACTGCCAAAATCCATCACTTAGACCCACAAGAGGGTGGAACATACAAAATGTCATTTACTAACTTTTCAACTGGACAAATTCATTCATTTGGAGGAACGTATATTGAACTTATCCCGAATGAATTATTACGCTATACCGATAAGTTTGATGATCCTAATTTACTAGGTGAAATTCAGGTCACAATAAAATTAAAATCAGTGGCAGTAGGAACCGAAGTGCATATTACTCAAGAGGGAATACCTGATGTTATTCCTGTTGAAGCGTGTTATTTAGGTTGGCAGGAATCTCTGTATTTATTGGGATTGCTGATTCAAGCTGAAATTCCAAATGAATAACAACTCCTTAGCTTAATTCAAACTAGCTAAATTTTTAATATTTAATCATATTGGGGAATATTATGTCTGAACAAATTCTTGAACACAGAGAACAATTGGCTCGTGTTGCCATGCGCGAAGCTTTAGAAAATCAACAAGCAGAAGATAGTGTGGAGTTATTTATTCAACATCATCTTGAAGAAGTTGAACCTGAATATTGGGAAAAATATTTTGACACATCAAAACCTAATTTATTACAAATTTTAGAGTTACTGGTATTAGATTCACGTTGGGATGAGGGTGATCTGGAAAGTTATGAAATTTTAGATTTCACCTTACCAGATGAGATCACAAATTACGTTATCTGCGTTAGTTTTGATTCAAAAGGGCAAGTTGTTAATATTTCAATGGAAAGCTGAAAAATTTGTGAGATGTGGGGTAGGCTGATGTGAGAATTGAGATTAAACGTATTTATTGATCCTGTTGAGCCGACGGATGGACAGCGTGTACTCGTAGATCGGTTATGGCCAAGGGGAATATCGAAATAGCAGGCACATTTAGATTTATGGCTTAAAGATATTGCACCCTCAACTGAATTGAGAAAAGCGTTTTGTCATAAGGTTGAACATTGGCTGAGTTTTCAGGAAAGGTATTATAAATAGCTTAAAGAAAACCCTTATGTAAATCAGCTTAAAGACATGGCACAGCAACAGCAAGTAACGCTCATTTACGCAGCTAAAGATCCTAAGCTTAATCATGCCCTAGTACTTAAAAATTATTTAATTGGACAAGCGATTCAAGCTTAAATTTTGAAAAAATGCGTCTATCGATCATAATAGTGCTTTTGAGATGTTTTTATGTCTTTTCCACACTGCCCAAAATGCCAATCAGAATATACTTACCAAGATGGCGACTTATTGATTTGCCCTGAATGTTCACATGAATGGAAAGAAGGGGAGGCATCTGCTTCAGAACAACAAGAGATTATTAAAGATGCCAACGGTAATATTTTAGTTGATGGTGATAGCGTCACTGTCATAAAGGATTTAAAAATCAAAGGTTCATCATCTGTAGTTAAAGTCGGGACGAAAGTGAAAAGTATTCGTTTATTAATCGATGCGAATGATGGACATAATATTGATTGTAAAATCGATGGGATTGGTGCAATGAAATTGAAATCTGAATTTGTAAAAAAGATCTAATCCAAATCATTTAAGGGGGCATGTCAGTGCCCCTTTGCTATTCAAAAACTTACCAAAAGTGAACAATAAATCATTTTCTATTGGTATAAAAAATAATCTATAAATAAAGCTATAACAATCAAAACAACAGTTTTCAATAAAAAAGCCGTTTATTATTAAACGGCTTTTTTATTGCTAGGATGAAGATTAGCCTATAAGTTTAGCTAAGAGTTCTTCTTTACCTAAATTGCTTGCTTCAAGATCGCGACGACCTTTGTACTCAAAAGTTCCTGCATCAAGACCTTTCTCACCAATAACAATACGATGAGGAATACCCATTAATTCAAGATCAGAGAATTTCACACCAGGGCGTTCATTACGATCATCAAGCAATACATCATAGCCTTGAGCCTGTAATTCAGCATAAAGCGCTTCAGCTGCTTCAAGGGTACGAGGTGATTTATGCGCATTCATTGGCACAATCGCAATGTCGAATGGAGCAATCGCTTGAGGCCAAATAATTCCTTTGTCATCAAAGTTTTGTTCAATTGCCGCTGCAACCACACGTGTTACACCTATTCCATAACATCCCATTGTAACAGTGAATGGTTTGCCATCTTCACCGAGTACTTTACACCCTAAAGCTTCTGAGTATTTTGTACCGAGTTGGAAGATATGACCGACTTCAATACCACGTTTGATTTGAAGTGTACCTTTACCATCTGGAGAAGGGTCGCCTTCAACAACATTACGTAAATCATAAACTTCGGTGAATTTTGCATCACGCTCCCAGTTCACACCTGTCGCATGTTTATCGACTTCATTTGCACCCGCAACAAAGTCAGATAATACGGATGCAGCACGATCCACAATCACGGTTAAGCCTTTTTCAACTAAACCTTGTGGACCGCAGAAACCTGCTGTTAAACCATGTTGTTCTAATTGTGCTTCAGTTGCAAATGCCAAAGGTGCAGCAATTAAAGGATGCTTTTCAGCTTTAATATCATTCAATTCGTGGTCGCCACGTAAAAATAGAGCAACAACGGGTGTATTGCCATTTTCATCTGTTTGACCTTGTACAAGTAAAGCTTTTACAGATTGTTTTGCATCACTGTTTAAAAATTGGCAAACATCGGCAATTGTTTTCTGATTTGGTGTATCGACTAAGGTCATTGTTTGAGCTGGCGCAGCACGCTCACCGACTAACAATGCTTCTGCCATTTCAACGTTAGCGGCGTAATCAGATTCAGTAGAAAATGCGATATCATCTTCGCCACTTGCAGCAAGTACATGGAATTCATGTGATGCAGAGCCACCGATTGAACCTGTGTCTGCCTGTACTGGACGAAAATCTAGCCCAAGGCGTGTAAAAATACGGCTGTAGGTGTCATACATGACATCATAGGTTTCTTGTAGCGATGCTTGAGTTGCATGGAAAGAATAAGCATCTTTCATGATAAATTCACGAGATCGCATCACACCGAAACGTGGACGAATTTCATCACGGAATTTAGTTTGGATTTGATAGAAATTTACTGGTAATTGCTTATAACTTTTCAGCTCATTACGTGCCAAATCTGTAATGACCTCTTCATGAGTAGGACCAAGCACGAATGGATTATCATGACGATCTTTGAAACGAAGTAATTCTGGACCGTATTGTTCAAAACGACCAGATTCTTCCCAAAGCGCAGCAGGTTGAGTGACAGGCATAAATACTTCTAATGCGCCTGAACGGTTCATTTCTTCGCGAACAATCGCATCTACTTTCTTTAAAACACGTGTTCCCATGGGCAACCAAGAGTATAAACCAGAAGCTAATTTACGAATCATCCCCGCACGTAACATGAGCTGGTGTGAAATGACTTCAGCATCATTTGGGGTTTCTCTTAACGTTGCAAATAAAAAGCGGCTTGCGCGCATGGAAACTGTCCTAAAGTTAAGTGTTATTTAGAAATACTCAAACGAGCAAAATTATCTACTCGGTTTTAAGCAATTGGCATTATGACATGAATCATTGAATTTCGTGTAATCTAAAGCAAGCTCAATGAATTAAAACTATGAAAAGTTAGAATTAATATTTTTGAGAGACCATGCAAGAAAAATTCTAAGTCTATTGTGTTTCTTGTTCAATATTTTTTAAACGGTTAATAATATCAGCATAATCTGTTTCAGTTTTATGATATGCATTACGTAAACTTTCTACTGTTCTTTTTACATTTTCAATATTCTTGGCATTATTGTCTAAATTATTTTTGAGTTGAGCGGGGGGCGTTTCTCCCTTACGATGATATTCCATCTCTTGTCGCTTAAATCCAATTTTGTCTTGTTGAAGCTGTTGTAATTGTTGTTGTTGATAATTAAGTTGCTTTTTTAAACTAGCCAAAATTTGATCTCTTTTTGTTGCCGCTATTTTTGTATTTCCATAAGCACGCTTTAATCTCATATCTTGTTCGCGTTGACGTGCAATAGATTCGCGACGAGAAGATTGTTGTACATCTACTGTTGCGTTATAAGCACGGTTGCGTTTGATCACTTGCATATTACGATCAAGTGCTTCATAACCATAACGAATATGTTCGGGCGTAACTGATGTACTCACATTAGCAACACCATTTTTATCATAATAACGATACCATACAGCTCTGGGTTGCTCTGTGGCTGCAAAACTTGAACTGCAAAAAATCAATAAAAAAAACGCGCAAATGTAATTACGAGCAATCGTTGTAAAGTGGCTAATGCCGAAACCGCACTTTAACGAACCAGTCATTACATTCCCCGGAAAAAGTTAACTAAATCACTTATTTTTAAATAATAATCAGTTGTATATTAGTAGCTATTTAGATAATTAAAAATAGTGAGTATACAAAAAATTTAGGAATTTGACGAAAAGTGTGAGCAATTTGTTATTGTTGTTGAAAACTGATAGGTTGGTTCAAAAAACTTCATTGATAATGCAAGTAAAGATATGTTAAAAATATCAACTGATGTGTATAAAACAAATTAAACCAACCATAATTTGTATTGAGTGAATGGGGCAGGACAATTAAATGGAAGATAAATTTCAAAATTTGAAAGTAATGGTGATTGATGATTCAAAAACGATTCGTCGTACAGCTGAAACGCTTTTACAACGAGAAGGTTGTGAGGTGATCACCGCTGTTGATGGTTTTGAAGCATTATCAAAAATTGCAGAAGCAAATCCTGATATCGTGTTCGTCGATATCATGATGCCTCGTTTAGATGGTTATCAAACCTGTGCACTGATTAAAAATTCTTTAAATTACCAAAATATCCCAGTGATTATGTTGTCAAGCAAAGACGGTTTGTTTGATCAGGCTAAAGGGCGTG
>ERZ650302.1309-NODE-1309-length-13939-cov-13.375252_pt1 | contig 13939 bp, 13 predicted proteins | sample MGYA00376238_ERZ650302 | MGnify/ENA primary metagenome ERZ650302 (study PRJEB26733, sample SAMN07839298) | wastewater metagenome | biome: urban; feature: wastewater treatment plant; material: waste water | place: USA: North Carolina | collected 2016-04-28 ... | reverse complement strand
TTCACACTATTGATAATCCATATTCACAAGTTGGTGGATTAGCGATTCTTTATGGAAATTTAGCAGAACAAGGTGCTGTTATTAAAACAGCTGGAATTACTGGTTCAAGAGTTTTCACAGGAACTGCTGTTTGTTTTGATGGACAACCTGAAGCTATCAAAGGAATCGTTAGCGGTAAAGTAAAAGCTGGTGATGTTGTAGTTATCAGATACGAAGGTCCAAAAGGTGGTCCAGGAATGCAAGAGATGTTAGCACCTACTTCATTAATCATGGGAATGGGACTTGGAGATAAAGTTGCATTAATCACTGATGGAAGATTCTCAGGAGCTACAAGAGGAGCATCTATTGGTCACGTTTCACCAGAAGCTGCTGAGGGTGGAATGATTGGATTATTAAGAGATGGAGATGAAATTCATATTGATGTTGACCAATATATTTTAAGTGTAAATCTTACATTTGAAGAAATTGCTCAAAGAAGAGATGAATTTGTTCCACTTAAAAAACCACTTAACTCTTCTTGGTTAGGTCAATATAGAGCTTTAGTTACAAATGCAAGTAGCGGAGCTGTTTTAAAAACTGATTTATAATAACTCTAACTAAGGTTTTTACACCTTAGTTAGTATTAACCAAACATTAACTTTTGATTGGAAAATAGTTTACACTTATACTTTACAATGTCACAATATAAAATTAAAAAAAGAGGATATACAAAGTGAAGAAAAAACTTCTACTTATTTCTACATTAATTGCCACTCAATTGTTTGCTAAAACAATTGATTTTGAAGTAGTGGATTCAAATCCTACTAGAGTTTCTCCTAATTCAAGTAGTGAAATTTTATCTTTTAACAATAGTATTAAAGATTCTGTTCACTCTATTGTAAATATTTCTGCTAAAAGACATGTAAATGAAGGAATTGAAAATCTTCCTTTACAAATGTTTAATGACCCATTCTTTAAAAGATTTTTTGGAGATCAATTTGGGAATCAATTCAAACAAAATAGAATTCAAAGATCTCTTGGTTCTGGTGTTATTATTTCAAAAGATGGTTATATTGTTACAAACAATCATGTTATTGAAAATGCAGAAGAAATCACTGTAACAATAGGTGATGAAACAACTGAATATAATGCAAAACTTGTTGGAAAAGATGCAGATAGTGATATTGCTGTTATTAAAATTGAAGCTAACATCCCTTTAAAACCTATAAAATTAGCTGATTCAAATTCATTATTAGTTGGAGATGTTATTTTTGCTATTGGAAATCCTTTTGGTATTGGAAGTACGGTAACTCAAGGAATTATTTCAGCACTTAATAAAAATAAAGTTGGAATAAACAGATATGAAAACTATATTCAAACTGATGCTTCTATAAATCCTGGAAATTCAGGTGGTGCTTTAGTTGATTCAAGGGGTGCATTAATTGGTATAAATACTGCAATTATTTCAAAAGGTGGTGGAAATAATGGTATTGGATTTGCAATTCCTGTTGCAATGGTTAAAGATGTTGTTGAAAAATTAGTTGCAGATGGAAAAGTAACAAGAGGTTATTTAGGTGTTGCGATTGCTGATTTAGACAATGAATTTGCAAAAGTTTATAAAAGAAAAGAAGGAGCTTTAGTTTTAGATATTTCAGCTGACACACCAGCAGCAAAAGGTGGTCTAAAAAGAGGTGACTTAATTTATGCAATAAATGGAAAAATTTTAAAAGACAAAGCATCTTTACAAAATACAATTGCAGCATTTAAACCTGATGAAAAAGTGAAAATTCAAGTTGAGAGAGATGGAAAAGATATTGAACTAAACATTGTTTTAGGAGATAGAAATACTATATTAGACACAACACCAGCTCAAGTAAACAACAATATTTTCCTTGGTGGATTAAAATTAAGTGTAATAGATGGTGAAACACAAAAACAATTTAGATTATCATCAGATATTACTGGAATATTAATTTCAGATGTTGAATTAAAATCTAAAGCTGAAAAAGCAGGTTTCCAAGCTGGAGATATTATTGTTCAAATAGAAGATATGGAAATAAAGAACTTTGCAAATGTTGAAGCTGCATTAAAAAAATATGCTAATAAATATAAAAGAGTGTATGTAAATAGATACGGACAAACTATTTTATTTATCATTCAATAAAGGATAACCCATTATAAAAGTACTTATGATAGAAGATGATTTAGAATTAGCTCAAATCATCACCGATTATTTAAAATCGTTTGACATAGAAGTAACAAACACTGATAGCCCATACAATGGGTTATCAATGCTTAATGTTGTAAAAGATTATCAACTTATTATTTTGGATTTAACTCTTCCTGAAATTGATGGTTTAGAATTAATTCCAAAAATTAGAGAAAGATCTAATATTCCAATTATTATTAGTTCAGCACGAGATGATATTTTGGACAAAGTTATGGGATTAGAACGAGGTGCTGATGATTATCTTCCAAAACCTTATAATCCTAGAGAACTTCAGGCTAGAATCAAAACTATTTTAAAAAGAGTTGATTCAAACAATGAACCAAAAAAACCTGAACAAAACTCACTTTTTGAAGTAAGAGAAGATGATATGCAAATCCTATTTCAAGGAACTGCACTTACTTTGACACTTGCTGAATATGATATTTTAAAACTTTTAATTCAAAGAAATCATGGTGTTGTAGCAAGAGAAGATTTTATTTACGCAAGTGATAATATTGAAGATGATTCATCACTAAAAAATATTGATGTTATTATTTCAAGAATTAGAACGAAACTAGCAAAAATAGATGAAAATAATACACACATAAAATCTGTAAGAGGTATTGGATATCAGTTAATATGATAAAAAATATCTCTATTTCTACTTTTGTAAATATAATATTTTCATTAGCTTTTATCTCTATTTTCATAACATTTGCTATGTTTATGAATTATGACAAACAAAAACATGAAGTATCTTTACAAAATAAATATGAGTTAATCGCAGAAAACTTTTTAAGTTCTTTTCAAAATCAACCAACAACAGATTCTTTAGTTTCACTTTTTAAAAAGTTTAAAGTAAAACCTATTGAAGAGAGAGAAAAAAAGTTAGAAATCATAAAAAATGCTCAAGAATTAACAATCACTCAAAACTATTTAGGAACATATAGAGTTTATAAATATAACGATGATTATTTTATCTATGTTCAACAATATGGTTATAACTTAATGCTTAAAGATTCAGATAATCACAACTATAGTGTGGCATTTATTATTGCTGGATTTATTGTATCTATCTTAACATTTCTTATTTTGTATGAGATTTTAAAAAGAAAATTAAAACCTCTTAAAATTCTAAATAAACAGCTAATTGAGTTTTCAAATGGAAATAAAGATATAAAACTAAACTATAAAAGTACAGATGAAGTGGGAACTATTGCAAAAAGTTTTAATGAAGCTATAAATATCATAAATAATCAATCAAAATCAAAAGATTTATTTATGAGAAATATGATGCATGAGCTAAAAACTCCTATTACAAAAGCTATGTTTATTGCTGAAACTTTGGAAGATGAAAAAACAAGATTAAATCTTCAACGGGCTTTTAAAAGAATGGATGATATTATAAAAGAGTTAGCTACTGTTGAAAAATTAACTTCTAAAAACAATATGATTTATAAAGAAGAAAATACTTTTTTAAATATTTATAATAGAACTTTAGAAATTATGATGGTAAATCCAAATAATATTACAGCAAATATAGAAGACTTTGATTTCAAAGTTGATAACTCTATGATGCCAATTGCTCTAAAAAATCTAATTGATAATGCAATTAAATTTTCACCAAATAAAAAAGCAATAGTTGATGCAAATAAAGAAAAAATAGAAATTATCTCTTTAGGTGAACAATTAAATCACGAACTTTCATATTACACAGAAGCATTTTCACAAGAAGAAAAAAGAAGTGATGGTTTTGGATTGGGGCTTTATATAGTTAAAACTATCGTAAATTTACATGGATATAAACTAGAATATAAATATGAAGGTGGAAGAAACTACTTCATCATAAATATGATGAAATAGTTTTTATTTATCGAACATCTTTCATAACTTCAAACCAATTTGTATTGAAGTGTTTTTTGATATATTTAGCCCTATGAGGCACAATACAGCCTGAACAATTTTGATGAATATAATCCTCTCCAATATATTGACTTCCATCTTTAGACTTGATATTACAAACAGAAAAAAGAGTTTTTCCATCTGCTGTTTTTTCAAACCCTTCCATTTTAAATCTAAAATTTGGACAAGCACAAAAATAACAGTTTAAATCTTCCATATCATGGCATTTTTTGTTATCTTTATAAAGTGGGCAGAAATCTGGTTCATTTTTTACCATATTTTCAAATCTGAAATACTCTATTACTTCATCTATTGATTTGTCTGTTAATTTCTTCATTACATTTGCATGAAGGTTACCTTGCTTTATAAACCACTCTTCGTAGGTCATAGTAAAACTCCTAAAATTAATACAATTATTATAAATATATCAAGCCTTGTTTTAAACTCTAAAGCCTTTAAAACATCGCTATTTTCTATATTTTCTTTCCCATTTCCAAAAAAAGGTTTATTTTTTATCTTTCCAAAATATGAAGTGGGACCGCCTAGTTTAACATTTAAAGCTAATGCAAATGCTGATATTGGAAGTCCAGCGTTGAAACTTTCATGTTTTTTTCCATATTTGTAAAACTCTAAAAATGCTTTTTTACTAAAAAACAAAAGTGCTATTATCAATGCTGTTATTCTTGAAGGTATATAGTTTACCACATCATCAAGTCTAGCACTAAACTTACCAAACTTCTCATACTTAGTATTTCTATATCCTACCATTGAATCAAGTGTGTTAATAGCCTTATAAACAAATGCTCCAACAAGCCCAAAACATAAAAGATAAAATAATGGAGCAATTACTCCATCGCTTAGATTTTCGGCATAGGTTTCAATGGCTGCTTTATTTACATCACTATTACTCATAGATGAAGTATCACGACTTACTAACATGGAGATTTTTTCTTTTTTTATCTCTAAATCATCACTTGAAATCACATCTCTTACCGCATCATAAAGCATTTTTGATGAGAGTGTAAATGAAGCCAATAATCCTTGAATAAAAATATTATCAATAAAAGAGATTACATATACAATAATAAAAACTATAAAAACCAAAGAGATACACAATAAAAATCCACGAAAAATAGAATCCTTATAAAATCTCTTTTCAAACCAAGAGATATACTCTCCCATAAAAATTATTGGATGTTTTAAAAACTTCAATTTTTGGAATTCTGAAAAAATAAAATCTACAATATATGCTATCAAAGCTACTTCAAAAAACATGAATTGACAATTTCCTTGTTTTTAAATTTTTAATTAGTGATATAATTAATTTAGCGCAATAGTAACATTAGTTTATTAAAAGGAGTCAACAAATGAAAGTACTACTTACAGGCTCAACAGGATATATTGGAAGAAGATTAAAACAGGAATTATTAAATGATGAAAATATAGAATTAAAACTTCTTGTTAGAAATAAAAAAAGTATTTCATCTTTAAATGAAAATGCACAAATCATTGAAGGAGATACTTTTAATAAAGAGTCTTTAAAAGAAGCTCTTAAAGATGTTGAAGTTGCATACTATTTGATTCACTCTTTAAGTAATGAAAACTACAAAGATTTAGACAAAATATCAGCTCAAAACTTTTTGGATGTGGCTGCTTTGTGTGGTGTTAAAAGAATAATTTATCTTGGTGGGTTAGGTGTAAAAGATGAAAATACAAGTGAACATTTACTAAGTCGTATTGAAACAGGAGAGATATTAAGCTCAAATAAAAATGTTCAAACTATTTGGCTTCGAGCGGGAGTAATAATTGGTTCTGGAAGTGCAAGTTTTGAGATTATTAGAAATCTAACAGAAAAACTTCCAATTATGACCACACCAAAATGGGTAAATACAAAAGCCCAACCAATAGCTGTAACGGATGTTTTATCATATTTACACAAATCATTATATTTAGATGTGAAAGAAAATTTGATAGTTGATATTGGTAGTGAACAATTAAGTTATAAAAATATGATGTTAAAAACTGCAAAGGTTTTGGGACTTAAAAGAATTTTGATTACTTTGCCATTTATGAGTATAAATCTCTCTTCATATTGGCTAAATCTTTTTACTCCTGTTCCTTATGCGGTTGCAAAGGCTTTGGTTGAAGGGCTTAAGTCAGAAGTTATAATTCAAAATGACCACGCAAAAAAGTATTTTCCTAATATTGTTCCTATTTCCTATGAAGATGCTGTTGCAAATGCAATAAAAGAGATAGAAGAGAATCAAGTACTCAGCCGATGGAATGATAAATCTGATGATGTTTGGGAAAAAAATTCTCAAAATAATATCTCAAAAGCAATTTTTATTGATAGAAAAGAAGAAGATATTTCAAATCTTAACCCTTCAAAAGTTTATCAATCATTTATAGGAATTGGTGGAGATAATGGCTGGTTTGATTTTGATTTTTTATGGGAATTAAGAGGAATAATTGATAAATTAATAGGTGGTGTTGGACTCAAACGAGGAAGAAGAAGCCAATGTGATTTAAGAATTAGTGACTGTTTAGACTTTTGGAAAGTTGTAGATTTAAAAAAAGATGAAAGATTACTGCTTTATGCCCAAATGAAACTTCCAGGTGAAGCTTGGCTTGAGTTTAAAATCAAAGATAACAAACTTATCCAATCAGCCTACTTCTATCCAAAAGGAGTTTTTGGAAGATTGTACTGGTACGCATTGGTTCCTTTACACTATTTTATATTTAAAAATATGATAAAATCCATCATTAAAAAAGCTAAAAATTTAAAATAAGGACAAATATGCAAGTATTAACTGATTTACCACAAGATTTACCAATTCCTATTGACGATGGAAAATGTAATCATCTAACAAATAGTTATTTACCTGATGTTATTTTAAATTCAACGAAAGATGAAAAAATAAATTTATCAAAACTTCAAGGATTATGGGTTTTATATTTTTACCCAATGACAGGAAGACCTGATGTAAAACTTCCTGATGGCTGGAATGAAATTCCAGGGGCTAGAGGTTGTACTCCACAATCTTGCTCTTTTAAAGATAATTTTGAAAAACTAAAATCATTAAATGCAAATGTATATGGAATAAGCACCCAATCAACAAACTATCAAAAAGAAGTTAAAGAAAGATTACATCTTCCCTATGAAATTTTAAGTGATGAGAATTTAGAACTCACAAAAAAATTAGATTTACCTACTTTTGAAATAGAAAATATGATACTAACAAAAAGAGTAACTCTTATTTGTAAAGATGGCGAAATAGTAAAATTTTTTTATCCAGTTTTTCCACCTGATAAAAATGTAGATGAAGTAATATCTTGGATTGAAAAAAGCTAAAGATTTCTCTTTAGCTGATGCTTTTTAAGATGTGATTTACATCTAATTTTTCTTTTAGCGTTTCTATAAAATTATCCACCGTTTGCTTTTTATACTCTTGAAAATCAAAACCTATATAATCAGTTTTTATTGATTTAAAATATTTTGTTCTAAATTCATTATTATCAAAAATTTGATGTACAAAAGTTCCTTTGAAATTTTGCTTTTCAAAAGACAGAGGATAATTTTCACACATTCCATGATGTATTTCAAATCCTTCTATTTTTTCACCAAATAAATCATAAGTTTTTTTCTCTAAGATTTTTTCTTTTTCAAAAGTGATAATATCTGGTATAAATCCAAATCCCTCTTCTTTTAAAGCTTGTTCATTCTCAAGAGCATAAATGTCATTCAATGATTCAAACATCATTTCATAACCACCGCAAATTGCACAAATATCTTTTTTATAATTTTTAATCTGTTCAAAAAGTCCAGTTTGTTTTAACCAAATCAAATCTTTAATCACAAGTTTACTTCCAGGAAGTATCACTAAATCAAACTTTTCTAAAGAGATATTAGAACTCACAAACTCCACAAAAACCTCATCATCTGCAATCAAAGGCTCAAAATCGTTGTAATTACTCATATATGGATAAGCAATTACTGCAATATCTAGTTTTTTATTTCGTGGTTGTTGAACAAAGTTTTTCAAAGATGCACTATCTTCAAATCCAAGATTAAAAGGTAAATATGGCAACACTCCTAAAACTGGGATTTTAAACTCCTCTTCAATGATTCTAATTCCCTCATCAAAAAGTGTTAAATCACCTCTAAATTTATTTACAATCACACCTATTACATTTTTTCGTAACTTTTCAGGTAGTAGATTATAAACTCCCCAAATAGAAGCAAAAACTCCACCTTTTTCTATGTCTGCCACTAAAATGATTTTTGTGTTGTATTCTGTGGCTATAAAAATATTTGATAAATCCTTATCCATAAGATTTAACTCAACGGGACTTCCAGCACCCTCACAAACAACACAATCATACTTTGCATCCAAATAATCAAAACATCGCTTTACAGCTGGTTTTAGTAAGTCTAAATCCCTATAATATTCCCTAACATCTTTGTTTGTAACAACTTTTCCCTCAACTATAAGTGAAGCAGAACTTCCACGACCAGATTTTAGTAAAACTGGATTTAGATGATAAGAAGTTTTTACACCCAAAACCTCAGCTTGAAAATACTGAGCAATAGCAATTTCACTTCCATCATCACAAACATGAGAGTTATTTGAAACATTTTGAGCTTTAAAAGGAGCAACTGAAAACCCCAAATCTTGAAGTATTTTTGCTATTACAAAAGTTATTGTTGATTTTCCTGCGTCACTTGAAGTTCCGAAGATTGAGATGTTATTCATTTATATAAGAGTCTCTTTTTATTTCAACTTCTCCAACTAAAGGACTTTTTCTAAAAAAATCAACTAGATTATTTTCTTCTAATTTATCCTCAAAGTTTTTAATCTCTTTTATAGTAAGGTCTTGTTTGGGAATATTTTCTAAAAAAAACATTACTTTTTCATAAATCTTATCATTAATATCTAACTTTATAGAATACATTTTATTACTCCTTTTAAAGTAACTATTGCTATTAAGCTTTTTGCTTTATTATAGCAAAACCATTGATTTAGTTTAGTTCTTTTTCATTAAAATTATTTATCATTCAATAAATCATATTTTTTACAAGCTAATTCAATTTTTCCATCACAAGCTTTTTTATATAAAGTTTTTACTTTTGTATCATCTTGTTTTATTCCATTTTTTAAATCATAGAATAATCCAATGCCTGAATCATATAATAATCCAAGAGTATAACAAGCGTTAACTTCTCCACCATCACAAGCTTTTTCATATGATTCTTTACTTTTAAAGGAATCTTTTTGTCCTCCCAATCCAAGTTCATACATTATTCCAAGATTTAAACAAGAAGCAAAATTATTAGAATCACAAGCTTTTTTAAAAAATTCTCTAGCTTTAATATAATCTTGTTTTATTCCGTATCCTTGATGATACATAAAGCCAAGATTATGGCAAGCTTTTGTAAATCCTTTATCACAAAGTTTTAAAAATATTTCAGTTGATTTAGAATAATCTTGATTTACACCTTCACCTTTTTGATACATATTTGCAAGTTCTAAGCAACTATCTAAGTTATTATTATCACAAGCTTTTTTATAATATTCGCTTGCATTTTTATAATCTTGTTTTACACCTTTTCCATAATAAATCATATTTGCTAATTGATTACAGCTATTACCATCTTCTAGTGAACATCCTCGATGAAAAAATTCATAAGCTTTAATATCATTTTGTTTAAATCCTTTCCCATAATAATACATCAAAGCAATACTATAACAACTATTAATATTTGCATTATCACAAGCTTTTGAATGTATTTCAATTGCCTTATCAAAGTTTTGCTCAACTCCTTGACCTTGCTCATACATATAACCAAGATTATAACAAGCTTTAAAAATTCCAGTATCACAAGCTTTTTTATAATATTCTTCTGCTTTTACATAATCTTTTTTTTGAAATGATTCATATCCTATTACAAAATCATTTGCGAATAGATTTAAATTAAAACAAAGGGTCAAGATTAAGATTTTAATAGTTGTTTTCATTTGTCTAGTTCTTTCAATAAATTTAGTTTATTGCAAGAAATAAATAACATAGCATTAACATTATTCATCTCTTGTCATAACTCATCTTTTAATAGAGATTATTCCCCATTTTTCTCCTATTCTTACAAAAGCTGCATTCTCATTAAAATCTTCTACTTGGTCAAAAATAGGTTCAATTACTATTTGCCCTTTTTTATTAATATAACCATATTTTTGATTAATTTTAATATAAGCTAATCCTTCATTAAAATTTACTGCTTCGTCAAAATTTGTATTAATAATAAACTCTCCATTTTTATTTATATATCCCCATTTCTCACCAATTTTAACACTTGCTAATTCTTCTTTAAAATCAAATGCATCATCAAATATAGGTTTAATTATCCATTCACCTTTTTTGTCTATAAATCCAACTTTCTCATTTAATGTTACCCGTGCTAATCCATCATAAAAATTTGATGCAGATTTATATTTTGGTTCAATTACCCATTCACCTTTTTTATTTATAATTCCAGCTTTTCCATTTTTTAACATCACAGCAGCAAATCCTTCATAAAAATCTGATGCATATGCATATTTTGGTTCAATTACCCATTCACCTTTTTTATTTATATAACCTCGTAAATAGTTATCAAGAGGAGAAGCGACAGATAGTTCTTCTTGAAAATCACTTGCAGGTTTAAATTTACCATTAAATGCAAGTTTACCTTTTTTATTGATAAAAGATTTTTCATCTGCACCATTGTCAATTATTGCTAATCCTTCGTGAAAATTAGAAACAGTCCAAAAATTACCTGTAGAATTTTCAGAAATATTTATTACTTCTTTACCTTGCTTATTAATAAATACCCATTTGTTATTATTTTCTACTGCTGCAATACCATCAACAAATTCTAAAGCTTTGGAGTAAATAGGTTCAATTACCCATTCACCTTTTTTATTTATATATCCACACTTATTATTCTTACAAATATTTGCAACGCCTTCACTGAATTTTAATGGATAAGAAAAATCAAAAGATGGTTCTATTATCCAATTAAAATTATTATTTTCAATTAAATTTGTATTGTTTTGTGCAGAATTATTTGTATTATTAGAAGATATATCAGTAGTTATATTTGATGAATTATTTTGTTTAAAAAATGTAGATATCTCTTTTGTATTTGAAATTAATATTAGTATAAATAAAATTATAACTATTGCTAGAATTGATGATAGTCCTATTTTAAATTCATCTTCTTTATTTATTATAATTTCTTTTTCAACTCGTTCTTCAATCTCTTTTGTCTCATTTTCTTTTTCTATGTAAAACTTTTGTTCTTGAACCAAAAAATCAAATCTCATTTCAATATATAAAGATTCTGATTTATCTTTGTTTCCATCACTTTGAGATAATGCTTTTGCCCAAGTTGACTTAACTTTATTATCTTGTTCAATTTCAATCATTATTTTTTCATAAATTTCATCTTCATTAATATCTGAGTTTAAACTTTGAGTCATTTCATTTTCAGTTTTTGTAATTGAATGCTTTTCTTTATATTCATTTATTGCAGGTTTAATATCATTTACAATATCTTTGCTATGATTGTAAACTGCTTTTGATAAAGGTGTAACAGTTTTTTTTGCTTTAAATAAAACTTTCTTGATAATATTTAAAACATAAAATAATAATAAACCTATTAAAGATAAAGATATTGCCATAACTACACCCTTTATCATTCCCCCTATTAATTCATCAGACATTTTTCTTCCTTATTCTATATTTAATTTATTTAATTACAAAAGTTGTAAATAATATTTGTTTAATATTGTTTTTTTTCACTTCTGGTCTTGATTTTGTTACTTCATTTATCACATTATTAATATCTTGTAACACTTCATCTCTTAATAAATTTTTACCACTACCGGTTAATAACTCTTCTGAACTTCGTGAGCTTATTTGTGTAATTACAACATCTATTATTTCTGCTTTAGACTCTTCAACAATTGCAGCTATTGTAGGCTCACTACTTTTCATAGAAAAAGATAGTTTCATTAACTTTTCTTTTCCTGTTGAATCAGTTAGATTTAGAACTAAATCAGTAATATCTGCTTTGAAATATAAGTCATCTTTATAATTATTACTTGTAGAATCAAGTGATGTTTTATTACTTATAATAGTTGAATTTTCTATGTTAAAGAAAGTATATATCTCATTTTTATTTAAATATACTATTGTTCCCAATATTATAATTACAGCAATAAATCTAAAAAATACAATAGTTATATCAGAATCATTATTTACTTCTTCTATATGCTTTATTTTAAATTCTTGTTCATTTTCATTTTTAATAGATATTATCGAATCTACTAATTGAATATTTTTAATGTATTCTTCTTTTATTTCATCAAATCTCATTTTAATATATAAAGATTCAGCTTTATCTCTATTCCCATCTCCTTGAGATAATGCTCTGGCCCAAGTTGACTTAACTTTATTATCTTGTTCAATTTCAATCATAATATCTTCATAGATTTTAGATTCATCTATACTTGTGTTGTTATTTTTAGAATCATTATTTAGTGAAGTATGAGTTTCTTTATATTCATTAATTGCAGGTTTAATACCATTTATAATATCTTTACTATGGTTATATACAGCACTTGTTAAAGAATTACTATCATTTTTTTGAGTAACTTCTTTTATATTTGATTTAACAATACCATAATATAGAGCTAATCCAATATTAACAAATGGTATTATTGAAAATAATGCCACCCAAGGATTATCTCCATAATCTCTTATTCTATTTGCTAATGTATTCATCCATATCAAAGGAATAATAAACATTACAATGTATAATAATATTTCATAATTAATTTGATTAATATCTGCAAAAAGTTTTGCAAAGATATTTACAAAAGCTAAAAGTATAAACAAACTAATTGAAATAATCCAAAACTTTAATCTATTATATTTTGCTCCAAACATCTTATACCCTTTTATTTTTTATATAAATCATTAGCTATATTGTTAAAACTGATTTAAATCTATCAATTTTTTTAAAAATTAATTTGAAAAATTTATGATTTATTATATCTAGTAAATGATTTTATTTAGTTTCATACAACTTTTTTAAATTATGAGAACACACAAAACTTTATATATGTTGTGAAATGATTTATACTCAATTTCATCAAAAATTGAATTAGGGGATATTTAAATATTTCATAATTATATTCAGAATTAAAATCGACTTTAATTATTTTGAACGGTTTCCGTATATGGGGATACTATCATCACAGCTTGAAACTTCATTTATTGGTGTTCCACAATTAGCACTAGATTTATTTACACATTTATTGTTTTGATTCATCTTACAATTTTTACAAATATTTTCTTTTTTATCTTTCATATAAAATCCTTTTTAATTTAAAATATTTTCTATTTCTTTTTCTGAATTTTTACTATTATTAATGATGAATTAAATTCTAAATCTAATAAATGATTTAATCATTCATTTTTTTTGAGCTTCTTTTCTTGTCTCAAAACTTTTAATAACTAGATATTTCCCTTTTTTACTTTTCCTATGAAGTTATTACTCAATAGTTTTCTTTAACTCATACATTTAAGTAGTTATTAATATTTTAACATATTATTTTCTATATCGCTTATTTAGTTTTAATTTAAATACAATTTTTAAGTATAAAACCAAATATATAACTTATATTTGATTTTATACTTATTTAACAATAATTAATTTTTAAGAGAGTACTATATGTCACAATATTAAAAGTTAATTAGAGTCCAGATAAAAGAAGCTATAAATTAGAGCTAATATATTTCTTATAA
>ERZ650302.1308-NODE-1308-length-13951-cov-14.278713_pt1 | contig 13951 bp, 14 predicted proteins | sample MGYA00376238_ERZ650302 | MGnify/ENA primary metagenome ERZ650302 (study PRJEB26733, sample SAMN07839298) | wastewater metagenome | biome: urban; feature: wastewater treatment plant; material: waste water | place: USA: North Carolina | collected 2016-04-28 ... | reverse complement strand
GGCTGTTTTTCCATCAACATAGCGATGGCATCGGTCAGCTGAATTTCATCACCTGCGCCCAACGGAGTTTTTTCCAGCAGAGGCCAGATGTCAGCAGACAGGACGTAACGACCTACTACTGCCAGATTAGAAGGCGCTTTATCAACCGCTGGTTTTTCCACGATTTCACTGATTGGCAGTGAAACACCAGGAGTCAGTGTTTCGCCGTTTACATCGGCAATACCATATTGATCGACGGTTTCTTTGGCGACTGGTTCAACCATGATCTGGCTGACGCCGGTTTCACCAAACTGTTTCACCATGTCAGACAAGTTATCTGTTTTCAGATCGCAAGAGGCTTCATCAATCAGCACGTCAGGCAGCAATACCACAAATGGTTGGTCGCCAACCAGTGGGTGTGCACACAGGATCGCATGGCCCAAGCCTTTGGCTTCGCCTTGGCGGATGTGCATGATAGTGACATCTTTCGGGCAGATATTTTGAATTTCAGCCAACAACTGACGCTTAACACGCTTTTCCAGTGTCGCTTCTAATTCAAAACTTTTATCGAAATGGTTTTCGATAGAGTTTTTACTGGAATGCGTGACCAGCACGATTTCTTTAATACCGGCAGCAATTGCTTCACGCACCACATATTCAATCAGTGGACGGTCAACCACTGGCAGCATTTCTTTTGGAATTGCTTTGGTGGCTGGCAACATACGGGTACCCAGACCCGCTACAGGTAATATCGCTTTACGAACTGCAAATTGGGTGGTGCTCATTGTTAGTCCTTGTAATATACAGACAAGCTGGCGCTATCATAACCGACTTCCTATCCTTTGGTAGATCAATTTTAAATGGCAACAATCGGATTATTCCGGTGCCATATAAGGGTTTTTGTTTAGCGGTATTTGTGTTTCTGCTGAAATATGAGCTGCTTGTGCAATGTTATTGATAGTTAATCGCGCCAGATTACTGCTGAGTAATTTGGGGCCAATGCCTTTGACTTGTTCAAGCTCTTCAATGCTTTGAAAACCATGATGTTTTTCACGGTAAATAATGATCGCTTGAGCTTTCTTTTTGCCGATCCCTTTAAGCGTCATTAATTGCTCTGCAGTCGCGCTATTCAAATCTACCGGTGTTTGATCGCCTATGACGATAGCGCTGTCACTGAATTCTGAAATTTGATTTTCTACTGCCAGCGCCATGTTCGCAACAAACGGTAAACCGGAAAGCAGTAAGGTAAAAATAGCTTTTTTGAGCATATGGTCTCTCCTGAAGTGATGAATTCATCATCAAACAGAAGTCGGGCAGTGCATACTGCCAGTTATGGCAGCGTTGGCTATAAGTCAGTACGCAATGATCTAAATCTATCGGACATCATCAGGTAAACTGTCGGCAGATAAATTGGGGAATAAAAATATGTTGAATGATGAATTAATTGCTGCGGTATTACAGATCGTGAAAGACGCCGGACAGGCTATTTTATCTGTCTATGATGAGCCGGTGGAGCTGACAGTTAAAGCGGATGAATCGCCCTTAACGCAAGCCGATAAAGCATCGCATCAATTGATTGAACGAGAGCTTCAACAGCTAACACCTGAGTGGCAAGTGGTCTCTGAAGAATCGGATGACACTGTGAAGACAAAACGCACGACATTACCGATCTATTGGCTGGTTGATCCGTTAGATGGTACGAAAGAATTCATCAAACGGAATGGCGAGTTTACCGTCAATATTGCACTGATCATTGATGGCATCGCGGTATTTGGTGCTGTGGGTGTACCGGTACAGAATAAATTGTATTGGGGCGGAAAAGAGTATGGCTGCTGGCTGGAAGATGAAAGCGGAGTTCACGCTTTATCAGGAACCACTAAATCAGACAATGCGCTGTTGCGTGTCGTGGGCAGTCGTTCACATGTGAATGCGGAGACAGTGGAATATCTTGAAAAACTGGGTGAACATGAGCTGGTATCAGTGGGTAGCTCGCTGAAGTTTTGTCTACTGGCGGAAGGCAAAGCTGATCTGTATCCGCGTTTAGGTCCAACTTGTGAGTGGGACACTGCTGCCGCGCAGGCAGTATTGGAAGGTGCGGGTGGTAAAGTGGAAACGCTGGCTGGGCAACCGCTGCGTTACAGCAAAGCAGATATTTTGAACCCGTGGTTTGTCGCTTCCATCTAAATGCAAAAAGGCCTGAATTCAGGCCTTCTTTTTCATCTGCAATCTGGGTTAATTCAGATAGTTTGTTTATACGGTTTTACCGTTACTTTGCCATAGACGCCTGCAGCAACGAACGGATCAGCATCCGCCCATGCTTTTGCTTCGATCAATGATGGAAAATCTACAATCATCACGCTACCACTGAAACCAGCTTCGCCTGGGTCATCAGCATCGATCGCTGGGTTTGGGCCCGCAGTTAGCACGCGGCCTTCGGCTTGTAATGCTTGTAAGCGGGCCAAGTGGGCCGGGCGGTGTTCTTTACGCAATGGCAGACTATTTTCAATATCTTCTGCGATGATGACGTACCACATAACTATTCCTTATCCTGTTGATTATCCGTCGGCAGATAACGGTAAATATAAATACCGGTCAGTAATGTGCTGACCAACATCAGACCTAATACACCGAATACTTTGAAGTCGACCCATATTTCAGTGGGTAGGTAGAAAGCGACGTAAACGTTTAGGCCACCCACGATCCAGAAAAACAGTCCCCAGGAAAAATTGATGCGATTCCAGACTACGTCGGGTAATTGCATTTCTTTGCCTAATAAATTCTTTATCAGCGGTTTTTTAAACAGGAACTGACTTATCCATAATGCAGAGCCAAATGCAGCGTATAAGACTGTCACTTTCCATTTAATAAATGCTTCATTATGGAAAAATAACGTCATTGCGCCGAAACCCAACACCAACACCAATGTGATCAGGTGGCTACGTTCCAGTTTTTTATACAGAAACCAGACCACAATCATCTGTAGTAACGTCGCGGCCATTAGTGCGCCGGTGGCGGCATAGATATCGTGCAGTTTGTAGACGGCAAAAAAGATGATGAGAGGGATGAAATCGAGCAGCTGTTTCATGTTTTGTCTCGTTGTTAACAAACGGTGACAGTTTAACCAGTGCCTGATGGAATGAAAAGAGAAAACGACAGCAGAAAGAACTCCCCCGTTTGCAGGGGGAGTTTAAGAGGAGATTAACGCAGTGTTGCGGCTTTCATGCTCTTCACAAAAGTGGTTAATTTTTCCAGCATAACGGCGGGTTCCGCCAGATTCTGCTCGATGATTTTCACGACTGCAGAACCCGAAATCGCACCAGCAGCACCCGCGGCGATAGCCGCTTTTACTTGTTCTGGTTCGCTGATACCAAAACCCAGTAAGGCTGGTGGTGCCCCAAACTCTTTCAATGCTTGTAGCAAATGATCGACGGGCATTTGTGCGCGAGTTTCAGTACCAGTAACACCGGCGCGACTTAGCAGATAGGTGTAGCCGGAACTCAGTTTCGCCACTGTTTTTAGTGTGTCGTCGTCAGCATTGGGTGGTGCAATATAAATGCTCTCAATACCAACTTTATCTGCCGCCGCTTTAAACGGTGCTGACATTTCAACTGGCACATCAGCAATTAGTACGGAGTCTACTCCGGCATCTTTCGCTTTCTGGTAGAAATCTTCCGGTGTATGGGTGTAAACCAGATTGGCATACAGCAACAAACCAATTGGCAGTTCCGGATATTTAGCCCGAATGCGCGCCAGAATATCAAAGCAGATCGCCGGTGTGGTATGCGCATGCAACGCACGGGTGGCCGCATCTTGAATGGTTGGGCCATCAGCCACCGGATCAGAAAAAGGAATTGCCAACTCCAGCGCATCGGCCCCGCCGGCGATCAGCGCTTCGATGATCTGCTCAGACAGTGCAGGGGTCGGATCACCAATAGCGACGAAAGGAACAAACGCACCCTGATTGGCCGCATCCAGACGTTCAAACAATGCAGAATAACGACTCATAACAGCGCTCCTTTGCCTTCCAGTGCATCAGCTACAGTAAAAATATCTTTATCGCCACGACCGGATAAATTCACGATCAAAATCTGCTCTTTTTCTGGTTCAGAACGTGCCATTTTCAGCGCGTGAGCCAGTGCATGTGAGGATTCCAGAGCCGGGATAATACCTTCGCGACGGGAGAGTTCCTGGAACGCATCTAAGGCTTCTTTGTCGGTTGCAGATGGATAGTCCGCACGGCCAATAGACGACAAGTAGGCGTGTTGCGGGCCAACCGATGGGAAATCGAGACCAGCAGAGATCGAGTGTGATTCTTCGACCTGACCGTCGTTATCTTGCATCAGATAAGAGACCATGCCCAGATAGATACCTTTACGGGCATGGCCAATCGGTGCGCCATGTTTACCGGTTTCGATACCATGACCGGCTGGTTCCACCCCAATCAGGCGAACACTTTCTTCTTCAATGAAGGTTGCGAACATACCAATCGCGTTAGAACCACCACCGACACAAGCGACGACAGCATCAGGCAGACGACCTTCGGCTTCCAGAATTTGTGCTTTCGCTTCTTCACCGATCATGCGTTGGAATTCACGCACAATAGTTGGGAACGGGTGCGGGCCTGCGGCAGTACCCAGAATGTAGTGCGTGTCTTTATAGTTAGCAGTCCAGTCGCGCATCGCTTCGTTACACGCATCTTTCAGCGTGGAAGAACCTGCGTGTACCGGAATAACTTCAGCGCCCATCAAACGCATACGGAACACGTTTGGTTTTTGGCGTTCGCAGTCAACCGCGCCCATGTAGATGCGGCAAGGCAGATTCAGCAGTGCACACGCCAGAGCGGTTGCTACACCGTGTTGACCGGCGCCGGTTTCGGCGATGATACGGGTTTTACCCATGCGTTTTGCCAGCAAGGCTTGGCCTAATACCTGATTGGTTTTGTGCGCGCCGCCGTGCAGCAGATCTTCACGTTTCAGGTAAATTTTAGTTTTCGTACCTTGTGTCAGGTTACGGCACAAGGTCAATGGTGTCGGACGACCGGCATATTCTTTCAGCAGATGCTGAAATTCAGCCTGAAACTCTGGGTCATCTTTGGCATCAACAAACGCTTTTTCCAGCTCTAGCAGCACTGGCATTAGGATCTGAGGGGAGTACATCCCACCAAATTCACCAAAAAATGGGTCAAGTAAAGTCATTGCAATTCCTTTTTACAAAAATCAGTAATTACGCAGTGCTACAAATGCACGCTGGATTTTGTCCGCATCTTTGATGCCGGGCGCGCTTTCCACACCAGAATTTAAATCCACACCGAGGCAACCGACTTTGATGGCCTCTGGAATGTTTTCCGGGTTAATTCCACCGGCCAACATCATTTTTTCTTTCGGTAAATCAGCCAGCAGTGACCAGTCGAACGCATGACCGGTGCCGCCACTTTGATTGCCGACTTTGCTGTCGAGTAGTAAACGATCGGCGGTAAAATTTAAATCGGGTAAGACATCAGTGACCGCAACCGCTTTCCAGATCTGGCAACCAGGGATGAGAGAACGTAATTTCTTAATATAGTTTTCGGATTCATCACCATGGAGTTGCACGGCGCTCAGTTGCAGTGTTTCCACCAGTGATTGGATCATCTCTTTGCTTTCGTTACGGAATACGCCGACAAAGTTCAGTGGCGCCGCCTCTGTAATGGCGCGAGCCTGTGCGACAGAAACATGGCGTGGGCTACCTTCCACAAAGATCAAACCACCAAACACGGCACCAGCGGCATAAGAGGCTTTAGCGTCTTCGGCTCGAGTCAGGCCACAGACTTTGTTTTGCCCCAAAATCAGTTTGCGGCACGCCATATCCAGATCGGTTTCTTCCATCAGTGAACTACCGACCAGGAACCCATTAGCGTAATGCGCCAGCTCTTTCACCTGAACATGGTGATAGATGCCAGACTCACAGATCACCACGCGATCTTTTGGTACTAAAGGCGCCAATTCCCGCGTGCGATTCAGATCGATTTTCAGATCACGCAGGTCACGGTTATTGATGCCAATAACTTCAGCTCCCAGTGCAATTGCACGGTTGATCTCTTCTTCGCTGATCGCTTCGGTCAGAATGCCCATGTTCAGTGATTTAGCAACAGCCGCCAGTTCACGATATTGCTCATCATTTAATACAGACAGCATCAGTAACACGGCGTCAGCCTGATGATGACGGGCCAGATAGATCTGATACGGATCGATGATAAAATCTTTACACAACACCGGTACCGAGACTTCTTTGCGTACTTGCGGCAGAAAAGCAAAATCGCCCTGGAAGTATTTTTCATCAGTTAACACAGAAATCGCGGAGGCATATTTGCCGTAAAATTTCGCGATTGCTGACGGTGAAAAATCATTTCGGATCAGCCCTTTGGAAGGCGATGCTTTTTTGCATTCCAGAATAAACGCTGTTTTGCCGCGTAAGCCGCCGACGAAGTCACGATCACTCGGTGTCAGTGTCGCTTGGAAGGTTTCTAATGGCTGGCTTACCTTTCGTGCGGCAATCCAAATCTCTTTGTCTGCAACAATTTTACCCAGCACGGTTGAGGCGAGCGCCTGATTAAACAACATCCTGTTACTCCTTATGACTCAACGTAGCCAGTTGAGTGACTTTATCCAAGGCATCGCCGCTGCGCAGTGTTTCAATCGCCAATTCCGCACCTTGTTTCAGGTCATCAGCTTTTCCGCCCATGACCAACAGTGGTGACAAATTGATGGCAATGGCGGCTTGTTGGGCATCAGTGCCTTTACCGGCTAATAGTTTTTCGGTGATTTTGCGGTTTTCATCTGGATCACCACCACGAATTGCTTCCAGCGTGTAATATTTCAGACCAAAATCGGCGGGCGTCAGCGTATGGTAACGAATATGTTCACCATGAATTTCAGCCACCTGCGTTTCACCATGGATGGCGATTTCATCCAGCCCACTGCCATAAACGACCATGCCCTTTTGTAAACCCAGCTCACGTAAGGTTTCAGCGATCGGTTCCAGTAACAGCTCGGAATAGACACCCATTAACTGATACGTTGGACGTGCCGGGTTGATCAATGGGCCGAGCACATTAAAGAGGGTGCGGGTTTTTAATGCCTGACGAACGGGAGCGGCGAAGCGCATACCGCTGTGATATTGCGGCGCAAACAGGAAACAGATATTTGCTTCATCCAGACAATGACGCGCAGTTTCCGGGCTCATATCCAGCTTGATACCAAGTTTATCCAGCAAATCAGAGGAACCGGTTTTGGATGACACACTACGATTGCCGTGTTTTGCGACTTTAATGCCACAGGTGGCACCCACAATCGCGGCGGTGGTAGAGATATTAATGGTATGCAAACCATCGCCACCAGTACCGACGATATCGCAGAATTCATAATCTGGACGAGGGAATGGTTTAGCGGCAGCAATCAGCGCTTTAGCGGCACCCACGATTTCAGATGGGCTTTCGCCTTTGACTTTCAGTGCTGTCAGTAATGATGAGAGCACGAGAGGATCCATCTCACCACGTAACACTTCACCAAACAGTTGTTCACTTTCAGTGTTGGTCAATGACTCACCACGGTATAGCCCTTCCAGAGAAACAGTCATTTTTAGACCTCCTTGTCTGTGGCAGTGATAAACGCCAGGCTTTGAGTCAGCAGTTGCGCACCTTCTGTCGTCATGATTGACTCAGGGTGGAACTGGAAGCCCATCACGCGATCGGCGCGGTGTAATACGGCCATCGGCATTTCGCCGAAACGGGCAATCACTTCCAGCTCATCCGGCACATAGGTTGCCACCAGTGAATGGTAACGGGCGACCGGCAGTGGCTGACTCATACCCACGAACATGTCTTTACCACTGTGTTCGATTTTCGATACTTTACCATGAACGAACTCGCCGGCAGAGCCTACGGTACCGCCGTAATATTCGCAGATCGCCTGATGGCCAAGACAAATGCCAATGATTGGCACTTTGCCACGGCATAAACCGATCAGCTCAATCATACAACCGGCTTCATGCGGTGCACCGGGGCCAGGGGAGAGCACCAGCACCGGATTATCGGAACTTGCCATGATCTGATCGAAGATCTGCTGTGCGGGCAGATTGTTACGATAAATCTTTACGCTATGCCCAAGGCTGCGAAACTGATCGACTAGGTTATAAGTAAATGAGTCGAAGTTATCTAACAGAAAAATGGTATTAGCCATGAGCGGCCTCCTTGTGCATTTGTGCCGCTTGTGAGGCTTGGGCAGTAATTGCAGCCAGTGTGGTGCCGTGTGCCAGTGCAATGGCATTTAATACCGCAGCGGCTTTACCACGTGTTTCATCAGCTTCTGCCTGTGGTTTGGAATCAAACACCACACCGGCACCGGCTTGCACATAAGCAATGCCATTTTTTACAAACGCTGAGCGGATCACGATGCAGGTATCCATATCGCCATCGCTATTCAGATAACCCACCGCGCCACCGTAGCTGCCACGGCGTTTTTGTTCTACTTCACGGATCAACTCTGATGCGCGGATTTTCGGCGCGCCAGTCAGGGTGCCCATGTTCATACAAGCCTGATACGCGTGCAGAGCATCCAGATCATGACGCAGTGTGCCAACAACACGGGAAACTAAGTGCATCACATGGCTGTAGCGATCGACTTTTAGCAGATCTTTGACATAACGGCTACCGGGTTCGCTGATGCGGGCAATGTCGTTACGCGCCAGATCAACCAGCATCATATGTTCGGCAGTCTCTTTGCTGTCTTGACGCAGTTCCAGCTCTAAACGGCCATCGAGATCCAGATTGATCGAACCATCGGCATTCAGGCCGCGACGACGAGTGCCGGCAATCGGATACATTTCCACCTGACGGCTCTTATGTTCGAATTTCACAGCACTTTCTGGTGAGGCGCCAAACAGGGTGAAATCCTGATCGTTCATATAGAACATATACGGGCTTGGGTTGGTGCGTTTCAGTTCGCGGTAAGCGATCAACGGTTGCGGGCACGGCAGGCTAAAACAACGCGATGGCACGACTTGGAAGATATCGCCTTTACGGATATTGCCTTTCAGCTTTTCGACATCTGCACAGTAGCTTTTATCGCTCTTATCGACATTTAACTGCGATGGCAGTGTCTCTTTTTTGGAAACAGTGCTGGCGCGGAAATGGTTGCAATATTCTTTCAGGCTGGCCAGTCGATGCTGCAGGCGAGGCAGTTCATGTGCGCCTGATTCGCCACCAAATAAAGCCGCCTGCAGATGCGTGGTTTTATGAATGTGATCGATGTGGATCAGCGTTTCTGCTACATAGAAGCAAAAATCAGGGCAGGTGTTGTCGCTATCTGGCACGTTTGGCAGACGTTCAAAATTAGCGATCAGGTCGTAGGCAAAAATCCCACCGAGGAATAAGTTAACCGCTTCGGCATCGACACTGTGAGTCAGCAGTGTGCGCAGGCTGTCTAATACGGACAGTGCTTTCAGGCGGCTGTCTTCATCCTGAATATCGGTGTTTTCAGGGAAAACCAGCTGTAACTGGTTGGCGTTACGTTGCTTATTGACGCTCTCTGGCAGTGTGGATGCTAGTAAATGCAGCACCGATTCACCGTTACTGTTCAGTGCGGTTGCCGTGACGGTGTGACCCTGACAGACCATACGAACACAGGCATCAATCAGCAGCATGCTTTGGGTGCCGGTTTTAGTATCGATCTCGGCTGATTCCAGCAGCAGGCTGTTATCTGCCGGTTCCGTCAGTTGGGTAAACAGTTCTAATGGATCAGCGACATAATGAGCTTTCTCACGCAGCGTGAGACGTTGACCGGTTGGGAGAGAAGGGCTCATAGTTGTACTCCCGCGTTTGATAATTGCATGACGTTACTCCTTAAGACAAAAATGATGGTTAACAATGGGTTAATCAGTTTTTTTGCCATCGCCATGTCTGTTTATGTCGCTGAATCATTTGATCGTCCATGTAATATTTTGCGTATAAAAAAAAGACCCGCTATGCTAGCGGGCCTTATTGGGAATTCTGTCTGCTTTATTTTTGAAAATAGCCGAAACCCCACACCCGCTTTAAGGAGTGTGCCACCACCAACGAAAGGTTTGGGTTAGGATATTTGACATTTTCAAAACCAAGTTCAGTTAAAGTGGTTACAGTTAAACGATATTGACAGTTGTTTGTCAAGTTCCTTTTTGCAATTGAACCACGAGAACGTGAATGCGAATAGATTTACACAGTCACTCCACCTGTTCGGATGGCCATTTATCTCCGGCAGAGCTGGTTGCTCGTGCAGTTGAAAAAGGCGTGGATGTTCTGGCGCTGACCGATCACGATACGATAGACGGTATTGCGCTCGCGCAGGCGGCGATTGATGCTGATGCGTTACCCTTACATTTGCTTTCCGGTGTGGAAATATCCTGCACCTGGGATGCCATCGAAGTGCACGTGGTGGGTTTGCAGGTGGATACTCAAAGCCCGGCATTATTAGCGCTGCTGGAGCGTCAATCACAGGCGCGGACAGCTCGCGGTGTTGAGTTAGGCCATCGTCTGGAAAAAAATAAGCTTCCCGGTTGTTATGAAGGGGCGGTTGCGCTGGCTAACGGCGGCATGCTGACGCGTTCGCATTTTGCCCACTATCTGGTTGAGCAAAAGCACTGTAAGACCATGCAGAATGCTTTTGACCGTTATTTATCACGTGGTGCGCGTGCTTATGTGCCGCATCACTGGGTCAGCATTGAAGAGGTTGTTACTGCCATTCATGCTGCGGGTGGCGTTGCCGTGTTGGCACATCCTGGCCGTTATAAACTTTCTACTAAGTGGCTGAAACGTCTTCTGGTATTATTTAAAGAAGCTGGTGGCGATGCCATCGAAGTGAGTTTATGTCAGCAAAGTCCGCATGAGCGGTCAACGCTGGGTCAGTATTGCCGCGATTATGGATTTATGGCATCGGTTGGCTCAGATTTTCATACACCGCTACCTTGGGTTGAGTTAGGTAAAAACTTGTGGCTCCCCAAGGATGTGACGCCCGTCTGGCATGTTTTTTCTGCATTTCCTGACGTCCCGCAAGGGGAGGAATTATGAGTCAATTTTTTGTTGTTCATCCGGTTAACCCACAAACGCGTCTGATCTCTCAGGCGGTGGGTATTTTGCGTCAAGGCGGTGTGATCGTTTATCCCACCGATTCCGGTTATGCACTGGGTTGCATGATGGGCGATAAGAATGCGTTGGAAAAAATCTGCCGCATTCGTCAGTTGGAAGATGAGCATAATTTTACGTTGTTGTGTAACGATCTTTCGGAGTTGTCGGTGTACGCCAAAATTGATAACACCGCATTCCGACTGATTAAAAATAATACACCCGGCGCCTATACTTTTATTCTGAAAGCGACCAAAGAAGTGCCACGTCGCCTGATGAACGAAAAAAAGAAAACGATCGGTATCCGTGTACCGACCAATAATATTGCCCAAGCGTTGTTAACCGAGTTGGGTGAGCCATTAATGTCCAGCACCTTGATCCTTCCTGGTCAGGTGTTGGCAGAAGCGGATCCGGAAGAGTTCCGTGGACAGCTGGAAAAAGTCGTTGATCTGATTATTGATGGCGGAACGCAAGGCGCACAGCCGACCACCGTTATCGATTTCTCGGATGATGAGCCTAAAGTAGTACGCTTCGGTGCCGGAGATCCGACACCGTTTGAATGATTGAGGCAAAGCATGAGCGAAAAACTGCAAAAAGTACTGGCTCGAGCGGGTGTTGGTTCCCGTCGTGAGATGGAGACAGTGATTAGTGAAGGCCGTGTCAGTGTGAACGGCAAAATAGCGACACTGGGCGATCGTGTAGACGCAAGCGCTGCGATCCGCGTTGATGGCCATCAAATTACCGTACCATCGGTAACCGATGTGATCTGTCGCGTGCTGGCTTATCACAAGCCAGAAGGCGAAGTGTGTACCCGTCATGATCCAGAAGGGCGCCCGACGGTGTTTGACCGTCTGCCGCGCATCAAAGATTCCCGCTGGGTTGCTGTGGGTCGTCTGGACGTGAATACATCGGGTTTGTTGCTGTTCACCACTGATGGTGAATTGGCGAACCGTCTGATGCACCCAAGTCACGAAGTTGAGCGTGAATATGCGGTGCGTGTGTTCGGTGAAGTGACCGAAGGCATGTTGCAGAAATTACGTCATGGCGTGCAACTGGAAGATGGCCCGGCGAAGTTTGATAAAATTACTGCGGGTGGCGGTGAAGGTTTAAACCAGTGGTACAACGTGACCCTGTGTGAAGGCCGTAACCGTGAAGTTCGCCGTTTGTGGGAATCACTGGACGTGCAAGTTAGCCGTTTGATGCGTATCCGTTACGGTGACATCAAGCTGGATAAGACGTTGCCTCGCGGTGGTTGGGTTGAGTTACAACTGCCACAAGTAAATTACCTGCGGAAGATGGTAGGTTTGGTGCCGGAAGAGCGTAGCAAAGTATTCGCGGTAGAAGAGCGCCGTAGCGAGTTTAAACAGGCGGCGCAGATCCGCCGTGCCGTGCGTCGTCACCGTGAACGGACTATTTTGCAAGGCGAGGAAGTGGTTGGCGAAACACCAACAATTCCACGTCCTAAAACACCGCGTGCAGCAGCACCTGTGAAACATCAACGTGATGATGATGTGAGCTGGGAAAATGCGCGTAAGCGTCTTCGTGACGGCGATCCGCGCAAAAAAGCGGCTCCCAATGCGAATAATCGTCAGCGTATTACCCGTGCGGGTAAAACAGGTCGTTGATCATGAGCCAGACTAAACGTAAAGCTGTGGTGGTATTCAGTGGCGGACAGGATAGCACTACCTGTCTGTTATATGCCGTGCAGCAATATGATGAAGTGCATGCGATCACGTTTGATTATGGTCAGCGTCATGTGCAGGAAATTGAAGTTGCCTGTCAGATCGCGGCTGATTTAAATTTAGCCGCACACAAAGTGCTGGATGTCGGTCTGCTCAACGAGCTGGCCGTTTCTGCGCTGACGCGTGATGCGATCCCGGTCAGTAATGATCTACAGGAAAATGGCTTACCGAATACGTTTGTACCGGGCCGCAATATTCTGTTTCTGACCTTAGCAGCGATTTATGCCTATCAGGTGGGTGCTGACACCGTTATTACTGGTGTTTGTGAGACCGATTTTTCCGGTTATCCTGATTGCCGTGATGAGTTTGTTAAAGCGCTGAATCATGCGGTTAAGCTGGGCATGGAACGTGATGTTAAGTTTGAAACCCCACTAATGTGGCTTAACAAAGCGGAAACCTGGGCTCTGGCGGATAAAATCGGTCGTCTTGACTATGTGCGTCAGAAAACGCTGACTTGCTATAACGGTGTGATTGGCGATGGTTGTGGTGAATGCCCGGCCTGTAAATTACGTGCGAAAGGCTTGCATGATTATCAGCTGGCACCTGATGTGGTGATGGCGGCATTAGATAGCAAATTGAACTGATTATTTTTAATTTATCAGCATAATAGAAACCAGCTTTCTGCAAAGACTGCTGGTTTCTTCTTTTTCAGGCATTATGCTTTCTTAGTGATTTTTTTGAGTGAACAACATGCAGCAATTACAGGGTGAACAATTAGCAAACGAAATAGTTCAGCAGGTTTCCGGTTTAGTCAGCGGTGAACCAGATTTAATTGCTAACTTATCGAATGTCAGCGCGTTACTGAACCAATATTTACCCGATATCAACTGGGTCGGTTTTTACATCATGCGTGAGGGTGAATTAGTACTGGGGCCGTTTCAGGGCAAAGTCGCCTGCATCCGCATTCCTGTTGGTCGTGGCGTATGTGGCACTGCTGCTGCGACACGAAAAACGCAGCGGATTGATGATGTGCATGCCTTCCCTGGTCATATAGCTTGTGATGGTGCCAGTAATTCAGAATTAGTGGTGCCGATCATCGTTAATGATAACGTCGTGGCGGTGCTGGATATTGATAGCCCAAAACATGCGCGATTTACCG
>ERZ650302.1307-NODE-1307-length-13960-cov-6.496728_pt1 | contig 13960 bp, 12 predicted proteins | sample MGYA00376238_ERZ650302 | MGnify/ENA primary metagenome ERZ650302 (study PRJEB26733, sample SAMN07839298) | wastewater metagenome | biome: urban; feature: wastewater treatment plant; material: waste water | place: USA: North Carolina | collected 2016-04-28 ... | reverse complement strand
AGTATTCCCATCTTAGGGCAAATTTCGCCACCATTCGGAGTGAAAGCGGCCTGATTTCTGGTCTGGTAGTCGTCTTGCATGATATGACCGAGCAGGCCAAAGAAGAGCGGGAGCGCCGCCTCTTTGTATCAAATGTCAGCCATGAGCTGCGGACACCTCTGACCTCAGTCAAATCCTATCTGGAAGCCTTGGACGAGGGAGCCTTGACAGAGTCTGTTGCGCCTAGTTTTGTCAAGGTTTCGCTGGATGAGACCAACCGGATGATGCGGATGATTACAGATCTTTTAAGTTTATCTCGCATTGATAATCAGGTTGGAGAGATGGATGTAGAGTTAATCAATTTTACAGCCTTTATCACTTTTATCTTGAATCGCTTTGATCAGATGAAGAATTCTGATGTTGGTAAGACCTACGCTATTATTCGTGATTACCAGATTAGTCCAATTTGGGTTGAAATTGATACCGATAAGATGACGCAGGTACTGGATAATATTTTGAATAATGCTATCAAGTATTCTCCAGATGGGGGAAACATTACCTTTAGTATGAAAACGACAGATAGTCAGCTTATTCTTTCTATTTCAGATGAAGGTTTGGGAATTCCTAAAGCTGATTTACCTAAAATATTTGACCGTTTCTATCGAGTTGATAAAGCGCGTTCGAGAGCCCAAGGAGGCACAGGTTTAGGTTTGGCGATTGCAAAAGAGATTGTAAAGCAACACAAAGGTTTCATTTGGGCTAAAAGTGAGTATGGACATGGTTCAACATTTACGATTGTCTTACCATATAGTAAGGATATTGCACTGGATGAGTGGGAAGAGGTTGCTGAGGAAGAATAGGAGAGTATGATCGGAACAGGTTTTAATTATAGTATTTTAGCATCCGGGTCTAGTGGAAATTGTTTTTATTTGGAAACGGATAAAAAGAAAATTTTAGTGGATGCAGGTTTATCGGGAAAAAAAATCACTAGTCTTTTGGCAGAAATTGACCGAAAACCAGATGATATTGATGCCATTTTAGTCACCCATGAACATAGCGATCATATCCATGGTATAGGAGTGTTAGCTCGTAAATATGGTATGGATATTTATGCCAATGAATTGACCTGGCAGGCAATGGAAAGCAAGCTGGGCAAAATTGATGTCGCCCAAAAACACATTTTTGAATTGGGCTCAATGAAAACTTTTGGAGACCTAGATATTGAGTCATTTGGTGTCAGCCACGATGCTGCTTGTCCGCAGTTCTACCGTTTTATGAAAGATGATAAATCCTTTGTTATGTTGACGGATACTGGTTATGTTAGTGACCGAATGGTGGGTATTGTGGAAAATGCAGATGCCTATTTGATTGAATCCAATCATGATGTTGAAATCCTTCGTTCGGGTTCTTATTCTTGGAATTTGAAGCAACGGATTTTGTCGGATAAAGGGCATCTTTGTAACGAAGATGGTGCTGATGCCATGATTCGTTCGCTCGGAAATCGGACCACTAAGATTTACCTAGGGCATCTATCAAAGGAAAATAATATCAAGGAACTGGCACATATGACTATGGTTAACCAATTGGCACAAGCTGATTTAGGTGTTGGTACAGATTTTCAAATTTATGATACTTCGCCAGATACAGCGACTGTATTGACCAAGATTTGATAGATAGAAAGATCCGTAAAAGGTCGTGTTCGCACGGCTTTTTTTTGTTTTTTTGCGATGAAGTGAAAAGAGGAGAAATGATATAATAATTCGCGTTATTATTTCAAATTTATTCACTGTTACTAGTAGAATTGAAAAGACTTATTATTGGAGACGATTTTATTGTGGAGGAAGATTATTGTATGGATAAAATATTTCTTGAAAGGGAGGCTAAGGCTAAAAATTATGATTTTCCTGTGGTATAATAAGAAGAATATTTCTAGAATGAGGTTTGTCTTTTGAAAAAAAAGAATCATCAATCAACTGGTAATGCAAGAAATATGATTCCAATTCGATTAAATATTTTATTTGGAGTCGTTATTTTATTATTTACAGTGCTGATTGTTCGGTTGGCAGATATGCAGATTGTGAATCATGATTTTTATAGTAATAAATTAGCAACTGCTAGTCAGAAAGTAGTCACTAAAAGTTCTGTTCGAGGACTGATTTACGATGCCAAAGGAAAGCCTTTGGTTGAAAATCAGATACAACAAGTAGTGTCCTTTACGCGCTCCAATAAAATGACTGCTGAGGAAATGAAGCAGGTTGCTAAAAATTTACTTCAATGGGTCACAGTTTCGGATGTCAGTGTTTCAGATCGGGATAAAGCTGACTACTATTTGGCAGATCAAGCAGTCTACCAGGAAGTGCTAAATAAACTTCCTAAAGAGCAGCGATTCGATGCAGATGGCAATTATTTAAGTGAATCAGAAATCTATACAAATGCTGTTGCTAGTTTAACGCCTGAACAGTTAAACTACTCTGATGAAGAGTTGAAAGCAATTGAACTATTTACGCAGATGAATGCTGCATCTTATTTTGAAACAGTCAATCTTGTCACAGACAGCCTTACCGCTGAGCAGGTGGCTTTGATTGTAGCGAATTCTGATCAACTTGAAGGAATTTCAACTACAAATAACTGGCAACGGAGTATTTTAGATACCTCCTTAAGCTCGATTATAGGGACTGTAACAAGCGAACAGGCAGGTTTACCAGCTGAGGATGCCGATTATTATTTGTCAAAAGGATATTCTGCGAATGACCGCGTGGGAACTGCCTATCTTGAAAAACAGTATGAAGAAGTCCTGCAGGGTCAACGTGAGAAGAAAGAAATTAATTTAGACAGAAATGGTAACGTCGAGAGTATTGAAACCATTCAAGAAGGACAACAGGGAAACAATATTAAGTTGACCATTGACTTGGCCTTTCAAGATGGCGTCAATGCGATTCTAAAAAAATATTTTGAGAGTGAGTTGTCAACGGGAAGTGCACTGTATTCGGAAGGTGTTTATGCAGTTGCATTAAATCCTTCTACAGGTGCAGTGCTTGCTATGTCTGGATATAGTCACGAAAAAGGCTCAAGTACCATTACCGAAGATGCTCTTGGAACGATTACGAGTGTCTTTACACCTGGTTCAATTGTCAAAGGTGCTACAATTAGTTCTGGATGGGAAAATGGGGTTATCAGTGGCAACCAAGTACAATTAGATGAGCCAATATATTTTGCAGGTTCAGCTCCGATTACATCTTGGTACGGCGGTGCTTACGGTAGTTTTAATATTGATGCTACTCAGGCTTTGGAATATTCATCAAACGCTTATATGGTTAAGATTGCTTTGGGACTACTTGGGCAAACCTATTCTGCAAATATGTATTTGAATGATGGGGAATCTTTGACGAATGCCATGACAAAACTGCGGTCAACTTTTGCAGAATATGGTCTTGGTGCTCCTACAGGGATTGATCTTCCACTTGAATCCACTGGTTTTTTACCTGATGAATATAGCACAGCGAACTTCATTACCAACGCATTTGGTCAGTTCGACAACTATACACCAATGCAAATGGCACAGTATGTGTCAACAGTTGCCAATAAAGGAACTCGCATTTCACCACATTTGGTTGAAGGGATTTATGGCAATACGGACCAAGGTGGGCTTGGAGACCTGATTGAACCCGTTTCAGTAAAAGAGTTAAATCAGGTAAATATCTCTGAGGACGAAATGGCCATTCTTCGACAAGGGTTTTATCAAGTGGTAAATGGAAATGGTCAATTTAATACAGGTAGTGCAATTGGCCAAGGAGCAAGTGTGACAATCAGTGCGAAAACTGGTACGGCAGAAACTTATACAACAACTCCTTCAGGTGAAGTCGTAACAGCAGTAAATACAAACGTAGTGGCCTATGCACCGAGTGACAATCCCCAAATTGCTGTTTCGGTGGTGCTACCAAACTTAACAAATCAATCATCTATGACAACAAAAACGATTATGCGTGAAATAATCAACTTATACCAATCAATGTATCCCATGAACTAAGGAGGCCTATGCTCTACCCTACACCCATTGCAAAGCTAATTGATAGTTATTCTAAATTACCCGGTATTGGTATCAAAACTGCCACTCGTCTAGCATTTTATACAATTGGTATGGAGGATGATGTCGTTAATGAATTCGCCAAAAATTTATTGGCAGCCAAGCGAGATTTATCTTATTGCTCGATTTGTGGTAATCTGACGGACCAAGACCCTTGTGCTATTTGTCAGGACTCAACGAGAGATCAATCTACAATTTTGATTGTAGAGGATAGTCGGGATGTTACGGCTTTGGAAAATATTCAAGAATACCACGGTCTCTATCATGTTTTGCATGGCTTGATTTCGCCAATGAATGGTATCGGACCAGATGATATTAATTTGAAATCCCTCCTCACTCGTCTGATGGACAATGAGGTTACAGAAGTTATTGTGGCGACAAATGCAACTGCGGATGGTGAGGCGACTTCAATGTATATTTCTCGTGTGCTTAAACCTGCTGGAATAAAAGTAACCCGATTAGCTCGAGGTCTAGCAGTTGGAAGTGATATTGAATATGCCGATGAAGTTACTCTACTGCGAGCAATCGAAAATAGAACAGAGTTGTAGACGAATGGCTGGTTGACTCATAATCATTCGAATTTACCTTAGGTCAATTTCGAGTGGTTAAAATATGCTATACTAATAGAGAAACTATTGACACAGGAAGGATTGAATATGTCAAAAGAAACCTTGATTTTACTTTATGGTGGACGTTCAGCAGAACGTGAAGTATCTGTTTTATCCGCAGAAAGCGTTATGCGCGCCATCAATTATGATAATTTTTTTGTCAAAACCTATTTCATTAGTCAGACAGGGGACTTTATTAAGACGCAAGAGTTTTCTCAAACACCGTCTGCCGATGAAAAACTCATGACAAATGCGACAATTATTCAAGAACAAAAAATCCGTCCGAGCGATATCTATGAAGAAAAGGCAGTCGTTTTCCCAGTTCTTCATGGGCCAATGGGAGAAGATGGCTCTATTCAAGGCTTCTTGGAAGTGCTTCGTATGCCTTATGTTGGCACCAATATTTTATCTTCTAGCGTTGCCATGGATAAGATTACAACCAAGCGCGTACTAGAATCAGCTGGCATTGCCCAAGTACCTTATGTGGCAGTTATCGAAGGTGAGAATATTGCGGAAAAGATTGCAGAGATTGAAGAAAAGTTGACTTATCCGGTCTTCGTAAAACCTGCTAATATGGGTTCCAGCGTTGGTATCTCTAAAGCTGAAGATTTAGCTGGCCTACATGCAGCTCTAGACTTAGCATTTAAGTATGATAGTCGTATCCTTGTTGAGCAAGGTGTCAACGCCCGTGAGGTTGAAGTTGGTCTTTTGGGAAATGCTGACGTGAAAACCACACTTCCTGGCGAAGTAGTCAAAGACGTTGCCTTTTATGACTATGATGCCAAGTACATTGATAACAAAATCACAATGGATATTCCAGCCCAAATTGACGAATCAATTATGGCTATCATGCGAGAAAATGCTGCCAAGGCCTTTCGTGCAATCGGTGGTTGTGGACTTTCTCGCTGTGATTTCTTCTTGACAGAAGACGGTGACATCTTCCTCAACGAGCTCAACACCATGCCAGGCTTTACCCAGTGGTCCATGTATCCACTCCTTTGGGACAATATGGGCTTAGCTTACCCAGATTTGATTGAAGAGCTTGTTCGATTGGCCAAAGAAATGTTTGAAAAACGTGAAAGTCATTTAATATAAAACAAGGAAAAGATTGGAAACTTTACCAATCTTTTTTTATTTCATTTTCTAAATCTTTTTCTTGCAAAGGGTTGCAAAATGGAATAAAATGGAATATGTTCTGGAGGTGTTTATGTATCAAACGACAGTAAAAGGGAAAGGTCTGTTTCAGGCAATTTCTCAAGGTTATGGTGAACCGGTTCATACCTTTGGTGTGACGGAGAAGGGGGAGACTCCCGTTAGTCTAGTCAACATTGGCTTAGCTGCCTGCGTCACCATGTGTGTCCAGGGTTATTATGCCAGCAAAGAAGGCAATAAAACTATGCCTGTTCAGGTGGAGAGTCGTTTGGATAATGAGCACATTGAAGTCTTGGTTGGAATCGGAGAGGAGGTCTCTTCGGAAAAGCAGGAAAAGATTCTTGCATACGTTGAACAAAAGTGTAAAGTTAAAGCTCTTTTAAAAGAAAGTATTATATTTGAGGCAAAATTTTATGTCTTAGAAAGTGTGGAGTAAGATGTTTTTAGCAATTGAAGAGATGCGGCAGAATAAGCTGCGTTATGGCTTGATTTTAGGATTGTTAATTCTAATTTTCTACCTTGTCTTTTTCCTGACTGGTTTGGCTTATGGTCTCATGCAGGAAAATAAAACAGCAGTTGATAAATGGCAGGCAGATTATGTCTTGCTTAATTCAGAAAGCAATCGCTTGATTACAGCGTCAAAAATTGATACAGCTTTGCTTGACCAAGTAGATGCTGGTGACAAGGCCTTGATTCGCCAACAGGCAGGAGTTGCATATGTGGATAAAGATGCTGCAACTGATGAAAAAGAGAAAGTCAATATCTTTGCGGTTGAAACAGATAGTTTTATCGTACCGAATATTGTAGAAGGTCGTTTGTATGAAAAAACTGGAGAAGTCGTTGTAGACAAAACCTTGTCAGAGGTAGAAGATTTTGGAATTGGAGATCAAATCTATCTGTCAGGTTCTGATGAAAAAGTGACTATTGTTGGGTATACAGATAATGCTTATTTTGGCGTGGCACCTGTCGTTTATATGGGTTTTGATGCATTTTCAGAATTAATGCAGGCAGATAAGCAACAGGCAGCTACTAGTAGTCTGGCCAGTGCCATTGTCATTCGTGGAGATGCCTCCTCAGTACCGGATGAGTTGGAAAAAGTTGCCATTGCAGATTTCATTGAAAATCTGCCAGGATATAAGGCTCAAAATATGACATTCGGCTTTATGATTGGTTTCTTGGTCGTCATTTCTGCTATTGTGATTGGTATTTTTATCTTTGTTTTGACAACACAGAAATCTCCGATTTTTGGTTTGATGAAAATTCAAGGTCTTTCAAATGGCTATATCTCAGGTTCTGTACTGGCTCAAACCTTCCTTCTGGCTGGTTTGGGAACTGTCGTTGGATTGGCTGGAACGTATTTGTCATCCCTTGTCTTGCCAAGCGCTGTGCCATTTGAAAATAACTGGACCTTCTATATCGTAATCGGTCTAGCTCTTGTAGTATTTGCCCTATTAGGTGCTAGTTTCTCTGTACGTTCTATCTTTAAGGTAGATCCATTACAAAATTTATCTTAGGAGGTTGTTATGAAAACACTTATTTTTGAAAGTATTAGTAAAACCTTCCAAGACGGTAGTCAAACTATTACAGCTCTCAAACCGACTAATTTTAGTATTGAAGAAGGTGAGTTTGTTGCAATCATCGGACCGTCCGGGTCTGGGAAATCAACTTTTTTGACCTTGGCAGGAGGTCTACAAACACCAACAACAGGTCGTGTGTTAATCAATCAATCAGACTACTCTGATCTACCAGAAAAGAAACGTGCTCAACTACGCTATAAGGATATTGGCTTTGTCTTGCAGGCTTCTAATTTGATTCCATTTTTGACAGTCGAAAAGCAATTAACCTTGGTTGATAAGGTCAATAAGAAAGCCAACCCAAACAAACATCAAGAACTTCTGGCAGATTTGGGAGTGGCCCATCTTAAAAACAAGTTCCCTAAGGATTTGTCAGGTGGAGAACGTCAGAGGGTAGCAATTGCACGTGCACTCTACAATGACCCAGCCTTGATTCTAGCTGATGAACCGACAGCCAGCCTAGATAGTAACCGGGCCTTTGAAGTAGTGGAACTTCTAGCTAAAGAAGCAAAGGAACGAAATAAATCCATCATCATGGTGACACATGACCAGCGCATGATAGAAAAATGCGACAAGGTATATGAGATGAAAGATGGTGTCCTCACTCAAGTTCGGTAAAAAGTGGTATAATGGAAAGAGTGAAAGCTTTTTTTTAGTTTATTGGAGAAAACCATGAAATTAACCCTACACGAAGTTGCTCAGGTCTTGGGCGCAAAAAACGATATTAGTCTTTATCCCGATACAGCACTCAACAAGGTCGAGTTCGATAGCCGATTCGTCACAACTGGTGACCTCTTTGTTCCCCTCAAGGGAGCGCGTGACGGTCATGACTTTATTCCTGTGGCTTTTGAAAATGGCTGTGCGGTAACCCTGTCTGAAGTCAGCCTTGATGTTCCACACATCCTAGTAGATGACTGCTTGGCTGCGCTTCAACAATTAGCGGCCTACTACCTAGAGAAAACGGAGGTAGAAGTCATTGCTGTGACAGGCTCAAACGGTAAAACAACCACCAAGGATATGATTCATGATATCCTTGCAACTACATACAAGACTTACAAAACACAAGGCAACTATAACAACGAAATCGGTCTGCCTTACACTGTTCTCCATATGCCAGATGATACAGAAAAACTGGTATTGGAAATGGGGCAGGACCACTTGGGAGACATTCATCTCCTATCTGAAATTGCCAAACCAACTCTATCAGTTATTACCCTTTTTGGAGAAGCCCATCTAGAATTTTTTGGCTCACGAGAAGAGATTGCCAAAGGAAAATTACAGATTGCGGATGGAATGGAGCCAGGTAGTAAACTCTTGATTCCAGCAGATCCGATTGCGGATAAGCTCTTGCCGAGCCATGTGGATCTCGTTCGTTTTGGTGAAGAGGGAGATTTGCAAGTAACAAGTTTGGTTGAATCGAAGGATAGCCTGACCTTCACCGTAAACTTTATGGAAGGAGACATTTTCCTCCCAGTAACGGGCAAGTACAATGCCACCAATGCCATGGTAGCAAGCTATGTGGGCAAAATCTTGGGTGTGTCCGATGAGGCAATCACCTCAGCCCTAGCAAGTCTTAACTTGACCCGCAACCGCACCGAATGGAAGAAGGCAACAAACGGAGCAGACATTCTCAGCGATGTCTATAATGCCAATCCAACTGCCATGCGATTGATTTTGGAAACCTTCTCTAGCATTCCAGCAAATGAAGGTGGCAAGAAAATCGCAGTTTTAGCAGATATGAAAGAACTGGGTAGCCAGTCCGTCAATCTCCACAATCAGATGATTCTAAGCCTATCGCCTGATGTGCTAGATACCGTCATTTTCTACGGTCAGGATATTGAAGAGTTAGCCCAGCTGGCTAGTCAGATGTTTCCAATTGGAAAAGTCTATTTCTTTAGGAAAAATGCTGAGCAGGACCAATTTGAAGATCTGGTGAAACAAGTCAAGGAAGTTCTTTGTGGGCAAGACCAAATCCTCTTTAAAGGCTCCAATTCCATGAAACTTGGAAAAGTGGTGGAGGCATTAGAAGTTAAATAGACTTGATTTGAAAATTCCTTTTATTTCAGATATAATAAGAGAGTTGCAGTAGCAGCTCTTTTACATTAGAGTTGCTCAATCAAAGAATGAGGATTATCCAATGTAGACTGTATGAAATCAGGGCCAAGCTCTGCTATGTATCAAAAAAAAGAAAATGAAAAGGAAAAAAGATGTCACTACAAGAAGAAATTAAGAAACGCCGCACCTTTGCGATTATCTCTCACCCGGACGCTGGTAAAACCACTATTACCGAGCAATTGCTTTATTTTGGTGGAGAGATTCGTGAGGCAGGTACAGTCAAGGGGAAAAAGACTGGTAACTTTGCTAAGTCTGACTGGATGGATATTGAGAAACAACGTGGTATCTCTGTTACCTCATCTGTTATGCAGTTTGACTATGCAGGTAAGCGTGTCAATATCTTGGATACACCAGGGCACGAAGACTTCTCAGAAGATACTTATCGTACTTTGACTGCTGTTGACTCTGCATTAATGGTCATCGATGGTGCTAAGGGTGTCGAAGAACGTACGATTAAATTGATGGAAGTGTGTCGTATGCGTGACACACCGATCATTTCCTTCGTCAACAAAATGGACCGTGAAATTCGCGAGCCTCTAGAATTGCTTGACGAAATTGAAAATGTTTTAAATATTCGCTGTGTCCCAATTACATGGCCTTTAGGTATGGGGCGTGACTTTGCTGGGGTTTATAACCTACTTGAAAACAAGTTATATGTTTATAAAGCAGGTTTTGGCTCGACGATTACGGACATTGAAGTACGTGATGGTTATGATCATGCAGATATTCGTGAAAAAGTGGGTGAATTAGCTTGGGCTTCTTTTGAAGAATCACTTGAGTTAGTTCAAATGGCCAATGAACCACTTGATCGTGAATTATTTTTACAAGGTAAACAAACGCCTGTACTTTTTGGTACTGCTTTAGGAAACTTTGCAGTAGATCATGTGCTTGATGCATTTATCAATTGGGCACCAGAACCGAAAGCACATCCAACACAAGAACGTACAGTAGATGCCAATGAAGAGGGTTTCACTGGTTTTGTTTTTAAAATTCAAGCCAATATGGATCCGAAACATCGTGACCGTATTGCCTTTATGCGTATTTGCTCAGGCAAATATGAAAAAGGTTTGAAAATGAATCATGTGCGTATCGGTAAAGATGTACGTATTAGCGATGCATTAACCTTCCTTGCGGGTGAACGTGAACATTTGGAAGAAGCTTGGCCTGGAGACATTATCGGTTTACATAACCACGGTACCATCCAGATCGGTGATACATTTACCAGCGGTGAAAAACTTCATTTCACGGGTATTCCACACTTTGCACCTGAAATGTTCCGCCGAGTTCGTTTACGTGATCCTCTTAAATCTAAGCAATTGCAAAAAGGTTTGAAAGAGTTATCTGAAGAAGGTGCAACACAGGTATTTATGCCTCAAATTAGTAATGATTTGATTGTCGGTGCAGTCGGTGTGTTACAGTTTGATGTGGTCGCTTATCGTTTGAAAGAAGAATATAAAGTTGACTGTATTTATGAGCCTGTCAGTGTTCATACGGTACGTTGGGTTCATTGTGATGATGAAAAAATTCTGAATGAGTTCAAGAAAAAAGCGCATGATCAGTTATCGGTAGATGGCGGCGGTCATCTGACTTATCTTGCACCAAGCCGTGTAAACTTGCAGTTAATGCAAGAACGCTGGCCAGATATTCAGTTCCGTAACACGCGAGAACACTAAAAATATACAAAAACAGCTTCTAAATTAGAGGCTGTTTTTAATTGAACGATCTAAAAAAGGAGGATGAGATGAATACTTTAAAACCACTTTTTGCTGTCAGTATAATGATTGGAATGATGGCTTTAACGGCATGCGATCATCCTAAAAAAAATGAGACGGATACAGCTCAAAACAAAAATCAAATATCAACGCATACTGAAAAAGCTGAAGTCCTACCATACCTCAATATGCAAGAAGCCAAAGCGGATTATGCCTTACCGTTCTGTGAAAAGAAGAACTGTATTGATGTCGATATTCAAACGATCAAAACCCAAGATGCGTGGCTTAACACATGGATTGCAAAAAATCAGGCCAATGTGATTCAACAACAAATTGAGCAAAACAAGAATTTAACCTTACAGCAAGCCGTGAATGCTTATGTGAAAAAGTCAGATGAATGGCAAGATAAGTATTCTAAAAATAAAGCGTATGAGCTGCGCTTAACGACACGTATTGCTTCACAGCGTAATCAGTATGTGTTGTTGCAAATTGGCGTTGATACACAGCAAGAAGATATTGCGGTTAAAGATAGATTTTACTTTTTCGTTGCTGATCGTAAGTTACAAAAAAATCTAACCGTTCTCGATGTGATACAGAAAAATCAGCAAAATGAATTAAATAATATTATTCAAGCACATTATCAACAATGGATTGAAAAACAAAGTACAGAAGTGAAGAAACAAGTTCCTAAAAAACTGTATTGGGGGCAGGCAGATTGGTTCTTCGATGGGGAAGGAATTGGCTTGCATTATCGTGCCAATGAAATAAGTAAAGATGCACCGCAGTTGGATATTTATTTAAGCACTGAACAAAGCAAACAGATGCTACAACCTGAAATTTATCAGCAAATGTTTTAATCTACTTGCTTGAGTTTCGTATAGAAATTGCATGCGCTTATAGCGGTTTTGCTTTAACTTCGATAGCATTTAAAAATCTTGTGTAATAACAATACTGATAGGTTTTAAATGAAAGCATTTTATAAATATAGCATTCTTGCAGGTGCCATTTTGCTTGCTGCTTGCCAGCCGAAATCAGAGCCGAAAGAATCACAGGATAAACCGACAGATCCGCCAGTGGTACAGCAAACTGCTGAGCCAATTCTGCGTGGTGAAACCGTGAAATTGCAGGTAAATTTACCTGAATGTAAAGGCAATACCTGTCCAGATTTTACCGTTGAACGATTACAAAGTAATTTCCCGTTCATTGACCAGTTACTGGATCAACAGATTCTCGATCAACTGAGTAAAATGCTCGATGTCGTTGATGCTGATGCTTCAGCAGCATCTACAGCAAAAACGACTGAGCAAAAAATAGGTTTAGATGCTCAGGCACAAGCCTATGCTAATGCGTTTGTGAAGATTGATGAAGAGTTAAAAGCGCTCAGTAGTAGTCATCAGATCAGTTTGATGATTAAGCCTAAAATTTTACAATCGAAAGGCAAGCTAGCAACTGTAGTGTTAAATAGCAGCAGTTATTTGGGTGGAGCACATGGTTCAACCTCTCAACGTTACTATAACTTTGATTTAGCGAACCAAAAACAGATTCAATTGCATGACCTATTATTACCGAAGCAAAAAGCAACTCTAGACAAACTGGCGCATGAAGCCTTTAAAGTGTGGATTGTCGATTCAAAACTTGCAACTGATCCGAAAGAATATGAACAGGCTTGGCCATTCCAAGTCACCGATAATTTCTTATTAGGTGAGCAGGGGTTAATTCTACAGTATGGTGAATATGAGATTGGTCCTTATGTCGTCGGTTTGCCGCGGTTAGTGATTCCATTTACTGAATTGCAGGGTGTTTTAAAACCTGAATATCTACCAAAAATAGATACGCCCGCAGCATCTACGCCTGCTGCAAGTACGCCAAGTCAAAGTTAATGCAACTGTTCGATACCCATACCCATTTTGATGTTGCCGATTTTGATCTTGATCGGCAACATCTGGCTGAGCAAGCAAAACGGGTTGGGGTCGATGCTTTGGTGTTGATTGGTTTTGTTGAATCCCGATTCGATGACCTGATTCAAACTCATCAACAATTACAATATTGGGAAAATGTGCCAAGCTCTTATCTTGCCCCAGGCTTGCATCCTTTTTATATCGAACAACATCAGCCAGAACATTTACAGCGGCTTGAGCAAGTCTTAGAACAGCATGACTGTGTGGCTATAGGTGAAATTGGTTTAGATACTTTTTTAAAACAACATAAACAGCCCGAAATGTTTGCCAAGCAACAATATTATTTTATTGAGCAACTTGTATTGGCAACACAGTATCAAAAGCCAGTGTTATTACATATCCGTAAGGCACATGCAGAAACCCTTGCCATTTTAAAAGCACAAAAATTCAAATTGGGTGGCATTGCCCATGCGTTTAGTGGTGGAGTCGAAGAAGCCAAGGCATTGGTTAAACTGGGCTTTAAAATTGGGGTGACAGGACAAATCACCAATCCAAATGCCAAAAAGCTGCATCAAGTAGTGCAGGCGATTGGCAGTGAAAATTTGGTGATTGAAACAGATTGTCCAGATATGACGCCGTTGTGTTGCCAAACTTCGACCGAGCATCGCACCCGTAATACCCCAGTGAACCTACCTTATATTCTAGACAGTTTGGCTCAGACCCTTGACCAGCCTGAGTTGCAGCTGGCTGCACAATTATGGCAAAACTCATTGGTTGCTTTGCATTTAAAATTTTAGAAGAATAAGACAATAATCTCGATAAAAATAAGATAACCAAA
>ERZ650302.1301-NODE-1301-length-14006-cov-5.072325_pt1 | contig 14006 bp, 9 predicted proteins | sample MGYA00376238_ERZ650302 | MGnify/ENA primary metagenome ERZ650302 (study PRJEB26733, sample SAMN07839298) | wastewater metagenome | biome: urban; feature: wastewater treatment plant; material: waste water | place: USA: North Carolina | collected 2016-04-28 ... | reverse complement strand
GGGATAAATCGAACGGAGAAATTCCCTATTCATTAGTTGTATCAATTGAAATCTTAAATTCTAATTTGGAAATTTACGAAGCAATCCGAATTGAGAACGAAATTGAAATTCGAGTATAAATTAAACGAATGAAAAAAAGTATAAATATTTTATTTGGTGATGATTTAAGAGATTTAGGATATAAAATGTCAACTGTTAATCATTTTGAAAAAAAGCACAAAAACTATATTTACTGTATTGATAGAGATATAAGTGATTTTTTATTATTAAGGTTATTAATAACGAACTCCTATGATGAAACTAAATGTATTGAAAGTAAATTTATACCTGACTTATCTACATATTCAATCAATGAGTTTTTAAATATAATTAATGAAACTGAAAATACTTATAGCACTTTAATTAAGGAAATTAGTAAATGAAAATATTGCGAATACTTACAACTTAGTATTCGCAATTGATAAATGATGTTGTAATTTAAATTTTTTAAGCTCTACCATATTTTGGTTTTGGAAGTAAAAAATAAAAAAATATAAATCTTCTGTGAAATATTTATATTACAAATTAAACGGAGGATGTGTTATTACAAAATTGACAAGCCTGTCCACCGTATTTTCATACCAATTCATTGCAGGGGTGAAAAGTCCAGAAGTGTGTCTTCTTGTTACTCTTGCCAATGGAATTTCAAACACATTTGCATCCGTAGGATTTATTTTTAGGGTAGCAAAAAAGTGATTTCTCTCCAAACCAATGTCTCTTACACTACTTACAACAATATCAATATTTTTATCACTATGCTTAACAATAAAATCTCTTAAATTATTTATAGCTGGCGCATCATCGCTTGGAGAATTTACTATAATGTATTGATGTTGTCCATCAAAAGTTCTCTGCAAGAGAATTAAAAAATCAGTGCCTCTTGTAGGAGGAAATGTACCGTCAGCCACTGCAAATGAAAATGGTGCAGACAATAATAAGGTGGTCAGTCTTGTGATCGTTGAGGTTTTACCTGAATCAGGCTGACCTCCAAATAGTAAAAAATTCATAATATTATTTTAGTTTTTATTATTAGCTAAATTAGCTTGAGATTACTCTTAAATTTATTCCTCCTTCTTTATTTAGATGATTGGACGTTACTCCCAATAAATTTAAAATTGATTGGGTTGCAGTTGCTCTAGAAAATCCTGGTTGAACGATATAAATTTGAAATTTCAATTCCTTTTTCCATTTGGCTTCAAAAAGTAATTTTTCCAACAGTTCTATATTTCCCTTTCTAATCCTCGTTTGTCCAATTCTCTGTTTTTTATCCTCCCTTTTTATTAAGTGATTAAAAAATTCAATATTCTCTTTATATTTCCAAATCAAAGATTTTTGTGCCTGACCGCAAACTTCATAAAAGTTTTTGATTTCACCTGAAACTACACCATTTTTAGCAAACTTCAAATGATATAAATCTATCACAATTTTATTTTCATTATTTTTTATGGCAACAATATCTGCTATTTCTCCCTTATTGTCATCATTAAAGATTAAATCATAATAATCTTCTTGAATTAATTTTTCAATAGAATGAAATTGAATTGAATTGGTGTTCAAATTCGAAAATCCCTCAGATTCACTATTTAAATTAACTCCATTCCAATCCCAAGCTTCAATTTCATCTTTAGGAAAATCTAGTATTTGCTCATTAAATTTGACATAATCATTTCCTTGTAAAAATGCTCCATCGTGAAACCAAAACTTGGGAGGAAGCTCATTGAAAAATTCTACGACCGAAAAATTTCTGGACCCCATTTTTACATTGGCATCAATAATAGAAATCTTTGTGATATTGAAACTATATAATTTACTACCATTTACAGTTGTTTCACTTAAATTCAATGTAAAAGCAACACTATCAGTTTCAGTATCTAAAGAGAAACACAACGGGTTATCATTATCAGGATTAAAAGTATTAAGCTCCAAAGTTGATAAATCATACTCAATACCATTAATAGTGAAAACAACTTTATCTTCAATTGTTTTATAAATTTCGTGATGCCAATCTACAGAAATAGGATAAGAATTAGGTCTTACAGAAAGTCTAACTGGTTTTATCGAGTTCCTAAATAAAATATTGTTGGGGTCAATTTCATCATTTGTCAATTTGATAGCAATTCCGTCACACCAATCCAAGAACTGATTTATTGTTCCTCTAGAGTATGACCAGATTCTTCCTTTTCTCGAACACCCTATTGAAGTCATGTCTCCATCTTCAAATCCAACACCAAAAACATTGTTACTAATACCCGACTGTTCTTCAGCTAGAGAAAGCCCCTCCTGTACTCCTTTACCATAATAAGACTGGAAAGTGATATCTTTACCAAGACCTTTTCTTAACCCTAAGTTAAAAAGTCGAACTCTATCAATATTATGAAATGTCTTGAAAACATCTTCATCTTTTATTAATATAGAACTTTCACCTATGACCGCATTTGCTAATTCTTTATAATGACTTCCTTTGTCTGAAGAATGTATGAACAGTAAGTTTTTTGATTGCTGCCAATAAACTATATAAATATCCCATTCTATATTATAAACATCTTTAAAACTCCCCCAATCAACGGGTTTTTTATTCCCTAGAAAAACAATTAAAGCCTTCTTTTCTCTATTTAAATCAAAAAATTTGTAATCATAGTTGTTATAGCCCTTTATTCCTTTTTTAAAGTTCATTGGATGCCAACCCTCGGTTTGATTTTGATAAACTACAGAACTAAAAGCTGGACGAATTTCTTGAAATGGAATTAGTGAATCATCCAAATGATTAAATCCTGCTAAAAACTCTTGTAAGTCTATTTGCTCTTGAGTGGCTTGTAAGCTCAAAGTTGGTAATATGGAATTCCAATTTGATTCTTTTGCATATAGCAAACTAAGCTCATCGCTTAAAGTAGGCTGATGGAGATTTGCAATAAAACTCGCCTTACCTAAATTATTATCTTTATTGGTACGTGTAAATCTACCAGCAAACTGCAAAGTGATTGGTAGGCTCTTTCTTACATCGTGAAATGCTGCAATTTTCAATTCAGGTAAATCAAATCCCTCTCCAAGCATATCAACACATACAATAATCTTATGCTGTTTATCTATTATATTCTGTTTAATGCTGGATTGACCTTTTAAATTTGAATAGATTTTGACGGGATTTAAATCAGTATGCTGGGAGTAGATTTCAAAAACTTCGTCTGCGCGATATTTATCTTCGCATCTGGCCATCAAAATATGTTCATAACCATTAGCAATATCTTCTCTTAATTTATTTACAGCCGTTTCTGCAATTTTTAAGTCTGCAATTTTTTGGTCATATTCTCTTATTGGGATAAAATCAATTTCTTTAAAGTAACCCTGTTCCTGTGCTTCTTTTAGTGTGAAATTATAAATGATTTTTCCGTCAAGAAGTTGCCCATCATTTCTATAAGGTGTTGCTGTAAAAAGAACTACTTTATTCTTATCAAAAGATTTGATGAACTTATTCCAACTTTTTGCCTTTGAATGATGTGCTTCGTCCACAAAAAGGTGTGAGCACTTTTCTGTTAATGATTTTTTTTGTTGAATTGACATTGAGGTCAACAAATCCATTGTAGCAACAATTACATTACATTTTTCAATAAAAAAATTCAATTCTTCTTCATCGCTGAAACCAGTGTTTAGTATGCCAACTTTTGGATATTTAGCTTTTTCAAGTACAATTGAATTCCCTTCATTATCAATTTTTTTTAGCCAACCTAAATCGTAAAATTTTCCAGCCAATTGACCTCTTAATGCATCAGATGGTACAACAACAAGAAGTTTTTTGCACCTATTAGCTACTAATACTGATAACATAGTTTCTGTCTTGCCTGTTCCTGTAGGTAGTACGACTGTAGCAATTTCAGTAGCATTTGTCAAATGTCCTAAAATAGAATGAATGGCTCCAATCTGAGGTTTACGTAATCCTATTGTATTGGTTTCAATATCTTCCTCTTTGAAATTGAATGAGTTTTTCCAAGAATTTACTACATTTCTGGATAAATTTTCAATATCATCGGGATGTTTTAACCATTTGACAAATCTAATATTTCCAATTTCAACATCTGCTTTGAGAAAGCTTTTTGATAGCAGCACGAAATTTTTATCATCAGGAATATCATTTTTATCTGTAGTGATATAATATTCATTATTATCCAAATCTTTTAAAACTACTTTTCCTCTTTGAAAAGAAAGAATTTCTAATTCTTTGTCTGTTTCTTCTTGAATTAGATGAATTATTATATTCTTTTTTGCAGCGTGTCCTATTTTCTCTTCTCTCTGTAATTTTGGTAATTTTAGATTCATTGCTATTATTAGTTTGTTTAAAAGTACTTTAATTTAATGACTTGATAATTAATTCTCCCCAAAATGGATTTTTCAGCTATCTGTAAAAATAGATATTAAATACCTAAAAATTTTACGGTTTTTCGTAAGCCTATAAACATAATAGCCCCAAAGGAGGCTACTATGTAATATAGTTAATATGTGTTTTAAATAGTCATTTCTTTCAAAATTTACGAATTAGAACGGCTAATTTCCCAGTTCCAACTGGTTTTTTACAAGATTATAGTAATCTGCCTTTTTATCAACCAGACTTTGGTGATTACCTTGCTCTACAATTTCTCCATTTTTCAAGACAATAATTTGGTCGGCATTTTTTACAGTGCTTAATCTGTGAGCTACAATAATTACCGTTTTACCTTTGAAAAAAGATTGAAGATTATCGTGGATTATTTTTTCGTTTTCGGCATCCAATGCAGAAGTTGCTTCATCAAAGAAAATAAAATGTGGATTTTTATAAACCGCTCTTGCAATAAGTATTCTTTGTTTTTGTCCGCCAGAAATTCCATTTCCTGAAGCTCCAATTTTGGTATTTAATCCCAACGGCAATTCCTCTACAAAAGATTTGATATTGGCAATTTCCAAGGCTTGGTTAAATTTTTCATCATTTATTTTTTCATCATTTGTGGCTATGTTTCTTTCAATGGTGTCAGAAAATATAAAACCATCCTGCATCACAACACCACAGTTTTTTCTTAAATCCATTGGCGAAATTTCATTGATGTTGAGATGGTTAAAAAATATCTCACCATCCACAGGTTCATAAAATTTCAAAAGCATTTTAATAAGAGTAGTTTTTCCGCTTCCGCTGGCTCCGACGATTGCGGTAACCTTTCCATCGGGAATAAAAATATTGATATTTTTTAAAACATACGGCGATTGTGGACCTTCATACTGAAACGAAACATCCTTAAAATAAATACCTTTCTCAATGCCGTTTTGCTCAGTATATTTTTTACTTAAAAGCGGGACTTGGTCTTTTCGTTCTTCTACTGGGTGATTTTGAACTTCATTCAATCGGGATAAACTCAGTTTTGCATCTTGTAAGGAGCGAAAGAAAGAAATCAACTGACTAACTGGAGAATTCATTTGCCCAATGATGTAGGAAACACTGAGCAATGCTCCTAAAGTCATATGGCCTTTGATAACGAAATAAGCTGAAAGAAAAGTAACTAAAATATTTTTAAACTGGTTGATAAAATCAAAACCTGAAAGTTGTACTTGGTCTAGTTTAAGAATACGGATATTGATTTTAAATAATTTTTGCTGTATTTGCTCCCATTCTCTACGTTTAAAATCTTCAAATTGGTTGAGTTTCATTTCCGAAACTCCGTTGATGATTTCGTAGATTGATTCTTGGTTCTCACTTCTTTGTTGAAAACGGAAGTAGTCTAATATTCTCCTTTTTTTCATCCAGTAAAGTGACCAAATAACCGAAATAACCGTCAGTATCATATAGACTGCCAAAATCCTAAAATCGTAATGCCAAAGCACCGCAAAAAATGCAGTAAAAGTAATGATGGAAAACAGAGTCATAAGACTTTGTGAGGTAAGAAAATTTTCAATCCTTTCGTGGTCTTGAATGCGCTGGTTGAAGTCACCCATTAATTTAGTGTCAAAAAACTTAATAGGAAGTTTAAGTAGTTTTTTTAAAAAATCGGAAATAATTTGAATATTAATTTTTGTACCAACAACGAGCATAATCCAGTTTCGGAAAATATTGATGACGATATTTCCAAAGAAAAATGCCAACTGTGCAAGTAAGATGTAAGTGATGATTGAAAAATTCTTTTTGCTTACGCCTTCATCTATCAATTTTTGCGTAAGAATAGGGAAAACCAAAGTGGTAAGTGTTCCCAAAGTAAGCAGGAAAAACATCCAGCCCATTTGGCTTTTATAGGACTTGAGATAGTTCAGCAAATATTTTATGGAGAGTTTTTCTTCCTGTGGCGGTGTTTGTTTGTAAAATTCTTCTGTAGGTTCTAAAAACAGAGCCACACCTTTTTCACCGTCTGAAAGCCACGATTTTTTAAATTTTTCTTCATTTATTGAGATAAAGCCATGTCCAGGATCTGCAATTTTGTAAGTAAGTTTCCCAGTGAAAATATTTTTTGAAATTTTATAAAGGACTACAAAATGGTTTTGGTTCCAATGTAGAATGCAAGGTAAAAGCCCATTATCAAAATCGTCAGCATTTAATTTAGCGGAGATATCGCTAAAGCCTATTTTTTTTGATGCTTCGCTAATACCCAACAAAGAAACGCCTTCTCTCGTGATAAAACTTTTATTGCGAAGATACTGCAATCCGAAGTCTTTGCCATAGTATGATGATATCATGGCAAGACAGGCTGGACCGCAGTCCATTTGGTCATGTTGTGGAAAGAATTTTAACTTATTCTCTTTCATTTATAGGGCGGTGCCGTTATTGAGTTGATACTAAATTTAAAAATCTATTTTTGACTAATTGTAATTTTCTGTTTTCATCGAAATTTTTCACACAGTATTCTTTACCTTCATTTTCCATGGAAATCTGACTACAACCGCCACCACAGATTGGTAATATTTTACATGTAAAACAAGGTTTATTTTTAATTTTTGATTCTAATCTTTTATTATATTTTTCATTCCATTCTATTAATCCATCGTCCAATAAATCACCTTCTTTAATTGCGCTTGCGAAATCTCTAGCTGTGCATTTAAAAACCTCACCATTATAATTTATTGTTGCATGATTTTTTGTGTCTGCATAGCAAGGGGATTTGAAAGAGTCTATTTCGTCTCGTGACGTTGAAATTAAATTATATTTTTTAAAATACTCAATTTTAAGTTCAAGCAAATCTTCCAAATCATCTTCATCTTGCCATACTTGATGAAAATCAAAAGTTATTTTGGATAAAACTTCTCTTGGAAAATCTTTAAAAAAATCAGCGACTTTTTCGATATTATCTAATGTCGTTCTTGTGAAATTGATTCTTACATTTACATCTAGCCCATTCTTTGCAAGCATCACAATATTTTCAATAATGATATTATATGAACCCCTTTTTTTTGAAATATACCTAATACTATCATGTTCTTCTATATAGCCATCTAAAGTGATTTGAAAGTATTGCAATTTGTTTTCTTTGAATATTTTAATTTTAAATTCATCTATTAACAAGCCATTGGTTGTTATAGAAGAAAAAAAAGTGATGTTTTCAAATCTTTTTTTTGCATATTTTAATATAGGCTCTACTGTTTGTTCAAAATATAGTAAAGGTTCTCCACCAAACCATGCTAAATGAAAGACTTGTAAGTTTGGATTATTACTACATAAATAATCCATGTGCTTACATATGCGTTCAATAATATCACTTTTTAAAATTGAGTCTTTAATATGACTTTCATAACAGTACCAACATTTAAAATTACAATTCATTGTTGGATTTATTGTTAATTCATATTTTGTTTCATTGTTTATTAGCCTTTGATTCATCTTACGAATTTGTTCAATTTCGTCTATATCATTTTCAACGATGAAATTTTTATTATATAATTCTGAATAAAAGTCAGGATGCAGATTTTTTAAATCATCAACATTATTTTCATTCAATGATGCAACAAATAGTTCATTTAAAAAATTATTCAATACTAAAAATTCATTACTCAAGGAATTATACCAAATCTGATGACCATTATAAAAAAAATTACTGTTAAAATTACTGTTTTTCATCTCTTTTGTTAATTTGGTGTTTGAAAATATGACTGGTTTAAAAACCAGCCATATAAATTTTCAGTTAGGCTTCTGCAGAAACACATCCTTTTGGACATGAATTTTTGCAGTTGTTCATTAAAGGAGCCGCTTCAGCAACTAAACCACTTAGTGATGTAAACCCTCCTTTTAGTTTACCTTTCTCGTTTTCCTGAAGAGTTTCCATTTTACTTACTAACTCTAAGAATTTTTGGTTTTGATTTTTCTTTTCCATTTTAATTTTTTTTTGGAAAGTTTGAAATTCAGTTTTTGCTTTAAAGAAAGCTATATTTAAACATATTGATTGTATTGGCCACTACAAGAATATGTGAAAATCATTTAAAAAGTTGCTGCCGGAGCGGTAGAGTTATCCAGCTTCTTCTGGATTTGCAGTTTCTTACCCGAAGATAAATCATAACTCAAACCCAGTACGAACATATTTTTATTGCTAAATATTTGTGTCGTTCCCTCATAATTTACTAAACTTTTAGGTATTGATTTCATTTTATATTCAGACGGCATCCCCATCCAATACATTCCCGCAGAAAACTTAAAATTGTTGAATTGATAGCCCACAAAAAGATGGTTGGCATTCTCATTCGTACTGATAAATGCCCCATCCAAGCTATAAACTGGAATTGTAAACTGGTAATAGATTGAGAAATTTTTGTATTCCGAACTTATGTCGAAGGAATTATTAATAAAATCATATTTAAAAGACCTGCCGTCTTTATATTTTATCTTCATTGTGGTTGGTTCTAAATTTAATTTCAATACCAATAAATTATTTTTAAACGGTTTGTAAGAACCTGAAATCTCAATCCCGAATTCTTTGTATGTTGCATTATCATAAGATAAGGCGTATTTCTGCAAATCATTTCTAAATGAGTAACTCTGCATTAAATAATTTTGAAAAAAGCTTGCGAAAACTAAAGTGTTCAGATCAAAATAATCATTGCTAAAAGAATATTTCAAGTTGTTCCGAAATAAATGCATTGGTTTCAGATAAGGATTTCCAGTTGAAACAATATTTGGAACAGAAAGCGTGATGTTTGGACTCAACATATCACTCGAAGGACTTTGAGATTTGTAACTGCTCGAAAATCTTAAACTTTGATTCTTCGCCAAATCATAACTCAGTACAAGTTTTGGAGTCGGAGCCCAATCGTTTTGTGTGGTTTCCGCACTTTTATTATGGATGTTAGTAAGGCCAACTCCTACACGATAGCCCAATTTATTCCATTTCCCCGTATATTCGGTGTAAAGGTATTGTTCTAGGTAATTCACATCGTAGTGCGAAGCACCGAGCAAATTAACCAAATCATTAGAAATTGCAGTGTTTGAAATCCTATAACCCAAACTCAATTTTCCTTTTCCAAAACTATGGACATGTGCAATTTCGCCTACTATTCCCGTCTGTTTCGCATGCAGATTCATATCGTTAATGAAGACATCGGTATTGTCCGCAATATTCCATTCGTGATCAAATTGTGAGGAATTTGTAGTGTAATGTGAACCGATAAAGTTCAGACTCAACTCATCCTTTTTGCCAATATTTTTGGAATAATAAAGGTCTAAAGTTGGGTTGGTATAACCTTGATTGCTGTTGCTTACCGAGGCATCATTTTGACTTAAATTCCCTTGCTGAAGAACACTTCCAGTATTTCCTTTGGAAAAATAATTCATTGGATTAATGCTGAATTTTGCCTGAAAAGTATAATTTCCTGCATCTACATTTGCATATCTCACAGCAATATTTTGGTCGGTATAGCCAAAATGGTCTTTGCCATGCATATCGGAACGGTAATGAGTCCCATTCAAATCGTAATCATAGATTTTGCTATATTGTCGGTTGTCATAATCCCTTAAATTAATTGAATATTCCAAACCAAAATCATTTTTTCCTTTCGTGTATCCTGCATAAGCAGAACCATTAACAAAACCTGTTGTTAATGCAGAAGTAACATCTGCACCATAAGAGTAGCCCACTTCAGGGTTTCTTGTAATAATATTAACTACAGTTTCTGCACGTTGGGCATATCTTGCTGGTGGAATGTCAAAGTATTCTACTCGCACAACATTTATGGGGGCAATACTTTTGATTTGATTATCTGATGCTTCTATTCCATTAATAAGAAACAGTATTTTAGCTCCTTTTATACTCGTTACAGTATTTGAAATAGGATCAAGTTGTAGTTCCGGAAGCGTGGTTAATAAATCTTTAGAATGTCGTGCTTTTTCCAATGCATCTTTGTCGAAAGTATAATTGGCATGGTCGGTAAACTGCTTTTTCTTTTGAGATTTAATGAGTACTTCCTGAATTTCTTTCGTTTTCAAACCGATAGTATCATTTTTTTTATCTCCATCAGAGGCTATAACACTTACGTTTTGTGCGTGTAAAAAAGGCCAAGAACAAAATACTAAGACTAAACGAATTAGCAATTTTTCAAGTTTAATAATCATAATTCTATTTTTTAAATAAGACAGTTCCTTATGTTACATTATAACAGAAAGATTACCATTTTATTGGTCCTTTCACAGGTGGGTCTTTTTCTTCTAAAGTTTGAGTTGTGGCAATACTGTCATTTATTTTTGTAGTAGATGTAACTTCAGTATTTTTCATTACTTTTGCGGTTTCGCTTTTGGGTGTTATACTTTCGTTTAATTCATCTACCTGCCTACAACCAATTGCAGATAAAATTGCAGCAAATAAAAATGCTGTCAGGATAAACTTTTTCATTTCCTTATTTTTTATTGGAGTTAAATTGGGTTTATCCCAGCGCTGGGGTTTTTTAGAATTCTGTTTACGAAATTATTGTACCTCTTGTATCCTTACAACACTTTGTAGTCGCAATTCACTAATTAGGACGTCCTAATTAGTGAATTAGGACAATGTTTTTACCACTATAAATCTTTGATATAAAAACATATATAATTCTTTTTTACAATTCTTTACTCTATAAGGATTTTCTGTAATAAAATTTGATATTTTTTGCTTATTTTTGGGAAAATTTGTGTTAAAATTTACTGTTTTGCAACTAAAAAAAATCATATTGTCATTTTTTTTATTGGTTTTTGTTGCCAATAGCGGTTTCTTTTTTGCCCAATCCTTTATTGAACTCCGTGCAAAATATGGCGACCTTGAAGAGAATGACGAGAGAGCACTTCCATTTATTAAGCATTATATAGACAAGGCGAAAAGAGAAAAAGATTATACGCATTTGGCACAAGGTTATTTTGATGCAGGGTATTATAATGCAGATGCACCAGTAAAATTAAAATATGCCGATAGTGCAATTGTATCTGCCAAACAATCAAATAACGATGAAAAGAGAATTACCTCATATATGATGAGAGGCACTCTTAACTATTTCTACAACAGAAACTATAAAACCGCATTAGATGATTATCTAAAGGCCTTTGATATAGCAAAAGAAACAAATGATGAATTTCAACAGCATACAATATTATATCACATTGGCGTTGTTAAAAGTTATCTCGGATATTATCAGGAAGCATTAGAGAATTTCAAAAATTGTATTTCTTATTTTGAACCACTTTCCAATGATAAAACGCTTCACCCTAATTTAATTTTTAATAATAAAAAAGGATATTATAATAGCCTTCATCAGGCAATTGTATGTTATAGAAATTTAGGAAACTATAAAACTGCCGATTCACTTATTAAAGTCGGATTATCTAAAACATATGGCTCAAAAGAATTTTCTTTGGAACACGCTTATTTCCAAAAATGTAAAGGTATTGTTTATTATCACAACAAATTGTATCAGGAATCAATCAACCTATTAAAGAAAGCGCTTCCCGAAATAAAAAACAATAAAGATTTTGCATGGGAATCAGTAAGTTTTTTTTATCTGGGCAAATCTTATTCAGCACTAAACCAGCAAAAAGAAGCAACAAATTATTTTACAAAAGTAGATTCCATTTTCCAAAAAAATAATTTTATACTTCCGGAGTTAAGAGAAAACTATGAAATTTTGATTAAAGATTCAAAACTAACGAATGACACCAAAAAAGAGCTGTACTACACCAATAGTCTTTTGAAGGCAGACAGCATTATTTCAAAAGACTTCAATGAACTGTCTTCTAAAATTCATAAAGAATACGATACCCAACAATTATTGGATGCAAAGAATAATTTAGAGAAACAAAAACATTGGGGTGTTTTATTTACTTTATTGATTGTTATTCTTGCTTTGGTTTTAGCATTTTTGCTTTATAGTTATTATAAAAAAGAAAAAAACATTCAAAAAAAATATGTGGAATTAGAACAAAGGTTGCAAAATTTTTCCATTGTCCCTGTTCAGAAAATGGAAATTATACCTTCAGCAAAATCCAGCCTTAAAGAAAAGACTTTTAATGATGTTTTAAAGAAATTAGAAAGATTTGAGAAGAAATTAGAGTTTACCGAAAAAGGTTTGACATTAAACAAATTGGCAAAAAAATTTGATACCAATTCCAATTATCTGTCACAAGTAATTAGTGAGAAAAGAAACATTAATTACAATAAATACTTATCCGAACTCAGAATTAATTACATCACGCAAAAACTTTATAACGATAAAGAATACCTAAAACTTACCGTAGAGGCTTTGGCTGAAAAATCAGGAATTGCCTCTCGGCAAAATTTTTCTGATCTTTTTTTTGAAATTAACAAGATTCGTCCAACAGACTTTATCAAGCTGAGGAAAAAAGAGTTGGAAAAAAAAGATGGTATTTCAGGTGTTTTATCTTAATCTTATTTGTGAAAGTTAGGATTTTATATTACGGACACAGAATAGTTAAATTTATCTTATAGAATTTCCTTTCATTAAATTTTTGTAGACGCCTTTATTGAAAGGATTATTTCAAGAATTTATATTTTATAAATCCAACATAGCCATAGTTAAAAAATGCTTTGTGTCAGATTAAATCATAGCTATTACACTTTATCGTTTTAATCTATTAATAATGACTTCATTATTTTTAATTGAATTGCCCCTCAAACTCTCCTTATATTTTTCTTCTAACCATTCTTGACTTTGAATTCCCTCAATTTTCAAAATCTTAACTTTTTCAATTTTTTTTTCTTCAATACATAATTTAAGGTTTTCAACTTTGAAACTTTTAAAATGTCTTGAAGAATAAATTTCTCCGCTAATGCGGATTTCTTGTTTTTTAAGCAATGTTTTAATAAGTTCGGGAGGCATTCCCATTTTTTCACATTCTATAATAATGGCAAGAGAATCTTTAATATCAGGCTGGTATTGTGCTATTTTATCAAAAATCTTGTTTTGTTTTTCTACAGTACTTTCTAGCTTTGATACGGATTCCTGTAATTTGCCCTGCTCCCTTTCTTTTTGATTTTTTAAACTAATCATTTCCTTTTTTATCTGCTCATTTTCTTGCTCCAGTCTCTTTGTTTTAGAACCTGTTATAACATTAGTAAAATTTTCAACAATTTTTTTAGAGGAAATACTTTTTTCAATTGCACTCAACTCAGATTTTTTCAATTCTTTTTCCTGTTCCATTTTCTGGTTTTGAAAATGAAGAGTTCTATAGTATTCGGCTGTAGAGATATGTTTTGCTTCAGAACCTTCAATCCCTCTTTTTAATCCATATTTCGCCATAGCCATAGCATAAGTATTTTGATAGAGCTTCAATTGGTTTCTAGCCATTACATCATCCGCACAAAGCCTATTAGAATTAGGATTTTTCTTTTTATATTTTTCGATAGCAATTTCGGGTTTATTTTTTACTTTTCTTCTTTCACCTGTGACGATGGGAACAATAGTAGCGTGAATATGGGGCGTTTTTTCATCCATATGCAAAACAGCAGAAACCAAATTTTCTTCTCCGAATGTTTCTTTTAGCCAATTGAGATTATCAT
>ERZ650302.1300-NODE-1300-length-14008-cov-39.488282_pt1 | contig 14008 bp, 14 predicted proteins | sample MGYA00376238_ERZ650302 | MGnify/ENA primary metagenome ERZ650302 (study PRJEB26733, sample SAMN07839298) | wastewater metagenome | biome: urban; feature: wastewater treatment plant; material: waste water | place: USA: North Carolina | collected 2016-04-28 ... | reverse complement strand
AAAAGAAAAAATTCACTAAAATTAGAGAAAATATTACAGAAGTTGAGTACCAAAAACTATTAATATATTTAAATGGCAAAGAAGATTTAACAACTAATACTAAAAACAATTTAAGACGAACTTTTATTCTATTATATTTTACAGGTATGAGAGTTAATGAAGTAAAACAATTAAAAGTTAAAGATATAAATACAATCTTTGAAAAAGAAGAACTAATTATAGTTACTCATAAAACTAGAAAAGAAAGAAAACTTTTCTTTTCAAAAGAAGCAATTAAACAGATTAAAAAACATTTTGTATTTAATGATAATTCACAAGATGAAGATTTTATTATAACAACAAAAGGGAATCCTTTAAAAACTCCAAATAGTTCAACATTTATTGCAAAAGTAAATAGTTTTATTCAAGAAGTTCTAGGATATAGATATTCATCTCACTCTTTTAGAGCAGGAATAATAACTGATATGTCAAAATCTATTAATCCAAAATTTATTAAAGAGTTTATAGGTCATAGTGATATTAAAACCACTATGAGATATATTAGACCTACAGATGAAGATTTGAAAAAGTGTTTAATAAGATAAAAACAAACTTTTTATTTTAATTAGATTTATAAGCTTACTTTTTTATTCCATAATCCCTTAAAGTTTGTGGAACTTTGCATTTTTTATTTTTTGAACACGGAAAATGCATTAATATGTTATATTCTCTATAACCTAAGAGGTTCTGGAACGTCTGAAATGAGCAATCAGTAACCTGCGCGCGGGTTACTGATTGACTCCTCTGTTTTGTTGGGCATACGATAGTTAATATAGCTTGTTGATCTCAATAAAAATTTTTTCATAACGATCAAGTGTCCTTTTTGAGAAGTCGCTTGCTTTTGGACTCAGTTGGTTGAGTTTATTTGCTGGGCGGTAATGATTGAATCTATCCTTACCTATTACTTTATTGATCTGTTTGAGAATAGTTGGCATTGAATTATCTAGATCAGAAACTTTGATTTCTTGGTACTCTCCAGCAAACGCAAGGTTGAAGTACTTGAGATACTCATCTTTATCGAAAAGATCTTCAATATCAGCAACATTGTTACTGTTTCCAACAAATTCATCGAAGAATCTAATATGCTTATCCTTAATTATTTTTTGGGATATAAGGTCTTGAACTTTCTGCTTCCCTTTCTGATCAACAAAAGTATCCAAGAGACATGCTACTCCAAGTTTTGAGCCTCGAAGCAGTGAAATGAAAGTTGTGACCTTATCAAGTCCGCCAACAGGTACAATTGTAATGTCATCTTGGAGGCCAGTCCTCTTCTCACTATGTAACAAATTTGAGAAGAACGTCAAATAGAGTAAGTCTGCTGGACCTTCTACTAATAAATTTTTCTTTGAGATGAAGAGGTTTTGTGCAATATCGTATCCAAGGGCAGCTTGGAGTGGGAAAAGAGTGTTCGGATCTTTTTCTTGAATTGAATCCGATATAACGCTCCCTGCATCTGTTTCTAGACATGTACGAACACGATTTAGATGTTCAGAATCCACCATAAATGGTGAGTGTGTCGTGTATATAATCTGATATTTGTCTGCAAGCTCAGTAATGAATCTCAAGAGATCCGCTTGTGCGGATGCATGCAGGTTGAGACCCGGCTCATCTAGCAAAAGAATATAATCGGATTTTTTATCTGATTGAATTTTTGAAAACCATACAATAAAAGAGAAAAACCAGTTGAATCCTTTACTTCTTCTATCAAGAGGAAGTGTGATTTTGTGTCTTTGACTTTTCACCCTAATATCCAAATATTTTTCAGACTGATTTTGAGCGTTTTTCATTTCTTGAATTTTGAATTCTATGTCAAGATTTGTATTAGTTGTCCAAAATTTGAATACTTCTTTCGTGATTTTATTCGCGGAAGCTTCTAGTAATGCAACAAATCGTTCATACTCATTTGTTTGGGCATTTAAAACGTCTTGAGGCTTTATCTTTGCCAGCTCAAAAAGCGCACGTGCTGTTTTGTCCTGTTCGGTCATTCCTTGAGACGTGGTCATTTTGTTGATATTGATTTTCCCACTTAGTGGATAATAATCATCAAAATACCAGAACTTTGGCATTGCAGGATGTATATATGTAATATATATATGGTGCCCGAGATCGTTCCAACTGCCAGGGTTATTTGTATACTTCGCTATTTCAGCTTTAAATGCTGAAAGACCAGTGTCCTCTTCTGCAGCTTTTAATTCAGATACTTTGTCAATACTTTTTAATTCAGATATTACTTTTTTAGTTGGCTCAGATAGCTCATAATTTTTACTAAGGTGTTCTATGAAGGCTCGATCATCTGCTCTAATTCCTGAAAGTGTTATCTTTGAATTGCGGTAATTACTGTTGTGAGTAAATTCAGTGATATTGAATACATCAACTTCAAGTTCTTTATTGATTTGTTCAATTAACTCTTTTGGAATTACATACGTACAAGATACAATCTTTCCCTCATCATCCTCATCATCCTCGAAATCAATTAATTCGTTTCTTGGATAATCATGTGTAGTGTCGAACTTAAAGTCGTTATCGCTATCATCAAAATAGTTTGTTTTTGCAATGGCAGAAAGAAACGAAGTCTTGCCTGACTCATTCATGCCTACAATAGTGGTAGTTTTTGGATCGATTGCCACTTTTTGTTCATTCAAAAAGCACTTATATTTATATACTTTTACTTCTTTTAACACTAATTTCATTTTTGCTCCTATTTGTATTTAATAACAACACACATTTTACTCTTTGCTTGGAATTAAATCGACCCTACCAAATTGATGCCTAACTATTTATTAAACATACATTATACACAAGATAGCCTGAAAATCAACAAATAACACACACAATATGTGTTGATCTGGCTACAATAATTCATACTTAGAATTTAAAAGTATCTAAGTTTTAAAAATAAGTTCCACAAACTGTACTTATTGAACATGTTAAAAAATTCAACTCTTTTGGGAACAAGCTTTTCCTTAATAAAAACTGCTCCAAAAGCAAGAGGTTTAGTAACTTAACATTTTAATACTAATAAAGTGCCATAGATACTTTATTGGTGTGCTATGATTTGTTATGTGCTTTATTTTCGTTTAAGTTTAGTTTGATTATTTCTTCATTATCTTTTCTTTTTATCAATAAAGTTGCAATGGAAAAATTTTTAACACCTCTATACTCTTCAACATTTTTTTCACCAAATATAAAATAACCTTCTTCGTCAAGTTTTTTTATTTGACTATCAAACTCTAAGCCTATATTAATTTTATCTTGAATTCCTAAATCACTACTTATTTCACCATAATCAATAAATGTTTGTAATGTACTTCCAATATAGTCAGCTTCATCTTTTGAAATTATATTATCGTAATCGACCCTATATCCCATCGCATCAGATAAGATATTCATTAACTCTTTCCCAGATGAGATTCTTACTAAAAATTTTATTTCTTCTGGAAAAGAATCTATTAAAGTATCAATTTCTTTGTGATGATTTCTACATAATAAAATCAAATTATCAAATGAATCATAATCATTTAAATTCGACTTATGTCTTGGTCCTTTTGATTTGCTACTTATAATATGACATTCTTCACCAATATTTAAGTTACTATCTGTTTTTTGTTCTGTAATTAGTTCGATTTTACAGATAGCACATCTATTACCTGATTTTGCCCAAAGCATTTTTCTAGTTTTTTCTGATATTGCCAATCTACTAATTCCTATTTTATTTTAAATATTTCTCTTCAAAGTTTTGTTAGCACTTTGCTACCGCTTAATAGTTTTTAACTAACCAATCAAATACATTTTCTCTACTTCTTACATTCCCTGGTAAATCATTTTCTATCATATCTTCTAATTTATGTAATGCAGATACTTTTAATGTACCTAATTCATCTAAAACTTTATTTAACATGGGTATAACTTCATATTCTTCTTCTCTATTAAATAACCCAGAATCTGGTTTTCCAGTGAATTTTGGATTATCTCCACCCGTGGCTTTTTTTGAATATTCATATTTTAAGTCTGAAATGCTTAAATTAATCGCACTTACACCCTTGTTCACTTCTGAGATTTGTTATATCTGGACTTATTTAATTACTGAGAAATTATAATTTAATCACTTTACTTAAATATTAGTTTTATGACATATCTATTTTAGTAATATAAATAGGCACTACTTTTTTTATATCTTTTCCATTTTCATGTTTATATACAGTAGTTTCCGATATTTTCTTTTTTTCTTTTACAACTAATTCTGCTCCTGATGAAATTAATACTTCTTTTTCATGTCCGAAGCTAGTACCTTTGTGTCTAAAAGGAAAACATTTTGCTTTAGAATTTTTATTAGTTATTATACTAATATTTAATTCTCCTTCATCATAAGCTTTACCGTTATGTATTGCTTCAATATTTGCAATTACAGGATCAAATGTTGTGGAAAGGGGAAAGGATAGTGTTAATTTATTGTTTTCTTTTGTATCTATTAGTTTTCCACCATGAAACAGTTCTTGTTCATTTGCTAATGTTGTTCCTACTTCTTTTATTTTCTTATCTGCTTCATTTTTTATTTTATTATCATTTCTATCATATTTTTTTTGATAGTTTGATAGTTCCTTTGGTGTTTTAGATGGTACTTCACCTCTTAATGCTTTAAATTCTTTATTTGAATTTAAAGCATCTGAGATATGATTTTGTAAATCATTATCTCCATAATTTTTAATTGCATGTTTTACTGCATCTTCTGATGTACTAATAGTTTTTATTAATTTATCATTAACTGGTATTAGAATATCTGAGGGTAATTTACACTCTTCTGGTGTCTTTTTTCTCTTACTGTAAATCTTCAATTCATTATCTTTAAATAAATCAATTTTTTTATTACTCATTTCAAATACCTATTTTTAAATTTTGAAAAAGTCATTTAAATCAAGAATGTTACTATTACAATCTTGATTTAGATATAATGTTGAACTTGGAAAACAAGGGTGTTTTAGACTTTGATAGTTCAAATTTACTTTTTTGTTAGTTTATAAAATAAAACTTTTAATTATTGCAAGTATACCCTTGTTTTTCTTTCTAAGGATTTGTTATCCAATAAACTCTAATCCACCTTAATAGTTAATCTGAATAAAAAATCATCTTTTTATAGTCATCCAATAAATTAGATTTTCTTACTTTATTCTCAGGTATGTTATATTTCTTACATATGGCAACAACACTCGAAGCAAAAGGTTCTTTTATATAAGGAGAAATTATAATTTCTTCAATTAGTTCAAGTGGATTTATCTTTAATGCAAAAGGTTTTATTTCAAAGCCATTCCATGGTTTCCCCTCAAACATTGAATCAAGAACAAAATGTTGCATTGAGGAAGGGTCTACAAAAGGTTTATGACAAATTCTAATTTCATTTTCATGTGAATATTCCTTCCTTTTGAAAAAACCTCCAGAATTCTCCCAGTTAGAAAAATCTAAATCGGCTAAACTTGGATCAAAATAATCTATATATTGTACTTTTCCAATCATTACTGGAATATTATTAATATTAATAGCTTTTCTTAGTAATGATATATTAGATTTAATAGCAATACCTTTGTTATTATCAGTATATAATTTCCACATTGCTTCTGACTCAACATTATTCTGATGCCAACAACTAACACATGTTCTTTTTGTCCCCGATTCATATGTTACTTCTAAATTTTTTTTACTAATTTCAGACATTTGTTTCATGTGATTTTTAATTTCTTGAAAATATGGAACACTTGAATCTTGTTCTATTATAGATTCACTATAAGCTTGTGCATCCTGAAGATTTTTAATCATGGGTTTAAATATAACCTCAGGTAAATAACCTTCAAATGGATCAGTTTTCATAAAATAGCTTAATGGAGTTAAAAATAAAGATTTTTCTTCCAATAGATAAATTAATTTATCAAGAGAAAGATAACGCCATATTGTCATCTCATCATTTAATGTTTTACTAAATTTTACTTTACTCATTATTTCCTCTTTAAGATACTTCCTGATAATTTTTTAAATTTGTTAAAACATCAATATGTTTTTGCTTTTAGATATGGATAACGTTTAAAATGAGTCAATAAATTAGTCGCAGGGTAATTTATTGATTCCACTATATTGTTATCTTATCTCGACAACGGATATATAGAACTCTGTTTTGCTCAATTGTGAATATGTTTCCCATTTTATTTCATATGTATTTTTTAGGTCTAATTTATAAAATTCGTCACCTTTAGATGTCCAATGCAGTTTGTCATTTTTGCTAAGTTTCATATTCTCATTTAGGATATAACCATTGATAAGCTGTTTTTCATAGTTCCAACTTTTATCTTCTTTCTGAAGAATCATACCATCGTGGAATGAGAAATTTTTATCTATTGTATCTTTGTCTGAAACATCCAGCAAGTATTTTTTTTCATTTGTGATTACTATAAAAAAACCTTCTTTTGTTTCTTTATTCATTAGTTGTTCAAGTCTATATATATCTTTTCTAAAACTAAATCTACCAATGTCACTAGCACCATGCTCTGTTAAGTTGTATCTTTCATTTTTATGATTAACTTCATATTTTTTTGTTTTGTATTTTAATTCAATAGGATATGTAAAATTAGTTTTCTTCTCAATTACAACTATATCAATAGGGGTCCTGGCAATTTTTTCGTTTTTATCACGTTTAAGCATTGTAATTTCTTGAGGTCGCTCAAGTCTAATTTCGTAGCCATCACCTAGGTCTTGTTGGAGAACTGTAGAGAAAGAAAATTTAAAATCATCCTCTGAATGGAAAATAGGTCTTATGCCTTTTAGTAAATCTAGACTTTTCAGTATTTGTTTTTTAATTGCAGACCCTTTACAAGATAACGCCCAAAGCAGCGGCGCGCGTTAGCGCGTCCAGCCCGTAGGGCGATGCTGCCTTTGCTTGTTAGGCATTTAGAACATGCCACCTCTTAATAACTCTCGAACCAAAGCTTTTAAGCCTTCTAACGACACAAACTTTACAGACCCCTTTAACCAGACAATATATTTTGGTTGTGGCTTAATATCTACACTATTTATATAGGCTTCAATTACACCGTAAAGCTCATGAAAGCCATGGACAAGATCTGGGCTGTCCAAGTTTGCAACTGATATATCTGTGAAGCCTTCTGATGTCGCCTTACAGAAAACTACGCATGGAGTTTTTGCCGTTTCTTTAACGCCAAGGGCATTCATCAGTACAGAATTAAATGTACTTAAAATCTCATCACTGCCAGAGTGCATGTAAAAAACACTAAGATTGGCCCCAGACAGCCGATCTAACTGGGCGAATACACCTTGATCTTTAAGTACCTTTTTGAAGTCCCTGTCATGATAATCATAGAAAACAAATGCTATAGATTTTGCTCTCCCATCATTAATATGGCTTATGGCAATGTCTTTAAAGCGCTCCAAGAAGGATTCAACACTATGACCTATGCCTTTCCCTGACCCTTGTTCAAATATTGGTATCACCTGATACTCCTTTTTATTTGTGATGCGAAAGATGCCTAACTATTTATTAAATATGTATTATATGTAAAACATTCTAAAAATTAACAAATAATATGCACAAAAAGTGTCGTATATCAAAATACCTACAAACAACTGAAATGTTTGTTTTTTCTTAATGATAATTTATATTAGTTGTTACATAGGTAGTTTATATACTCTTATGACATTTTATTTACCAAACTACTAAACTTGCCAAACCATCTATATATCACATTTAATTATTGAATAAATATTTTTATCATATAAATCAGATAATTTCTCAGTTTAATATCTCTATAAAGCCTACTACATAGTACTTACTCAATTTTATTTAAGTTTTAATTAAGATAATATAATTTTTTAGTAAAAATGAGAAAAAAATGAGAAAAAAAAGTTACCATTTTGTTGTCAATATGGTAAAAAATATCACAAAAAGCTACTCTTTTTATGGTGCAGATAGGGGGACTCGAACCCCCACAGATCGCTCCATACGCACCTCAAGCGTACGTGTCTACCAATTCCACCATATCTGCATTATTTATTACCTCAAGGTAGCGTGTCTACCGTTCCACCACATCCGCATAGAAAAAATAGACCGAAATTATATCTATTTTTTCTTAAGCTTATCTATATTCGTTTTTATATTCTACATAATGTTTTGCATGGTCAATTAAACCTTGAACTTCTTCATCGCTTAACTCTCTTACAACTTTTGCAGGACTTCCCATAATTAAGCTTTTTGGTGGAAAAACCTTGCCATATGTTACCAAAGAATTTGCTCCTACGATACTTCCTTCACCAATTACTGCATTATCTAAAATTGTAGCACTCATTCCTATTAGACAGTTATTTTCAATAGTACATCCATGAAGCATAACTTTATGACCAACTGTTACATTATCACCAATAATTGTTTTTGTATTTGTATCTGTATGAATACATGATAGATCTTGAATATTTGTATTTTTACCAATTCTAACCTCATTTACATCAGAACGAATAACACAACCAAACCAAACAGAACTATCTTCTGCTATTTCTATATTTCCAATTAAATCTGCACTTGGTGCAATCCAAGCAGATGGTGCGATTTTTGGGTAAAACTCTTTAAATTTTAATATCATAATTTTCTCCTAAATATAAATTAGGATTGTATAAAAAAAAAGTAGCAATAAAATTACAAATATTTTTTATTTTTTTGCTCAAAATTTTAAAATATTTAATATAATTCCGTTTGTTTTAGATAAAAAAATTTTAGGAAATAAAATGGATATTGCTAATAGAATTAAACCTTTGGTTGAAGAGATTGCTTTTAAAAGTGTTGAAATAGATGAGCCATTATATACATCAAATTTAATTGATAGTATGGGAACAGTTGATTTAGCAATGATGTTAGAAGATGAGTTTGATATAAAAATTGACACTAGAGATATTATAGAGAGTAATTTTGACAGTATTAGTAAATTAGTTAACTACATAAAAAGTAGAATTGGTGAATAATCGTCTAGTTTTAAATATTTCTGCGCTATTTTCTGCATTTTTTGTAGTTTTTATTATACTTTTTTTTACAAAAGATAGATTGTTTGAGTATTATTTTACTTATTTAGAATCTCTTAAAAAAACAGTTGAACTACAAAGTGATTTAGAAAGTGGAAAAATTGTATTGTTTGGTTCTTCAGAATTAGTATTTTATCCTAATCAAAAATTTTTACCCCAAAACTTTTTTAATAATGATTTAAAGATACCTTTAAGAGTTCAAGGAAATGAAGGTCATCAATCATTTGTAATATTATCTCAATTAGCAGCCTTTGATAATAAAAAAGTTAGAGAAAATGCAAAAGTGGTAGTTCTTTTATCTCCTAGTTGGTTTACAGGAAGTAGTGACAACGGTCTTACTATGGCAAAATTTTTAGAATATATGAATTTAGGTATGATGAATAAACTCTATTTTGAAGGTCAAACTCAAGATAAGTATAAATTTTTAATAAGTGATTATATTCAAAATAATATCTCATATATCAAAGATCCAACTTTTATATATCAAACACCATATAAAGAGATGAAAGATGAATATATAAATAATAAAATTAAAAAATTTATGATAGAAAAATTTGATGAAAAGTATGTAAAATCGCAAGATATTAAATATTTTAAGCAAGATTTGAATTTTGATGATTTAAAAAATGAAGCAAAAAATATAGAAATTTCATCTTCAAATAATAATCTTGGAATTAACAATGAGTATTATTCAAAATATGTTGAACCACAAATTGCAAAAAATAGCTTCCCATTTGAAATAGTAATCCCTCCATCTTTGGAAAAAAATGAAGAGTATCAAGATTTTTTAGATTTACTAGATTTTTTAGATAGCTACAAAATTAAACCACTTTTTATAATGCAAGATTTACACCCTTATGTATTTAGTAAAAATAGAGAAAATGCAAACTTACTTATGGAAACAATAAAATCAAAAGTTTTGGAACATAACTTTGAATATATGGATATGTGGACATATAAAAAAGAGGATTATGAGATTGGAACATTAACAGATATTGTTCATTTTGGTGAGTTAGGTTGGGTTAAAGCCAATCAAAAAATAGTTGATTATTTTGTTAAATAAGGAAATCTTTTGAGATATTTTTTTAAATTCTTTTTTATATATCTGCTTTTGATAGTTGGTCTTTTGTATATTTTAGCTGATGAAAATATAAATGATTTAAGTGGGAATGATGTTGATTCTACTGTTGAATTTGTATATGAGGAGTTTTAATGTATGATTTTTTTCCTTTTTCAGGAGTTGGATTTTTTATAATAAGCTTTTCATTTATTCTTTTCTTACATATATTTAAAAATATTTTAAGTAAATTTATCTCATATAAAATGGTTATTTTTATAGCTGTTGTTGTTTATATATCTTTTGCTATTCCTGACTCTTATTTGATCTTTTTACTTCTTATTTATACTTATGTTATTTACTATATTTTTGTAAAAAACGGTTACAAAGAGACACTTTTTGCAATGATTGTTATAGCCTTTCCTATGATGTTACATAAAATTGATTTAGAAAATCCTATGTTTAAAATTATAGGTATTTCATATATTACATTTAGGACTATTCAAGCAATAGTTGATAGTCACAACTATGGAAAACTATCATTTTTTGAGTTTACATCATTTTTACTATTTCCTACAACTCTACTAGCAGGTCCAATAGATAGATCATACAGATTTCAAGAGGATTTACAAAAAGGTTATGAAAATTTAACTTTAGCAAATATATTAAAAGGTTGGGAAATTTTAGTTGTTGGAGTTTTATTTAAATTCGTTTTTGCAAAGCTTGTTACTATGTATTGGCTTGGAAAAATAGATGAAAATAGTATCTTGTTTTTTGATATGGCAAATAGTGCATATGCATACACAACTTATCTTTTTTTTGATTTTGCTGGGTATAGTGCAATGGCTGTTGGATTAAGTATAATGATGGGTATTTTTGTTCCAATGAACTTTAATCATCCATATCTTGCACCAAATCCACAAGATTTCTGGAGAAGATTTCACATAACTTTAGGGAGTTGGCTAACTGATTACTTCTTTAAACCATTATATAAATATCTTCATAATTTTGATTTTCTAAAGAAAAGAAAGTTACTTATACAAAATATTGCAATAACATGTACTTTTTTGCTTATGGGAGTTTGGAATGGTTTAAATTGGTACTTTATTTTTAGTGGTTTTTTATTTGGAATCTATTCAAGTATTCATAACTCTTATGTTTTGTATGTTAAAAAGGGTGGATATGACTATTTTTCATTTTTTCCAGATATTATAAGTATAAATTTAAAAAGATTTTTGATGATAAATGCAGCAGTTTTTGCTCTATATTTTTTTAGTGGAAGGGTTCCTTTATGAGATTCGATTTTAAACTTTTAGATTTTGTTGAGTGTGAAAAAGAGTTTGACAAATTGGCTGTTTGTGGAAGTGACAAAGATTTAACGTGGAGTGAGTTAAAAAATGAAGTAGATAGTTTTAAGAAAAAACTTCAAAAATATAATCTTCCAAAAGGGCATCCAGTTCTTATTTATGGACATAAGGAAGTAGATTTTATTGTAAGTATTATAAGTTGTATGAGTTTAGGGTTTCCATATATTCCTATTGATACAATTTATCCAAAAGATAGAGTTGATAAAATAGCAAGTATTGTAAAATCTGCTATTAAGATAGATACAATAGAAAATAAAATAGATTTTAATCAAAGCAATATATCTACTTCATATTTATTAAGTGACCCAATAATTTATATTATTTTTACATCAGGAAGTACAGGTGAACCAAAAGGGGTTCAAATTACACAAAACTCTATTTTGGATTTTGAAAAGTGGTTAAATAGTGATTTTGGACTATCAAAAGATAGTGTATTTATGAATCAAGCACCTTTTAGTTTTGATTTATCTGTTTATGAATTAGTTGGTTTTTTATCTTTAGGAGCAACTATTGTTTTAAATAGTAAAGATACTATAGAAAATCATCTTCTATATTTTGAAAGATTGAAAAAATACTCTTGCGATGTTTGGGTTTCAACGCCATCATTCATTAGTAAGCTTTTACTTTCATCTGAGTTTGAAGAAAAAAATATAAAAAGTTTAAAAACCTTTCTTTTTTGTGGAGAGGTTTTACCTTCAAACACTGTAAAAAGAATAAAAAATAGTTTTCCATCTTCTATTGTTTTAAATACATATGGACCAACAGAAGCTACAGTTGCTACAACTTTGATAGAAATCACCTCTGATATTTTAGAAAAATATTCAAAAAATTTACCAGTTGGTTATGTAAAAGAGAATTCAAAGATAAATTTATTAGATATTGATGAGCAAAATATTGGTGAACTTGAGATTGTTGGAGACAATGTATCTATTGGATATTTTAAAAATGAAGAGTTAAATAAGCAAAAATTTGAGAAAAAATATGAAAAAAGAAGTTTCAGAACAGGAGATTTCGGTTATTTTGAAGATGGTTTACTATTTTTTGCAAATAGAAAAGATGAACTAATAAAACTTCATGGATTTAGAATAGAACTAGGAGAGATAGATAAAGAGCTTCTTAGTGATAAAATGGTAAGTGAATCTATAACAATTCCACTAAAAAGGGGAAATGATGTTGCAAAGATTATCTCTTTTGTTATAGGTTCTAAATCTTTAGATATTGAAGTTTTAAAGCATAATATCTCAAAAAATCTTCCATACTATATGATTCCATCAGATATTGTTGTGTTAGATAAATTTCCATACAATTCAAACCATAAAATTGATAAAAATGAGTTGATAAATATTTATAAAAGTATCTAAAACAAAGAGTTTTATCTCTTTGTTTATATAAATTTACAGTTCTTTATTATAGCAGTTTGCATAACATTGACTACAATCTTTTATCCCCATAATTTTTACATATTCATCATATACACAAGATATTGATCTTTTAGCACAAATAAATGGAATATTTCTTTTTTTAGCTTCATTTTTATATTTTAGCATTGTATTGTGGTTTAAAAAAGATGTTAGCATAACTATACAATCTGTATCTTGTGGCACTTTTTTCTTAGGTGCTGAAGATTTCTTTCTTGCATCCCAGTGATTTATAGTTTTTGCTCCCATTTGTGTTAGCATAGAAGATATTTGAGATATTTGGTCTCCGCCAATTATTAAAATACTCATTATTTCCCTTTATATTGATAATTAATATCAAAATATTAGTGGAATAAAACTTTGATTTTTATTAAAATATGATAATTGGTATCAAAAAGAAAAAGATTTTTTGTAAAAGAGATGTAAAAAACAACTAGGCTATGCTAGTTGTTATATTTTACACGTTGAATTTTTTTAGTTCTTTAATTATTAGAGCAATCTCTTTTGAGTACTCTTTTGCTTGTTTGCTATTAAATTTATAACCAGCATTGTAGCTTCCCCAAACTTTTGTCCAATCATTTCTATGGATTTTTTGCCAAAAAGTAAGTTCTTCTATCGCATTTTTTGTAGCAAACTGAAAATCTGAAACCAATTTTGATGCAAAAACATTTCTATTCCAAGTAGTATCTTTTATATTTTGTCTACTTAAAACAGTTTTAATATTTGCTTGATAAAGACCAAAATCTTTTGTGTCAAGATTTACCATATACTCACCAAGTTTTGATTCTTTGATTGCTATTGCCATCAAAGTATAACTAAGTCCAGTATCTTGCCCATGTTTTTTTATCTCTTTTAGTGTCTCTAGTTGCTCGGGCGTTAAGTTTTTTATATCTACATTAGATGCAAAAACATTAGAAATAAATAGTAAAATCAGTAATAAAGATTTAAATTTCAATGTTTTCTCCTTTATAAAATTTTTTTAATAGGTATAAATAGTATTTTAAAATTGTGTAATAATTGTAAAATGAGATTAATTTAATCCAATATCTATATATTTTCTA
>ERZ650302.1298-NODE-1298-length-14016-cov-9.340448_pt1 | contig 14016 bp, 10 predicted proteins | sample MGYA00376238_ERZ650302 | MGnify/ENA primary metagenome ERZ650302 (study PRJEB26733, sample SAMN07839298) | wastewater metagenome | biome: urban; feature: wastewater treatment plant; material: waste water | place: USA: North Carolina | collected 2016-04-28 ... | reverse complement strand
TCCGTGCCAAGGTGGAGCACCCGTTTAGGGTGATCAAGAGGCAGTTTGGATACACGAAGGTGCGCTACCGGGGGCTGAAGAAGAACACGCTGCAGCTCAAGACGCTGTTTGCACTGTCCAACCTGTGGATGGTGCGCCACCAATTGCTGGGGGCACAGGGATGAGTGCGCCAGCGAACAGGCAAGGGGCCGCCAAAGGCGGTGCAAATGGCCCGAAAGGGCGTGAAAAGTGCTGCGAAGACCCAGGCTAAACGCCATCCAGCGCACTATCTGAAACCGGTGGCCTTGTAGCACTTACGCATTCGAGTTATTCAGGGCATCCCTAGCAGTGTCGGTTTGGGGAAAATGGCCTTCAGGTCTTGGTTGATTGCGACATTGCAGTCAAATACCGCGACACGCCCCAGCGCCATTCTGGTTGGCGTTATCAAGGTCCCTGCAGGTATTAGATTTGTGGCGCTGGCCTTGATGGCTTCCTGCGTTATGTAGTCTTGGGTTCTGCTCAGTCGAGAACCGGAAAAGTCCTTGACACTCGCCCAAGGAATGTCGCCACCCCAATACTCAGCAACGTCTTTTGACGGAGTTCCACCACCAACAATTGATGCCACCTCATCGCCGAGCGTGGTAGCCACCCACTCAGCGGGCAACGTACCGACTGAGATTTCCCGATGGCCCTGAATGCTGGCCTCGCTCATGCGCCAGTCTCCAGCAGTCCCAACTCAGCCAGATAGCCATTCAGACGCGCATCTATCTGCGCCTCTTCCTCAGCCAGTGCGGCCAAATGCGACAAGGTGGCTGCCACATCGACGGTCTCTTCGGTCTCACCGTTGTCGATGTACCGAGCAATGTTGAGGTTACCGTCGTTGCTGCGGATTTCGTCCAGCGTCACCACCCGGCAGTAGTTCTCCACCTCGGTCTGGTGTTCAAAGGCGGCTTTGTGCGTGCTGGCGATGTGGGCGATGTCCTCGGGTCGCAGGCTGTTCTGGGCCTTGCCTTCAAGGTAGTCGCGGCTGGCGTCGATGATGATGACCTTGCCCTTGAGCGCAGCAGGCTTGCGCTTGTTCAGGACGAGCACGCAGGCCGGAATGCCGGTGTTGTAAAACAGCGCGGAGGGTAGACCGATGACAGCCTCGATGAGGTCGCCAGGCTGGTTGCCGCTGGCGGCATCGGTGCCGAACAGCAGGCCCTCGCGAATCTTGCCTTCCTCGCCGCTGCGGAACAGGACCCCGTGCGGCAGGATGATGCCCATGCGGCCATCGGCCTTGAGGCTGGCGAGCATGTGCTGGGCGAAGGCGAGGTCGGCATAGCCACGCGGCGGGATGCCGTAGACGAAGCGTCCGTAGGGGTCGCTGACCTGCTTGTAATTCGGTGCCTTGGGCTTCTTGTCGCCCTCTTGTTCCGCCTCGTTGGCCAGTTCCAGCGGCGACCACCATTGCTTGGCCGAGAACGGCGGGTTGGCAATGACCCGGTCAAAGGTCCTCAGGTAATCGCCATCAAGGTGCTTGGGTTCCACTAGGGTGTCGCCGCGCTCAATCTCAGCCCGCATGTTGTGCAGGTAGAGGTTCAGCTTGGCAATGGCCCATGTGCCGAGGTTCTTCTCTTGCCCGAAGAGCAACACATTGGGCTTGTCGCCCAGGAGCAGGCCACATGGCAGCTTGGCGATGTGGTGGGCACTTTCCACCAACATGCCGCCACTGCCGCAGGTGGGGTCGTACACGCTGTGGCCGGGCTGCGGGTCGATGAGTTCCACGACCAGTTGCACGACGGCCTTGGGCGTGTAGAACTCCCCACCCTTCTTACCGGCATCGTCAGCGAACTGCTTGATGAGGTACTCGTAGGCGTCACCCAGCATGTCCGCCTTGTACAGGTCGGCATTGCCCAGCTTGTACTGGTTGAAGTGACGCAGCAGGCGCTGCAGGGTGGCGTCCGACAGCACGCGCTTGTCACCGTACTGGGTGGCGGTGAGTACGTGCTGCAGTTCGGGGTTGTTCGCTTCGATGGTGGCGAATGCCTTGTCCAGCGCCTCTCCGATGCTCTCGGTCCGGGCAATCAGGTCCGGCCACCGGGCCGTGCCGGGGAAGTGCCCCCACTTGTCTTCGACCTCTTCCTCGGCCTCTGCCGCGCTCAGGCCCTCGGTCTGCATCAACTGGGCAACACGCTCCTCGAACACATCGTTGAAGCGCTTGAGGAACAACAGGCCGAAGATGTAGTTCTTGAAGTCCGACGAGTCGATAGAGCCGCGCAGGATGTTGGCCGACTCCCAGAGCCATGATTCGAGGGTTTCAAGGGTAAGTTGATTTGCCATGTGTGCCTGATTCTAGGGAGAGGTGGGGCTCATTCGCTCTATCCGCGGAAGTTCGTGAAGCGTAAGTGCTCAACGGCAGGGTTGGGGAAGTGAGGCTGCATGCGCCCGCGCGTTCAAAGCGTTGATGCTCGTAGGGTAGGTACCACCTCGTAGAGAGCTCTCATTGTCCGCTTCAGCGGTGCACCAAGGACGCGGCGCGGCAGTCGGGTGAAGGGCGGTTGGAAAATGGATAGAAAGACTGAGGCTGCAGCGAGCGAGCAAGGAGTTTGAATTGGCAGTCGTGCAGTCGTCGGCAGGTCATGAAGAGCGCCCGTCACGGAAAAAAGCCTGCCAACCCTGGCAAAGGCGCAATTCCGTGGCCCATTAAGGCTAAGGAGACAGTTGCTTTTTTCTTCAATCACGACAATGACTTGCGTAGACATTCACTGACTCAAAGCACATGAATATTGACCCATGACTCATGGCCAAGTCGGCAACTAGGTGCAAGGTCGTCACAGTTTCCGACTCAAAGCACACCGGAACTCGGCAATCGCAGGCAACGCAGTCACGGAGAACGTGAATGCTGACGCCCCTCGTTCGGATAATTTTTCGGGCCAATTTCTTGAAAGGGGAGACGCCCAGAACAGGGTACTCAGCGGATAGCCACAGGCATTACGCACCTCTCCGTTTCAGGGTATGAGGGTAAGCAGCCAAGGGTGACGCGCACTCCGTGGACTGACTCAAAGCACGTCACCAAGTCGGCAACTTCAAGCAGAATGCCCCGGCTGCTGTTGGGGAGCGCTGGGGCGGTTTCAGTCGTCACCTCAACGCTAGTGCCTTCCGCGGCTTGCGCCAGTAGACATTTCCAGCACGGATAGACCACCCGGTATCCACGATTTCTTGCAGAGCCAGTGCGTTAAGTGCCGTGTACAAGCGTCGCTGGAACGTCTCATCGCTCTTTGCTTCAGAACCGCACATTTCACGTAACGAGGCTACCGAAGTGGGGATGAGTCGGCTCTGGCTTCGAACGTATCCATAAAGCCATGTCGCAAGCCCCTCCGGCAGCGCTCGTCGTGTCGGAGCGTCCAACCAGATATAACTCGACTTCTGAAAAAGCCTGACGATGTCGTTGTCGAGGACCACGGACCACGTGCCAGAGCTTGGGTGATTAAACCGCTGTACCAAATGCACACTGAACTCTGGAAACGTAATGACAGCGTGCATCAGGCGTTTGATTGCGTCCCTTAACCGTTGTCGGGACTTTCCATCGTAGTAGCCGCTCATGGCCCTGCACATCTCGCCGGGCTCGAAGGAGACCTCTGTGCCAACCTTGAAGTCTCGGGTCAAATTCATGAGCGTCATGAATACGTGACCTTCAGACTGCCTCAGTTCAGGCCCTTCATAAGTGCAAACTACGTTTTCGCCTTTGGTAATGTCGAACGACAGCATTCGCTCTCGCGGAGTCTGTTTGCTTCTGACATTGAAGAGACGATTCACGAGCAGGTGCTCTGGGCTGATGAGCTGCAACTCTCCGTGTTGCGGGACAAACGAGCTCTTCAGAACACTCTCTATCCAATCGGCCTCTGCGCGAATACTGTTCACCTCGCGAAACCTAGTGGCGCGTTCATCTGGAGACAGGCTGCAGTCGCCAAGCTCTTGTGTGAGTTCAGCCAGCGCATTGCGGTGCATCTTGAGGTCTGCCAAACGTTTGGACCGAAGGCTCTCCTCAGGATTGAACGAGCCAACAGGCACCCCAACGGCAAATGCAGGCCGTTTTATTACTCCAGTTTCAACGGGGGTGTCGATTTTCTCCGCCCTCAGGCTTTGGGCTTCGAGGCTCGAGAGGTCGAATGTGAGAAGCCGGCTCCCTCGGGGCGTCACTTCAAAGTCACCGCTGGGTTAGATTCACTCATCTCGAGCCTTGCTGCTTCTTGATATGCCTTGATGAAAGCAATCAAGTCAGATTTCAACCACAAATGACGACGTCCGAGAACCGTTGCGTGAGGAACGGTGCCAGCTTTCTCGTAATTGTGAATGGTGCGAACGCAGCAGTGCAGTAGCTTTGCAAGCTGCTCACGGTTCAGGTATTCGTCGTTCATTGGTGCCGCTTGTTTCCGAGTTAATGACAAGCGGTATAGAAGGCAAATTTATTCGGCCTGCACAGGCAGCATTCAGGGTGTAGCCGCTGGGCCTCAGAAATTTCGGTTTTTGATGTCATAGGAATACGAGCTGGCGGGCGTGAAATTCGGGATTTAGTTCCTACGATGGCAGGAATATTTCTTGTGTGACGCAGTGATTTTGGATAATATTCCTTTGCTCGTAGGAAGAATCATGCAGATACCGCTTACTTCTGTTCAAGATGCGGGCGTCGCCATTCGCACGATGCGGAAGCGCGCCGGCATTCGTATCGACGACTTCGCGCTAATCGCCGGCGTGAGCAAGCAGTTCATGACTGACCTTGAAAACGGCAAAGTCACGGTACAGATGGGCATGGTGCTGGGGTTGCTCCAGCGTATGGCAGTCGGTGTAACCATCGACCTCCCCGATGACGCAGTGAAGTTGTACCAGGTTGAGTTCGATAAGGTGACGCGTCGGCGTTCCCGGAAAAATACCCCTGACTCTCTTGGCGTTGCGGCTCACTCGAAATAGCTCCCGGATTGAGGTCGGTAGTGTTTTTTTTGGGAACGCCCTGGGCACTCCGAACAATACGACCTGATTGATAGAGAGACAAGGAGACCACCTTGACAGGCAGGAATCGGTCCGAATTCGTGCTTGAGGGAGCTCGCGCGCTAACAGTCTCCCTTGTTCTAGACAAGTTGAAGATATGGGCCCCTTGTAGGGCCCATATCGAATAAGTCATCACTCTCGACTTTAGTTTCTGCCGAAATGCCTGCTGTTCTATCGATGCCCTTCAGTCGTTATCGAGTCACTTTTTTCGACCACGCGTAGCTTCCAACTCCCGGAAATGGAAGCTCCGGAGGCCAGACTCGCCCAACGCTGACGGTCTGTACCCACTTTTCTGCTGGGTGTCCCGGAATCGCTGAGGGATTGGCCATGACTATGCAGTGCCTCCCCAATGCCCGGCGATACGACATGATGCTGCAGTCTTCGACCACATACCTGTGCGCATCGAGTGCTTCGCTGAGCCGTTCTTCCGATAGCTGCACGTCGAAGCGTTTTGCTTGTGGCAAGTCCTGCGCGGACAACTCAAGGCCAACCGGCATGCCAGTCGTTTTCAGTGCCGCGAGATAGGTTGAGACTGTAGTGCCGAGCAGGGGTACGATGACGCGATGCTGCCACCTTCCCAGTTGAAGAACAACAACGAGCGCAGCAATCTCCCTGTCTTCGGACATGACTGTGGCACCCGCGCGCGGCTCATCGGTGTTCAAGAGGTGGTCGACAAATGGTCCCCCGGGAACAAGACAAGAAATTACCCAACTGGCTGGCTGTGCGCCATTTGCGCTTGCGGGCTCGCCTTTGGCGTTCACGATAAGCGCAGGTTGCGGGTCTCCAACTACATCGGAGGGTTGAACATACATAATGCGACTCATATTGATGTCCTGAAATCACGTCGATAGTGACGTGATTTGTGTAGGTAATCGTCGTCACAGTAGTGGCCCCACACGTAGCGGAACCGACCATCATCTAAAGGAATTTTGCTTAAAGGCCGTAGGTAAGCATCACTCGAGCGGCACTTGCTACACGACTAGCCACAGCACATCCAGGACATCGACCGTCACTTCTCGCTGTTGGTGAAGTGCCGGCGGTAAGACATGTGTGAGTGAAATCGCAAGGGGCCCTATCAAGGCCAAAAATCTTTGGTTCGACAAGCGGAACGGGCGGTATTACTGCCAAATCTCCGTCCCAAAAGACCTTCTCCAAGGCGAAAAAAAGCAGATTCGCAAGGTGGCGCTTGCGCGCGAGGGCGAGTGCAGCGTGGAGGCGCTGCTCGAGCAGCTCGACCTCTGCGCGAGCCATATTCGGACCGAATTCGCAGAGCAGCGCAAAGCGCTTCGGGCACCGGCAATTACGCCTGTGCTAAGTCAAAACAGTGAAGCAGCGGTTGAGGTTCTGACGCTTCCGCTTTCGACTGAGATTCGCGTACGCGCAGTCGCAACCTCCTTCAGCGCTGCGGTGCATGTCGTACTCTGCGAGCTTGCATTGTGTCGACAGCTCGCGTCATCTGCAGAGCGTATGCAGCGTAGACAGACACTTGTCGCACAAATGAAAGAGAAATTTGAGCTGGCCTGCTTTGCACAAGCAGACCAAGCAACAGAAGAGGCTTTTGCTTCGCTGACCGCACTCGAAAGCAAGCACCATGTGCGCTTTTCAGGCTCGCGCGCGGACCGGTTGGCCTACGCAAAGGCGTACAACGCCGAATCGGTGAAGTTCATCCAAAAAGCCATCGAGGTGATTCAAGGCCTGGAAAGCGAAGAATCCCTCAGCTACTCTCCTGAGAAACAGCTTCCCTTGCTAGAAATCTGGGGAACCAGCACGATTGGCGCCGTCGAACGATGGTGCAAAAAAGGCGCCGATGTCGGGCGCCCTAGAAAGCCAAAAACCGAGGACAAGTATCTCGAGATTGCAACAACGTTCGATGCCATATTGGTGCGGCGTCCAGTGGAGTCATCCACTGCTGCCGACTTGACCTCCTTCATTGCAATGCTCCGCGACCGGGGGAACTCGAGCTCAACCATCGCGACGAAACTCGGAATACTGCGTAGTCTGATTGCCCAGTTTGATGGGACCGAAGCGGTTGATTTGGCCATCGATGACCTGCTCGAAGTGCTGGGCGACACGTCGGCGAATCGAATGCAATTCACGCGGTCGCAATTGAGCACGGCCATACATGGCTTTTATGACGACTCGACCTTACCGGCTAACGACCCGCACATTGCAGCGATGGTGGGACTACTTGCCACTCGACTTGAAGAAGTGAGCCAGGCACGGGGCACGGATATCACGCTCGAGTCCACCGTGGCAGGAGAAAAGTACTGGCTGGTCCACATACGTTCGTCGTCTGCCTCGGGCTGCGGTGATACGGTTCTAAAAAACGAACACTCGAACCGCCGCCTACCCATGCTTGTCGGCACTGTGCCGCGCTTGGACGCCTTTCTTACATCGCGCATGGGACGTCCTGAGCGGTTGTTCCAGCATTTGGCACCCGACCAGTACGGAACACTGTCGAGTGCCGTGAGCAAGCGGCTCAATCGCCGCATCGATAAGCTCATCACGTCGGATAAGCGGCTGGTGCTGCAGTCGCTGCGGACCACAGGGGCCTTGGCCATGCGCCGTGCCAACGTCGACTACGCACAGCGGGTCCGATTTCTCGGACATGCCCCTAGCTCGGTTCACGAAGAACACTATGAAGCAGCGCAATTGCTCGATGCGGAGGACCTACTGCCTGCCGCTCGAGCACTCGCTGCGTTCTACAAGTCCGCGCTGGAGCATCCAATCGCGGAAGACACCTCACATGACGCGGGGCAGGTCGACAGGCAACTTCAGGCTACCGACCGCGGCCACCAGCCGCTCAATCGGAACCATACCGTAGCTGCGCCCGACAGTACTTCCGACATGGCCTGTCAACGCGTCATGCACCTCTTCAGCGACTCCGTGCTCCCTGCAAAGGGTCTTGAAGGTGTGACGGAAGCTGTGAAAGACGAGCCGACGGTCGGTGATTCCGCACCACTGGTTCTGCCGCAGGAAGCGCGCGAAGAATTTCCCAAAATTGCCTCCCCTGCGCCCGTCGTGGTCGGGTTCGAGGTCCGAGAAAAGCCACTCATGGCCACTCCTGCGTTGGTCCTGGACGAAACGGGCGAACCCAGCCGCAATCACATCGCTGTGCAATGGAACCAGTCGGCGCGAACTACTGGTTTTGACACGCTGACCTTCGCCGTCTTCAATGTTCAACATCCATCCCAGGTCGTGCTCCAGCACATCGGCAACCCGCAGTTGGCAGAGCTCCTCAAGACGAGCACCCGTGGCCAAAGCGAGCATAGGAACCCAGGCGATGGCCTCGACGCCGCCAGCAAGGGGTCTGGCCCGCTCGGTGTAGACCCGTGTGCCGAAGATGCGAATGAGACTGTCTTTGGGAAAACTCATCCGCTTGATGGTCTCGACCTTCGCCCGAGGAACCTTGAGACCTCTGGCAACGTTGGCAGGCAGGTACCCCGCGTCGTAGGCCGTCTGCAGCATTGCGCTGACGAAAGACAGTTTCTTCGTGACCGTCTTCCGGGCATCGCCGCGTTGCAGCAGATGGTCCCGATACGCGGTGATATCGGTCCGCATCAATTGCGCAGGCGTCTTCTGCATGAACTTGTCAAACGTGCGAGTCAATCGCTCGAACTCCCGGACCGTGCTGGGGGCGCGGTCCGTATTCAATCCCCGCCAGTACCGATATAGCGCGAGCATATCTGCCACATGTGGCGAGAGACCCGAGGTATCGGGCGTGGCCTGAGCGGCTTCCGACAGGGCTGGCGCCATCGGCTCTGGCAGGGACACCGAGGTCGGCGCTGGTTGCTCGGGGGCGGACGCAGTGAGTAGATAGACGGGTAGCGGCGTTTCCGGCGGGTGACTGAAGCGCACCAGCCAATCAGATGCTAGCCGCAGAGCCAGAGTCTTAGCCGCCGCGGGGTCGTTGGTTTGAAGGTTCGTTCGAACCCGCAAGCCGTAACGGGGCTGATGAGCCACGGGAACGCGTATCTGGAACCAGAAGCTTCCGTGGTGGGTGGTCAGGTATGTATTTCGCGACATCAAGCATCTCCAAGGTGGGACGGGATGCGGGATGGCGCCAAAAAAAATGGCACAACAGCGAAAAGCTGATGTGCCACCTTGATGTGCCACCAAATGATTGCCGAGCCCTGACAAGTCAGGAAACTCTTTTTAAATCAATCACTTAGCGTTACTTGGCGGAGAGGGTGTCCGTTGGAGCACAGTCTAGCCAAATCCAACGATGACTTCTAAGTCATTGATTTGTTGAGACTTTCTCAATATTGCAGCTCAACAGCAATCTAATCGAATCTATCCAAATCCAATCTAATCCGAAGTTTTATGGTAGAAATCATGGTAGAAAAGAAGTTCTAGATTCCGTCGCTACGCGACATCACAAAGATGTGGATGAGGTTGGGAGATCCGAACAATGGCACGCAAAGCAAAAGAACTCACAGCACTAGAAGTCAGCCGACTGAAGGAAGCTGGTCACCATGCTGTTGGAGGTGTGGCAGGACTCTATCTCTATGTCCTCGACACTGGAGCCCGATCTTGGGTCCTTCGCATCATGGTGGGCGGCAAGCGTCGACATATGGGTCTGGGAGGATTTCCTGACGTACCGCTGGCTCTGGCTAAGGAAAAAGCTAGAAAAGCAAGAGAAAAAATTGCCGAGGGTATTGATCCCATAACAGAACGCTCAGCTCTTGCCAGCAGTCTGCGCTCCCAACAGGCTACAGCTAAGACCTTTGAAGAGGCAGCCACAGCCTATATAGAGGCCCATGCAGACAGTTGGAAAAATCAGAAGCATCGCGCTCAGTGGTCATCAACACTAGAAACATACGCCTACCCTCACATGGGATCGCTTCTTGTGAAAGACGTGGGGCAAGAACAGGTTTTGAAGGCACTAGAGCCTATATGGAAGACCAAGACGGAAACAGCGACTAGGCTTCGTGGGCGCATTGAAAGCGTATTGGATTGGGCCACTGCTCGTAAATACCGCTCAGGCGAGAATCCGGCCAGATGGAAAGGCCATCTTGACAAGCTGCTCCCTGCGCCCGCCAAGATCAAAAAGGTAGAACACCAACGCGCATTACCTTTTAACGAAATCGCGGGCTTTATGGATGAGTTGAAGTCCCATCAAGGCATTGCTGCGCGGGCGCTTGAGTTCACTATTTTGTGCGCTGCTCGTAGCGGTGAAGTACGCGGTGCAACCTGGTCAGAAATCGACATGGAAAAGGCAGTGTGGACTATTCCATCGCAGAGGATGAAAGCTGGTAAAGAGCACCGAGTTCCCTTGAGTGGCGCGGCGATAAAAATCCTTGAGAGCTTGCCGCGACATACAGACAGCAATCTCGTCTTTCCAGGGACTAAAGGCCGCCCACTCTCAGACATGTCCCTATTGGCGGTATTGCGTCGCATGAAGGTGAATGCTGTGACCCACGGTTTTAGGTCCAGCTTTCGGGACTGGGTCAGCGAAGCTACTAACTACCAAAGTGATCTTGCAGAGCAAGCCTTGGCTCACGCTTTACCCAACAAAGTGGAAGCAGCCTACCGTCGTGGAGATGGACTGGATAAACGAAGAGGAATGATGAACGACTGGGCAGATTTTTGCGAAAACAAAAAAACATCAAAAATAGTAATAATGGTAAAGAAAAGATCCCAAAGCGCACCCCGCAAAATCAAAGAATAGCACTTTATAATCTTTAATGATTATTAAACCCTCTAAAAACCAACAACTCACCGACTAGAGCGTTTTATGTACTTTCCGCTGCAGCCAGCACCAGGGCGGCAGCGGGCAACATGAGCACCGCAAACACCAGGAAATGCAGTCAGCCGAGCCCCTCGAGTAGACGCTCGTAGTCCCGCGAGAGCCTGCGGAATCTCGCCAGTCAGCCGAAGCTGCGCTCCACCACACAGCGTCGGGGCAGCAGCACAAAGCCCTTTTTCGCTTCGGGCAGCTTCACGATCTGCAGATCAATGCCGTTGCTCTGCGCTGCTTTGGATGCCGTTTCACCCGTGTAGCCCTGGTCAGCCCAGGCCAGTTGCACCGTGTGGTCCGAGGCTTGCTGTACGTCTTAGCACAGTCTGTGCACCTGCGCGTTCTTGCTCGTCAGCTGGCGTGACATGCACCGCCAACAGGTGGCCCAGTGTGTCCACCGCCATATGCACCTTGCTACCGCGCTTGCGTTTGTAGCCGTCGTAGCCCGCACGCGGTCCGCTCTCGCAACTCGACTGCAATGTGCGTCCATCCATCACCATGGCGCTGGCCTGGCCCTGGCGCCCCTGCGCTACGCGAATGATGGAGCGCAGGTCAGACACCATCATCGCCTCGAAGCAGCCCGCGTCCAGCCAGCGGCAGCTCTGCTGATAAACCGCCTCCCACGGCGGCAGGTCATTGGGCAGCATCCGCCAGGGTGCTCCCGCACGCACCAGCCAACGCAGGGCGTTGAAGACCTCGCGCAGATCATGCTCGCGCTGGGGCGCGTGCTGGTCCATCAAGGTCAGGTAAGGCGCAGCGAAGCTCCATTCTTCATCGCTGACGTCCGTCGAGTAGGGCTTGCGAGGCATCCGCAAACTCTACCTTTGGCTTCACCCTCTCGAAGCAAAGTTCATAACACGCTCTAACACTCCAACATCCAAGAAGAGGACTTCAGTCAGATATTTTGTAATTGGCACAATCCTTCAAATAACGCTCTTCATCAATATATCGCAACACGCGACGCTGCTCAGCACTAGGAAGCCCCAAATAATGGTCCACCACACTCAGATCAGGATGCCATACACAAAATAACCTAGGAATATAAAACTGTATATAACAGACAGCATCATAGGGCTTGATTGAAGTCCCCAGAATTGCAACAGTGTTTTTTTCGCGAATTGATAAATTGGCCGCTTTATTTTTTGAAGCCAAAATATATTGACTAAGCTTCACGCATAAACCGCGCATTGGGTTGCAAAGCACTTTACGCCCTACAGCACTCGGCAAGGAATTAAAAAACCATATACTCTTCAGTATGTAAAAGTCATTTATTGAAATTTCCGGAAGCTCTGCAAACCTAGAGAATGGCGTCATCAAAAAAGCAGACTCCATAGTTTCCTCCTGTCGCATGGATTCAATATAAATTTGAATCAAGGGGTTCAACTCTTGAGATTTTGGAGCAGGCGATTTCAACAATCGTATAGCAATCATTAATGATGCTGCAATTTTCGCGACCTCTCCCAACTGCCGGTCTCCAGCAACAGATAAAAATTCCGTTAAATATTTTTCCGCCAACACAAGCTCTGCATGACCAAGATGCCAAAGCCCCTTAGCATATTTTACATACGGCCGGAAAATTTCATTCGACTCCTTCAAATCAATCTCTGCAAGCATCGCTTCAAAAAGCGTTGCATCCCAGCGATGCTTTTCAGAATTACAAAGGTCTGCAATATCATCGGGAATAATTTGATTGCCAAGTTTAGAATAAATTTTGATATACCGCTTTTCCCTATAAAATTCTCGTGCGATATAAAAAGACTCGACATCACTATCGGACGGATCCTCAAAGGGATACAGATAGCTTACTGCATCTTCAGCTTTGGTTTCCTGAGATAGGCCATCGCTCTTACGAAGATCGTGGACAAGACGATCTATCAAATTAAGTCCAGGGCAACCCATCAGCACCATTGATTGAAATCGCAAAGTAGCCATTCCAGCGATATAAGCTGCGTGAATATTTTTTATTGCTTCTTGGACTTCCGATGCATCAGCACCAGAATATCTTAGCTCACACGCTAGACTATCTATATCTTTTTTTATAGATAGCAATTTACGATGAGAATTTACTTTTATTTTATCGATTACACCCCTAAATTCCGGAACCTTTGCATCCTTTGGAATCAGTGACTTGATGAAACTTTTCCATATCTGAAGATACACCGCACCAGTGCATTTTTCTTGCAAGAGAATTTTTTTACAAAAATACACGACAGATGAGGTACGACCATCAGTCAAGGACATCAAACTGACAAACCATGGTATAGCCCAATAGACAATAAAACATTGCAGCCCAGTTTCCTCTGAACATTTGGTGATCAGGGGAACACTCCTGCCGTAAGCGATATCCTCCTCGAGAAAATCAAAAGAAACAGAAAGCCGGCTTTTTAAAACTCCATCATCTCCTGCCAACAGAGAAAGTAGTGCGTCACTCAGACCTAGGCTTCCTTTATTTTCTGAGACTTCCAAATCAGCTTGCTCACCGTTTTTATATTTTTCGTACGCTAAGGCCGTAGCACTTTTGTTCCTGGAATTTTTGGAAAAATCCCGCAACTCACCAACATCGGATCCAGTGTACAAACGGGAACGATACTCATAAACTCCCAAATTTTGCAGAGCATTTTCTTTATTGATATCGATTCCAAAACCAGCCACCAAGATGTCGACCACCTCAACAAAGGTTGGCAATCTTGCGTATTTTTTTGATTCATTTAATTGATTCATCATTTTTTCTAGATTACCAAATTCCTAAAAACAAGCCGGCTTATTTGGCGACTTTATTTTCACCCTCACTCGCCACCGAACGAATTAAAGGATACATACGCGAAACAAAGGACCCGTCAGCTATATGGAAGCCACTTTATCATTTTGCCGTGCCTCGCGCCTGTTTTACAGTTCATTTATTATGGTGATGACTAATCAAAACCGTTGTTTTGGCGTCGATTTTCAGTATGACCTGTAAACCAAGCCAAAAGTCAATTTTTACGATCATGGTTTAGGGCAACAAGCGATTCCCGTAGCCCAGTAACTGGTGCCCGCGTGGATGGAGTACTACCGCTAGACAGATTCAAGCAGCGTCTGCCGCGGAGCTTGGGACACCGAAAGCAGTGAGCAGACGTTGGGTTCCGGGATTTCCGGTGGTTAGTTTTTTGGGATGCTGGGACAGTGAAGCCTTCTGTCAACCAACCGAAAGGCTCCCATGTTTACCGACGCAAAGACTGGCGATCACGCTCATCAATCCCACTCACTTCAATCCCATGGTCACCGCATCC
>ERZ650302.1296-NODE-1296-length-14039-cov-10.878146_pt1 | contig 14039 bp, 9 predicted proteins | sample MGYA00376238_ERZ650302 | MGnify/ENA primary metagenome ERZ650302 (study PRJEB26733, sample SAMN07839298) | wastewater metagenome | biome: urban; feature: wastewater treatment plant; material: waste water | place: USA: North Carolina | collected 2016-04-28 ... | reverse complement strand
GTAAAGACCTGTTAAAATACGGTTTTTACTATACACAGTTCCTGAAAAACAGCGGACTGGATCAAATGTCCATTTGTATCCTAAAAAATGAAATTTACAGTTCCAGTCCTCTCGAAAAACAATTAGAAGCCTATTTTGTTCAGTTTGAACAAAAGCACACCAATAACATTAAAGTTGAGAATACTTGTGAAAACCATCAGAACCACTCTAGAGTCAATATCGCATCAGATATAGCAGAAACTCTTGTAGAAATACGTCAAGCCATTCGTGCAAAAAACTATAAAGATCAACTCATAGGGTTATATTCCAGAGAACTGTCTCCTGCCTTAGAGCGTTTGTTGCTGTGGACCATCCTACGTTCCAAATTAACAGAGACTCAATTAAACTGCTTAAATCAAATTATCCAACAACAGAAACGATTTGAGCGCAAGCTTATACGTGCAGATTTTCAACCTATTAAGCAAAGCTCTCTAAATACCATGTTTTCACAGTTTGCCATCGATTGGCTGATGGCAACGCAAGACAAAGACATTTCATCATTTTCAAATGCCGATTTTGAAGATATGTATGGAGAAATGCTTTTATTAAAGAAAGAAACAACTAGAGAGACTTTACAAAAACGTCTACAGGAGTTTCATCACAAACAGACATTATTTTTTAACGCGCCCACTGTGGATCTGGATAGTTTAATCCAAGTAAAAATCTGCAGAACCGCATTGATCTCGCCCCATATTTTTTACCACATGCTAGAGCAGCTCGAAAATACTCAAGATATTTCGATTCAGGATAAAAATATATTTAAACTGATTTTTATTCTGGGGTTCAGAGTCGGACTACGGATCAATGAAACATTGAATATCTTCGTACGTGATCTATTTATTAGTGAAGATGCTGTGATAATCACTATTCGCAACAATCGCAATAAAAATCAAAAAAGCTACTCAGCTTACCGCAAGATTCCCCTGCATCATCTACTTAAAGCCGACGAATTACATGCATTTAAAACATATAGTCAGAATAGAAAACGTCTGCTAAAAGAACAAGGAAAATCAGTTGCACAACCGCTGTTTTTAAAACAGTCCTTAGAAGAAACTCATGAAAATGAAGTGAATTCCCTATTGAAACAATTGATCCAGCCAGTTTTTGGAGAACACAATTTTACTTACCATAGTCTGCGCCATTCTGCATTTAATCATCTTTACCTGATTTTAAAAAACTCAACACTTTCAGATGCATTTACTGACTATAGCCCACATGAGCAATTACGTATCCGTTATGCATTGTTGCGAAACAGAAATACTCAGCAAACCTGGTATGCACTTTCTCATTTTGCCGGGCACCTAACCCCTGACACGACCTGTTCAAGCTATCTGCATTTAATGCATCTAGCAATTAGCTACCAGCTGAATCAAATGCACAGCCCGCTTCCTAAAGAAGCCTATTTTAATATTCTGAAACATGATGATTCTATTAAATATCCTGTTCAGCAGCGGGCGATCAAACAGTTTTTATTTGATCAACTCACTAAAGACCGTTACAGGCAACATGATCATCAATTTCAACTAGGTCAACAGAAATCGCCTGATTCACTGATGCTAGGAGCTCATGACTCAGAGATGACTTTTGAATTATTGCATCACATTCTTGCAGTAGAAAAAGAACAAGACCTTATGTTACCTGAAGCCATTCCTTTGCAAATCGCGCAAAAATTACGTGCTAGAGCCCAGCATTTGAAAACCTCCTGTGTAAACCAAAAAAAATCATCGAGGTTATTTACCACAGATTTTTTAAGGAAAACTCCGAATGCATTGGTCACCATGTTGCCAACCAATCAGGAGGAGAAAAAAGTCATTCACCATGTCCAAGAGCGTTATGCAAATGTACAAAGTAAATATAAAAAACAGCTTCATACGATCTACTCAATTTATCTTGAAAAAGTTCAGCCCAATTCAGCCCAGTTAATTTTTGAACTGAATGAAAAACGGCAACTGAAGAAACTTCTTTCTTTTATTCATAGCTTATTTCCCAAGAAATATCTTCATCTAGAACTCTCTCAGCAGAGCAAGATAGAGCTCAAAAAGACATTACAGGATTTAACATTACGGGCAGAAAATTTTAGCCTGAATGAGGAGGAAGAGCGAATCAAGTTCTCTTTCAAGTATAAAGATGCAAAAGCACTTGGGGTATTCAAACTACTGATGTATCTAATGATCGTTTCTCATCTTTAATGCAAATTATTGGATAAGTTTGCCACGCATTCTTATTCGTGGTTTACCAGTCATTCCTGTAATGATTTAATATGGACTTCCAAGCGTGAGTGATTAAATTAATCATCTTAAAGAGCAATAACTGTTTGTCCCACTAGCCAAATAATGTCTGTCCAAGTTAGCACAAAATTTAATGATCATTTAAACAAGAATTTGCAGTATTAGTTTACAATTCGAAGTGATTAAAAAAGCATAAATTGCCGCAGCACAATGAAATTGAAGAAATATTTTCAGAATATGATGAATAAATTGTGAATCGGTACCCAATAAGTTATCAGAAAAGATGAACCACTGCCCATAACCTCATTGCTCCAAACCACTTGTGCCAGATATTCCAGATTGAACTGATAGCAAATACTGGTTCCTCGCGACATCAGGCGAAACTGATTAAGCTTAAAGCAGGTTGTTAGACTCTATTAAATTGTAAATGTCTAATTAGACTTCTTTAGTCTAATTAGATCCAATCAGGCCAATTAAGCACCCTCCCTACATCAAATGGTTTATTTTTATAAATCCATTATTTTGTGTTTTAATAGATATATATAGATATAAGACCCAATATTATGGATTTAAACTTCAAAAAACCTGAAGAGGTTGTCACGTTATTATGTGAAAGGCTTCGCAAAGAACGACTTTATCTGGAAATGACTCAGGCAGACGTCGCTACACGTGCTGGTATTAGTGTGAATACAGTATCTAATCTGGAAGCTGGTCGAAATGTTTCATTTGAAAATTTAGTACGCGTTGCCATGGTATTGGGCCGATTAAAAGAATTAGAGGAACTCTTCAAACCTCATTTAAACAGTGTAAATGACATTCTCCGCTATGAGAGCAATACGGCTCGCCAACGTATCAAAAGGAAATAAGTGCATGCTCAAAAAACTTAATGTTTACTACAATGGATGGGGTGAATATTGGCTTTGGGGTACACTGGTCTCCTCAACCGCAATCACAGGTCGGCCATTAATCGCCTTTGAATACAGTGCAGAAGCGATCAGTAAAGGTTTAGAACTTTCCTCTTACCTACTTCCATTAAAAGGTGACTCATTAAGAACGAACTTTCCTACACATCAAATGGGATTGCCAGGTCCTATATATGATGCCTTGCCCGATGGTTGGGGCATGCTTCTTATGGATCGCTTATTTAAAAAAAATGGACTCAATCCAGCACGGATTGGGCCATTAGAACGACTCACGTATATCAGTACACATGCGATGGGGGCGTTATCCTTTGAACCTTCAGCACCTGAGTTAACATTAACTGAAAATATTCCACTGATTAAACTCGCTCAAGAAGTTCAGGAAGTTCTCAAAGGAGAAGGTGCAGAATTTTTACAGCATTTATTAATTATGGGTGGATCTCCACAAGGTGCAAGGCCAAAAGCGCTCGTCTATCGTGATCCTGTCACCAACGAATTCTCAACAGTTAGCTCACATCAACATGAAGCTTGGCTGATCAAATTTCCCGCTCAGCAAGAGCATCCTGAAGTTTGTGCAATTGAAGCTGTTTATGCAGAATGTTTACGTCATTGTGATATTGACACCCCTGACACTCAATATTTTACTCTTCCGAATGGATTAACCGCATTTGCATCAAAAAGATTTGACCGCCACGATGGCATGCGTATCCCTATGCAAAGTTTAGCGGCCTTCACCGGAGCTGATTTTAAATCACCAGGGAGTTTAGACTACAGTAACTTTCTTCGCGCTGCACACTTTTGCACCAATGATGTTCGCGAAAAAGCAATTGCATTCAAGCGAGCTGTTTTCAATGTAGTCTTCAATAATCGAGATGATCATTGCAAAAACTTTTCATTTCTGATGTCCCAAAATGGGCAATGGAAACTCTCCCCTGCCTATGATGTTACTTTCTGTGAAGGGCCAGGTGGATATCATCAAATGGATATCATGGGTGAGGCACTGGATATTCCTCGACAAGCTCTTGTAAAACTTGGTACTCAGGAAGCGGAACTTTCTGCCCAAGAAGTCGATGAAATTATTAGTTCGATTTGTAAGGTTGCAATCCGATTCAGCAATATCGCTCATGATCTATTACCTGGACAAATTCAAGCAGAGACTCTCCAAATGATCCAAAATAGGATTGAGCATAATATTCATTTATTGAATTGAATATAAACCATCCGATTTAATCAAAAGCAATCTGGAAATACATATAAAATTTAATCAATAACAGATCAGTGATAAACCCCGAACCCAAGATGGTATATCCACTGCGGGCTTTGGTCATTATAAACAGACAAAGACAACTTACATCCCTCTTGCACTGCAAGCCCATACTCTAATGTTAGCTCCTTGAGTTGCGCAGGTGATAAACTCAACCAAGCATTATCAGGAGCTGGTTCAATATTAAAAGTGACACTTTTAACAGCTTGCTCATATTTTCCAGTCTGAATATTCAGTTCTACGGAATCTGGAAAATGCTGATAAATAGATAATTCATCATCCTCAACATCAAAGCTATATACTTCCTGATTTTGCATATCTCTTAGACATGTATCTTTATATAACTGTTCCGTTAGCAAAGCTGCATTCACCTGAATATTAGAAAAGAGTTGTTCACCTTCTGAAGCAAAAAAGTCCTGATTAAACTTTTGAATTTGTTCATCATCATATTTTGTAAAGTCGCAGGTATTGGCATTGAATCTAAGTCTGGCATCAACCACCAGTTCATTATTAGACCAAGGCAAAAGTTGCGATAAATCTTGCGATTTATATTGTTTTTTGGTGTCCACATAACCTTCATAACCAGGCCGATTAAATACCGCCTGCTTTTTTGGCTGAGTTCTATCTTTATTTGCACAGTATTTATAGTTAAATTGTGGAATTACAATGTTGGGATGTTGCACAATATTTAAGCGATGTCGATTAACACGCCCTGCTGTCTGAACTATCGACTGCACACTTGAAGCATCAATAATCGCCCAGTCAAAATCATGATCGCGCCCAACTTCTTCTACAGGCGTTGCAATCACAATCAATGGAATATCTATAGCGTTAGAGGTCTGAACGATACTTAATATCTCTTCATCCGTATAAATATGTTCATTTCCCGTTGGACGTTTTGTGCCATTTTTATGCCGTGTGAGCAAAAAGTCGAGTCGTTTTTCTTTGTGGAATCTTGAGATTAGCCAATCATGAGCATGGTAACAAGCAATCTGTGCATGTGGCAGTCGGCCTGATAAATGCTTTGCTAAATCAATAGCATGCTTGATATTTGCCACACGGATTAAACCAAATGAAAGTTTTTTGTCCTGTTTTTTAAGTGACCAACGATGTTGTTGATGTAGAGCTTCTGTCTGCTCCAAAATCGTCCTTTTCCATTGATCAACAGAAGGATTTTCAATACTGGCTAAACGTGCCAAACGATATGGCTGTTCTGCTTTAACCGTAAGAACGTGCTGCAACTCATCTAAATGCTGTTGATAAACCTGATTAAATACTGATGGTTCATGGCTTTTTTGTACCAGTATTTTAGGCTTCAATTCATTGTCTGCAATCGCTGCAATAAATTTTTGTGGTTCCTTATATAAGGCTGCACGAAGCTCGATTCCTGATTCAAAAGCACGGTAAATGCTATCTGCGACTGTTGCTGAAAGCGTTGCAGATGAACAAATAACATGACGACCATACATTGCAGCCAATTGGACTAAACGCAATACAGCGATTAATGATTTAGGTTCATAACCATCAATTTCATCTAAAATCAGATCACTGCTCATTATTCTGAGCAATGCTTTAACATGATGCCCTTGTCGATGTGGCTCGCCTGCCGCGATTAAATAATCAATCGTGGATACCAATAAAGGCGAGGCTAAAACATTTTGAGCAACTTTATCTACTCCCCTTTTTCCTTTGACTATTTTAGTAAATAGAGGATGCAACCACTGTGGTAAGTCTTGATCCTGTGCATAAGCATCAAATACAGGTTCTGGTAAATTTTCATCTTCATCAGCCACAGACGCATTTGCACGACTTTCATTAAATAACTTTTGGCTGACATGATCACCAATAATCACGGCAATTTCATCATCCGACAGATTCATGGAGCTTTTAAGTGCATCACCAGTCTGTAACGTTAATGAGCGAAGATTCAGTGCAATGGCAAGGCGTGGATCATTCGGTCTTAATATACATGCTGCACGCAGGTTCATTCTGGTTTTACCACTCCCCGTTCCTGCAATATTCAGCAATAAGCAAGGGGTATCTGGCATTTTATTGATTTGCTTTTGTAAGGCATGAGCAACCAAATTTTGCCACTGAAATCTGGGTAAAGTAGAAGGCTGACAGATAAACTCAACCGTTTGTTCACTTAAACCAGCAAGATTCAAATCTGTCATCATTTTTGTGGCGATATACGCAGCACGATCTCCAACCTGCTGCAAATGCCAATCCAGAGGTTGATCTTGCATTCGCTCCTTTTTGCCTTGTGGACTATTTTTTATCTTTGTATTGGCAAATAGGCTGACATTTTCAGGTTTTGTTTCAGAAAACTGTTCCGCAGAAACGGTATGGTCTGCATGAATGAGTGCTGCGCGGCTATGTAGTGCTAAAGCTTTCCAATATAACTGTTGATCTTCCGTTGCTTGGGTCATTTTCGCTAAGCGGGCCATACGGTTTTGGTGACTTTTAAATATGCTGTCATTTAAATCACCCGCACAGGTGAATTGTTCTACACGAGGATGTTTTTCCCTGACATGCAAATCCGCATTTGGATACCAGTTGTTATCTCCCAATAAGCCATGATGCGTCACCACCAAATAATCCACGGCTTCTAATTCATTCAGCAAAAATTGTTTTCTTATCTTAGTACGTTCGCCCAGGGTTAAATCTGTTAAGTTACGATCAATATTTTTCCATGCTTCTGGCCAATTCCAGTTATTTTTACGCATTTGCTGCAATAGTTTCATCGACAACCATTCATGTCGTACATCATCTTTGAGCATCTGCCCTGCCATCGCAGGACTTAATTTGCTTTGAAAGTGCTGAGAAGCCTTACCAATGTCATGTACATCACCTGCAGCACCTGCAAGTAAACTTGCTGCTCGAACCCATTCAGGCACTTGTAGCTGCTTTTGTTGTTTAGATGTCGAGGCAACTGGATAAGCGCCCTCTAGATTAAAACGATGCTTAGAACCTACGACCCAAACCAATTTCATTCTGCGCATACCATAATTCACATAAGCTGCTACAGCAGTTTGACGTGTTGCTGTTTTTTTCAGTGCGCTGCGAATTTCTTTAAGACCTTCCATGGTCATAGGTGCCTGCCATGAACTTTGCCCAGTGCGAATTGCATAGCTATCTAAAACAGCTCTGGTCTTTTTTAAAGCGCGTTTTTCACAAGCGGATATTAGAATGCAGTGCATAATCTAAACCATATTAAAAATTGAAAGTCGTTGGTCAATGCTGTATTAAAAACCACCAAGAATACTGAAATACAAAACACAAGTATTTGATTTTAAAAATTTTAAAACTGTATTCATATATTTACTTTGGCTTTTTTAATTTCTCCCATTCTCTTAAATTTTAAGAATAACAAGTAGTGGATTTAATTTGGCTATTGAATTCTACTAACTTGCTCTTACTTATATACAAGTGTCAAAAACTCTACTTAAAGTTTTGTCCAACCACACAAGTCTCTTATTTGTAATTCTTATCTGATGGATGTATTCCATTTCACCTGATTTATGTTGAACAATTATTTTACGGTGAACCATAAAACCACTACTTTCAGATCTTGCATAGCCAAGCCATAATTTGGAACGCTTAAATCTAGGACAGTATCTCCAGATATTATTCAATCACGCTAGCCTAGTTTTTGACGGACAGACTAGCGTGACCTCCAAAAGAAAACCAATAGGGTATTTAACCATCTTAGCGATGGAAGACCATGATTAAAAACAAAAAAAAGGAATACCCTATTTTTCTAAACCATTAAAAATGGAAAAAATCATACAACCTATTGGCACACAGCCAAAATATAGTGAATATTTTTCAAACAATCAACTAATAACTTCTAAAAATATAAATAATATTACCCAATAGCGTATTATTTTCTTTTGTTTTACTTTTCTTGCTTGCTTAAAGGTTTTTTTAAGATTATATTTGATCAAAGCTTAATCACTCTTAACAACCAATCATCAGTGTTAAGACTTCTTTTAAGAAGAAAAATAACCTGAATAGAATTTTTAAAAATAGTCATACGTTTTCCAAAGATTACAGAGTATCTAATAATGACTTCAAAACATCTCGATGAAGATATCTATCAACAAGCCTTGGCTGAATCTGTTCATTACAGCGTAAAAACCGTTAACTCAAATATTGAAAAAGGCGGTATCCGCCTTGCGCAAAGCCATGCATTAAACTTACCTTATATTTCAGCACGAACATTACTTGCTGATGATTTTCTTGTTCCAACCGACTACCAAGCAAATGCAGGTAAAACTGCAACTTTATTTAAAGTCGTCAAAGCAGCTCAATTAGATGAAGAGCTGTCCGAAGCAGATGAAGAATTTAAGCAAAACGTGGCCTTGCTTAAACCACATTTAAACAAGATATTTGAACAACCATTTACTGCAGGGTTGGATATTATTGATATTCGCATGCGTCAATTACTCATTCCTAAAAATAATGAGTATCTATCCATCAGCCCACTTTCAGCAGCAGGTCTGAATTTACTGATTAATACTGAAGTTGATGCACTTAAAGAACAACGTAAAGCAGAAGGTAAAAATACAAAACTGAAGAATATTAAGACAGCTGTATTTGGTATTGGCGGATCAAATCCGCAAAACGTCGGAAGTCTAGTCCGATCCATGCAACGTCCTCTTGTTCTTGACTCACCTACTCAAGATCCTGAAACACGCCTTGCTTTTCAGTATTTTTATAAAGGCTTTGATTACCAAATTTCAAATGCCTATATCAATCGAACGATGTATCAGGAATTGACTGAATATGCAAAATCCTTGATTGAACAACAAAAACTAAGTTTAAAGGTGGGCTTCCATGAACATGGCATACACGCCCCTTTTTCAAATATGCAAACACGTGCAGCAGAATTAACCACTATTCAGAAAGTTATCGATGATGTTCTGCAACAAGGGCAAGACATCCTCCAAATTTTAAAGGCTGTTGCAAATGATTTGCCTAGTTTAAAAGTGTTGGAGAGAAAATCGAGGTGGAGCCATCCGCGTGTATCTCTGATCGCTCAAGGCTTAATTAATCCTGAACTGCAACAATTTGAAGATTGGCAACAGCTTTTTGCAGATGATTTAGCAAGACGAATCACGAAACACAGTTACTGGAAAAAAGAGATTAAAAATACGGTTGACATTAGCCTATCGGAAGCTGAAGCCAAAAGCTTCCTCTCACGTCGTATTCAGGAGCTTTTAAAATGAGTTGCTTCGTCGTTATTCCATACATTAAAGTGCAAACAGCAAATTTTCAGAGCAATGGCTTAATCATGGGTGGCGCTCCACTGATGGCTGCTGCCATGTTTAGCCATCATCTTGCTCGTCAAATTGAAGCTGAAGATCTTGGTTTTTATTATGTGCACCATGATATACAACCACTTGGTGGAGAAGCTTATGGTCGCTTCACTCCAGCACAACGACGCGGCGCGACATTCATTGGTAAAACAGATTACTCATCAAAAAATAAATATGCTCTTTCACTACAGCCTACTGCAAGCTGTCATTTGCTGTTCAGTTTAGTGATTGAATTTGACGCTAGACGTCCAGATCTAGACACATTAGTTCAAACTATCAAAAGAAGTAAATTTGCAGGCGGTCATATTCTCGAGTTTGGGAAAATTCAAGATTTTAATGATGCTGAAGATGCCTTGGCTCAGATCAGCTCTGGCTTTTTAATTCATGACAGGAATGATTTATTAACTGCCTATCAAAAAGCATATCAAGTAAATCGCTTACAAGCCTTTAGCCAACTTTTAGCGCATCGTCCGCAAGCTAAAAATAGTGATACACCTATTTTAGAACATTTACCGAATGAAAACTTAGCATGGCTTTCTGCAACAACTTTAGGTTATGCCTTACTTGAACAACCAACTGCTGATCGTGCTGGGATTCGCCATGCCGATGATCAGGATGAAACACAGCATGCCTATGCAGAACCTTTAACAGGCTTGATTCAATATCACTCACTTAATTCAATCTTGAATGAAATCCGCCTTGAAACATCAATTTATCCCGATGACTATTTAGAACAAATCCAATGGTCGTATCACTGGATTCAAGATGACGTTTTTTTATTGCAACAAAATCAACAGTTCAACAACTAATTGACATTTATAAGGAATAAACATCATGTCTACATTCGAAAATTTCAAAAAATTACCGGGTAGCCTTTCTTTACAACGCGGAACATTAATCAGTGATGCTGCCTTCTATCATTTGCATGCTGATGGCAAAGAAGAAGCGCTACATGTGATGTATCATGGTATTCGTGGTACTCAAAACGTGGCAGGCAATAAAGATAAAGGTGCTGCTTCGGGTAACTCTATCGCCCGTGAAGTTTCCAATATTCAAATGACAGAATCGGCGAAACTTTTGCCCGATGCTAAGCTTCTAGTCAAATGGAGTTTACGTTTCATCGACTTAGATCATATTTTATTTGCTTCAGCATCCAAAGCAGGTGCAGATAAACAAGAGGAAAAAGATTTTCGCGCAAGTTTCAAGGATTTTATCGAAAAGGCTAAAAATAGCGAAGGGATTGAAGAAGTTGCACGTCGTTATGTCCGCAACATTGTGAATGGACGTTGGTTATGGCGTAATCGCAGCGTTGCAGAACATATTTCGATTAAAGTCAGCGAAATTATTGAACATGATCTAAGTCAGACGACTAAAAGCTATAAATTAATTGCTGAATTTAATGCTTTGGATTACAGCCTAAAATCATTTGATGATGTTTCTGAAAGTGAAAATAAAATTGCCAATATCTTAGTCAGAGGCATGCAAGGTGATGTCAATTCAGGATTACATATTGAGGCGATTGTAGATTTTGGCATGGGTGGTGTTGAAGTCTTTCCATCACAAAACTATCTTGAAGAAAAGCCAAAAGGTTTTTCGCGCTCACTGTATCAACTCAATCCTATCCGCCCTGAACGTCAAGCCAAAGACAATCAGTTTTTGGGACAAGCAGCGATTCGTGACCAAAAAATTGGTAATGCCTTACGCACCATTGATACTTGGTATGACAAATTTTTAGAAAATGATAGTAAACCAATTCCTGTAGAGCCAAATGGCGCAAGCCTAGACGCACAGGACTTTTTCCGTGTAGACAAAAAGAAAAAAGATTCTGCTTTTGATATTTTAAAAGAAATTCGCAGTTTAGACCCAAATAGCGATAAAGGTATGTTCTTAATAGCCTGCTTAGTTCGTGGCGGCGTTTACTCTGAGGGAGAGTAATATGCAACCCAACTATTATCTTGATATTCGTATTTTAGACAGTGCGGATGATGGTGAGCTTACCCTCACCCATCTGCGCAATCAAATTTACAGTATTGTGCATGGTGCTTTTCGAAAAATGCCAGAAAAATTTGCCTTAGCTTTAGAAATTTCACCACGTCAGCAACGAAAAATGCTGACCAAAGAAGCAAAATATAATTATCCCATAACACCAAATTATGATGTTTTACGTATTTTTGCATCGAAACAAGATGATTTAGATCAATTGGTTGAGCGCATTAAAGGTCATTGGAAAATCAGGGACTATGCTGTACTCAATCATCCTGTTGCTGTACCTATAGCAAAGGTGACGGGTTGGCGCTGTTATTTTCGTTTTCGATTACCAACCTTAAAAGCTGAACCCAATTTTTTAAAGAATTATCCTGAACGAGAAAGTTTACACACCAAACGCCTTAATAAAGCCAAGAAACTTCCTTACTTTAAGGTCATTAGTCAAAGTACTGGGCAAAGTTTTACGGTTCCTGTTGAGATTTTTGATATTAATTTTGAGGAAGAAAATTTTGGACTTCCTGAAAATTACAAGGATGTTAACGTGTTAAAAAGTGGTTTGCCTGATGGGTATGGCCTAGCACGAAAACAACACGCTTTCGCATTACCTGTGTTTGAGGTATAAAAATGAGTGATTTCCGTCAGCAACGCAGTCGTGCTCTGATGTTATCTAAACGAGCCTGTGTATTTTACCTTGAGCGGGTACGTGTCATGCTCAAAGATGATCGGATTGTGTATCTGACGGATAACCTTCAACCGATGGAACATTTTTATAATATTCCTGAAAAAAATACGGCGTTCTTATTGCTCGGTAAAGGCAGCTCCTTAACCGATGCTGCCGCCCGTCGTTTGGCAGAATCTAATGTTATGGTTGGATTTTGTGGTTCAGGCGGCTCTCCTCTCTTTTCATCTCTTGATCTCACTTTCCTCGCACCACAAAGTGAATATCGCCCAACCGAATATATGCAAACGTGGATGAGAGCTTGGCTTGAAGATGATGCTCGCTTACTGATGGCTAAAGTTTTACTGAGCGAACGTGTGTCTATTACTGAAAAGGCATGGAAAAATAATATCAACTTAATACAACACGGTATATCGCTTGACCCCATTGCTATGACACGTTTTCTACAACATATTGATTTGGCAAATAATCAAACAGAATTATTAGCAGCCGAAGGCCGTTGGGCAAAAAGTCTCTATAAACAACTTGCATCGGGTTTAAATTTTGAATTTAGCCGTGAGGAAGGAAAAGGGTCGCATGAGTCCTTACGTGATATTGCCAATAGTTATCTAGATCATGGTAATTACATTGCTTATGGTTATGCTTCTGTCACACTAAATGGTATGGGAATAAGCTTTGCCTTACCTATTTTGCACGGTAAGACACGTCGTGGTGGTTTAGTTTTCGATATTGCAGATTTAGTAAAAGATGCTTTTGTTATGCCACAAGCGTTTATTTCTGCCAAAAATGGACATAATCAAAAAGAGTTTAGAATGCAACTGATTGAATCCTGCCAAGATCAGGATGTCTTAGACTATATGTTTAACTTCATTTCTGAGCTATGCAATAAAATCAAATGATTTCAAAAGTTTATTGATTTTTGTTTTTTTGATCTATTTTCACTCTTTAAAAACCTATATCATTATTATCTAGAGCTTTTTATGATAAAAGTTCTAGTTTGCCATCGCCCAGATGGTTTAGAAGATCTGAATTTCTTAGTGCTACCATTGTCATTGGTTTGCCATCGCCCAGATGGTTTAGAAGTCTATACCATCTTTATACGTTGTCCAAACTCCGTTTGCCATCGCCCAGATGGTTTAGAAGACTCTAGGCGCTCAGTAGAATCAAGCAGAGGGGTTTGCCATCGCCCAGATGGTTTAGAAGTGGCATGGTCAGATAAAATGATGGCAGATGATGTTTGCCATCGCCCAGATGGTTTAGAAGTTTAACGCATAACTACGATGCAGCAGACACAATCGTTGGTTCTGTCTTAGTGATTGGTGATATGCAGTCACGCTACACACGGAAATTTGTGCAGGAAACATGGGACAATACTTGGGCAGATGAATCAACAGGTAGCAGCATTTCAGCTAACTATAACGATGCACTATATCCGATTACGGTTACCAATAAAGGTGCGATTCAGGAGCGATGGGCTTTGGTTTTTACTAGCAATTCTTCATTTAGAATTGTAGGTGAAACAACAGGGCAATTGGCGGGAACTGGCTCAACTAATGCCGACTGCGCACCGATTAATCCTGTGACTGGCTCACCTTACTTCAC
>ERZ650302.1292-NODE-1292-length-14051-cov-3.854530_pt1 | contig 14051 bp, 14 predicted proteins | sample MGYA00376238_ERZ650302 | MGnify/ENA primary metagenome ERZ650302 (study PRJEB26733, sample SAMN07839298) | wastewater metagenome | biome: urban; feature: wastewater treatment plant; material: waste water | place: USA: North Carolina | collected 2016-04-28 ... | reverse complement strand
TACCGTGCTTTGTTAATCGAGCTTTCTCCTCCAATACAATCAACCCTTTATATTCTTATTTATTAATTAAATTGTACGGTTTCTTTTACAGCTTATAATATATTTAAGAATATTTTAAGTTAGAATAGGTATTATTCCGTTATAACTTATTCCAATCCGTTATAAGTTATAAAAACACAAATAAAGGAGAATATGATGAAAGTAAAAAAATGTTTATGTTGTAGTAAAGAAAGTAAAGTAATGGTATTTAATCAATCAATAAATTTATGTAAAGTATGTAGTTATATAGTAAATAATAAAATTAATTATAATTTTGAAAATAAAAAATCTACTAATGTGCTTGATATTATCAAAGAAATAAATGAATGGAATGATAAAGATTTATATAAAGCTCATCTTTCTTTAACAGAAGAAAGGGGGCAATTATGTATTTAATTATGAATGATAAAAGTTTTATAGGCACAAGAAATGGAGAGATTGAAAAAGGAATTTTAACATATGTTGAAATTCCTAATGATTTATTGGAAATATTAGATTTTAGCTTTATAGAGAATTTTAAAACTATATTGAGAGCTAATAAATTTAGAAATATAAAACACAGAAAAAGAGAACCAAAACTTGAGAATAAACTTGATTTATTAGCATGGGTTAAAAAAGATAGAAGTTCTATTCCTTTCTTTGATTATAGTATTTGGGATAATGATATTAAAAAAATTTATACATACGAGGAGAAAAAAATGAAAACTGTTAAAGATTTAGAAGATTTTGAGAATGATGATGCTTACAGAGATAATATTACCTATATTTGTATAACAAGCCAAGATGAAGCTGAAATAAGAGAAGTATATAATCAAATAAAAGAAAATAGTTTTTTTTGTGGTTATTTAGTTGCTAATGATTTTACAAGTGCTGATATTATTGAAGAAATTTATAAAAATTTTAAAGATAATATGAATTATGAATTTTTTGAAAGTTTTATACAAAATCCTTTTACTAAATTACCATCATATATTATTGAAGAATTGTTTAATGATTTTTGTAAAAATACTAATAATGAATGGAAAGAAAATGTTGAAGATTATGAGGAGATTTTAGAATATTTCTTAATTCATTTTAATACTCCTGAAACAATACAAGAAATAATAAGTCCTTATCTTGATTAAGATAAGGATTTATAAATAGTTTCTTAGAAAAACTTGTTATTTCTTATTTTTAAAATCATAGCCGTAGGCATTGTTCTGAATAATTAGTTGTATAATAACATGCTAAACTATTTATTTTAAATTTATTTCTTTTGTTTTAATTAGATAACTATTCATTTGATTAGATACTTCATAGCCTAACACAAAAGAACTAATTAATAATCCAAAAAATGCTATCCAAATTTTTAATGGAACATAATCCCTCAACCATTTATACGTAATTTTATCAGTATATTCAACATTACATATTTTCTTAACTTGTTGATTTTTCACCTCTTTAAAATCAACCATGTCATTTTCATATTTCCCAATTGATTGCTCTATCATATCGCTAATTTCAGGAATAATACTCCTTCCCCAAAAATCTGTAAATATCATATCCAAAGGATTAAAATTTTGGATAACAACTCCACCAATAGCGGGAGGTGGTGCCATACTCATGAGCTTTAAACAATTAGATTTTATTACTAATGCTTGTATTACAGGTAGAAGGTTATTAATTTTTGATTTCAATTCCCTTTCATTTTTGTAATCGCCATCAAAATAACTATTAATTAATAAATTGAATTCTTGGTATTTACCTGTAATTAGATGGGCTCTACACAATACCAAAAAAGTTTTATATGGTGCGGTTGTTTTACTTTTCATGGCAATTGCTTTGTTTTCAACCATGGGTGGCGAATTTATCCCACAATTAGATGAAGGCGATTTTGTGATTCAACCCGTATTAAAAACAGGAACCTCATTATCAAAAACTATTGAAACAACGACTAAAATTGAGAGAATCATCTTAAAAAATTTCCCAGAAGTCAAACAAGTGGTGAGTAGAATTGGTGCAGCAGAAGTACCAACTGATCCAATGAGCATGGAGGAAAGTGATATTATCGTTAAGTTAAAACCAAAATCAGAATGGGTTTCTGCCGATTCAAAAGATGAATTAGCGGATAAAATTAAAGAAGCATTAGAAAAACAAATTCCTAACATGGAAATTGAGTTTACTCAACCTATCGAAATGCGTTTCAACGAATTAATTTCGGGTTCTCGTTCTGATGTGGCAATTAAAATATTTGGAGAAGATTTAGATATTTTAGCTAAAAAAGCTCATGAAGTAGAGAAAGCCATTCGAAATGTAGAAGGCGCTTCAGATATCATCATTGAAAAAACAGAAGGTTTACCTCAAATGTTTGTGCAATATGACCGAAGTAAAATCGCTCGATATGGTTTAAACATTGCCGATTTAAATGAAATGATTGCCTTAGGTTTTGCAGGTAAAGTTGTAGGAAATGTATTTGAAGGTGAAAAACGTTTTGATATGGTCATTCGTTTAGATCAAACCAACAGAACGGACATTGAAGATTTACGAAATTTATATGTTGCTACTCCAAATGGCGAGCAAATTCCATTACGAGAACTAGCTAATATTGAATATACTGAAGGTCCAGCAAAAATTTCTAGAGACAATACCAACAGAAGAATTGTGGTAGGAATCAACGTAAGAAACCGCGATTTACAAAGTGTGGTAGATGATGTAAAGAAAATTATTGAAGCTAAAGTCGATTTGCCACCAGGATATCGTGTTACTTACGGAGGTCAGTTTGAAAACTTAGAAAGCGCTAAAGCCCGATTAATGATTGCGGTTCCAATTGCTTTGTTCTTAATTTTTATCTTACTGCATTTTGCTTTTGGTTCAATCAAAGAAGCAATGATGGTTTATACAGCCATTCCGCTTTCTGCTGTAGGAGGGATTTTATTTTTATGGATTCGCGATTTACCTTTTAGTATTTCAGCAGGTGTTGGATTTATTGCACTTTTCGGAATCGCAGTACTAAACGGAATTGTATTAATTGAACATTTCAAAGAATTAAAACACAGCGGCATGAAAAACATGAACGAACTGATTTTAAAAGGAACAACAGATAGACTTCGTCCGGTATTATTAACAGCAGCTGCAGCAGCTTTAGGATTTTTACCAATGGCCATTTCAACAGGAGCAGGAGCAGAGGTACAACGCCCGTTAGCAACTGTTGTTATTGGTGGTTTGATAACAGCAACTCTTTTAACATTAATCGTTTTACCTGTTTTATTCAAGATTTATGACGAAAAAGAAGAGAAAAAACTAAAATTCAAAAAAATGAAAAACAATAATATCATCATCTTTTTGTTATTCAGTTCATTATTAGGCTACAGTCAACAAAGTAATCCAGAGTTAGATAGTTTGGTTTCAAAAGCAATTAACAATAATAAAAACATAAAATCAGGACAATTACAGGTCGACAAAGCAAAACAAGCTATAAAACTAGCATATGATTTTGAAAAAACGAATGTCTATTACAGCTATGATCAGAACAATTTAGCTTTAAATAATTTACCTTTAAAAGTATTTGGAGCCCAACAATCGTTTGCTTTTCCAACAGTTTATGGTGCACAGCGTAAAGTATATTCAGCTGAATATGAAAAGGAAAAAGCAGGTTTTGAAATACAAAAGAATAAACTTGCTTTAGAGGTTTCTAAAGTATATTACGAAATCGTTTATTTGAAAAATCAAGAAAAATTGTATCGATATTTAGATAGTTTGTACCAAAATTTCTCTAAAGCAAGTAATCGAAGATTTGAATTAGGCGAAACCAATTATTTAGAAAAAATTACCGCCGAAGCAAAATTTAGACAGATTAGAACCAAGTTATCACAAATAGATAAAGCAAAAGCAGCTCAGTTCGAATTGTTGCAATCATTGGTACAAAGCGATGAAAAAATAGGAATAAAATTATCAGAAATTAAACCATTAATTAATTTTAAAAACACTTCAAGTAAAGAGCTTTATACTTCTTATTTAGAAAGTGTTACAAAAAAATATAAATCAAATGAAAGTTTGCAAAAACAAAACTGGTTACCCAATTTGAATTTGGAATATTTTCAAGGAAAAAACACAGGATTATCACAATCTTTGTATGGTTTTCAAGTTGGGTTAGCTGTTCCCATTTTGTTTAACGGAAACATTGCAAAATCAAAAGTGGCTAAATTAGAATCACAAGCTTGGGAACAACAAAAGCAAAACGAACAAACAAAAATTGATGCTTATATTAATCAAAAAAATAATGAATTAATTCAATTTCAACAAGCAATCAATTATTACAATGAATACGGAAAAAAAGTGTCTGATGAAATTATTAAAGTAGCCAACAGTAGTTACAAAAACGGTGAAATCGACTTTTTTCAATACATTTTAAGCTTAGAAAATGCAACTTCAATTCAAGTGGAATATTTAGATGCAGTTATTCAATACAACAAAACTCAATTAGATTTACAATATATCAATTTATAAGAAATACCAATGAAAAAGATTTTATATATACTTACGTTAATCACTTTAACTGTTTCATGCAAAAATGAAGTAGTGGAAGAACCGGTAAAAGATGATGGATTAATTACTGTTACTGCTGAACAATTTAAATCTTCAGGAATGATTGTTGGCACACCGTCAGAACAAGATTTTGATGTTACAGTAAAAGCATCAGGAAAAATAGATGTTCCACCACAATATCGCGCTAAAATAACTCCGTTTATTGGTGGTTATGTTAAAGCAACTAAGCTATTAGTGGGTGATAAAGTTTCAAAAGGACAAGCTTTAATAACATTAGAAAACACCGAATATTTAGACATTCAAAAAGATTATGTTGAAGTAGCCGAACAAATTAATTATTTAAAATCCGAATTTGAGCGTCAAAAAACGTTGTATAATGAAAAGATTACTTCTCAAAAAAACTATCTAAAAGCGGAAAGCGATTATCGTCAAGCAAAAGGTATGTATCAAGGTTTACGCGAAAAATTACTGCTATTAAATATCAATCCAGCAAATGTTGAAAAGGGAAGATTTACATCCGTAATCACGTTATCATCGCCAATCTCAGGAGATATTACAGTTATGAATGCGAATGTTGGAATGTTTATGTCGCCATCAGATGTAATTTTAGAAGTCGTGGATACCAATTATTTACATTTGAATTTAAGTATTTTTGAAAAAGATATTTTACATGTTAAACAAGGACAAAATATAAGTTTTACTATTCCAGAAGCAAGTAAAGATGTTTTTACTTCAAAAGTACAATTGGTTGGAAAATCGATTGAAAATAAAGATAGAACCATTTCCGTTTTTGGAGTTTTAAATCCGTCAGATAAATCAAAATTACTGTCAGGAATGTTTGTAGAAGCTGGAATAGTTATCAGTTCTAAAAAAGGTTTAGGAATTCCTGTTGACGCATTAATTACAGAAAACAATAAAAATTTCGTACTTTTATTACAAGAAAATAAAGGAAATTATATTTTTAAGAAAACACTAGTAAACATTGGTGAAAAATCAGAAAAGTATGTTGAGATTTTACCAAACGAAACCATTAATGAAAACTCAAAAATAGTAACAAAAGGAGTTTTCGATTTAACTAATTAAAAAACAAAAAATCATGAACGACGCACATTTACACATGGTAGTAAACCATTTTCCAATTATTGGGACAATTTTTGGATTAGGAATCTTAATTGCTGGTATCTTTTTTAAAAACAGCGTAATAAAAAATGTAGCATACGTAATATTTGTAGTAGCCGCAATTTTTAGTGCCGTAAGTATGGCTACTGGAGAAGGAGCGGAGGAAATTGCAGAAAAATTACCTTCAGTAACTCATCATATTATTCATGAGCATGAAGAAATGGCTGAAAAATTAGCTATCGTTTTATATGCACTTGGATTAGTTTCACTTATTGGATTGTTTCTAAACTTTAAAAATCATGCTAAAGCCAATTTGATTTCTTATTTGGCTGTTTTAATTGCAGTTGTAGGAGTGTTTTTAGGAAAACAAACGGGAACAACAGGTGGTGAAATTCGTCATACAGAAATTAGAGAAAATGCATCTCAAGCAATTGATACTCCACAAAACGAAAACGAACATGAAAAAGCAGGTGATGACAATTAAATCTTAGAAAAGTAGATCAATGGAAAATCAAAATGATAATTATTTAGATAACCATTTTATTCATAAAAGTAACTGGCTTAGAGCGGCTGTTTTGGGTGCTAATGACGGCATATTATCAACTTCAAGTTTAGCTATTGGTGTTGCTGCCGCTAGTGAATTTAGAGAACCAATTGTTTTAGCAACTTTAGCAGGTTTAGTAGCCGGAGCTTTATCAATGGCTGCAGGTGAATATGTTTCTGTAAGTTCTCAAACCGATGTTGAACATGCCGATATTGAAAGAGAAAAAATTGAACTCGATGAAATGCCTGAGCTTGAATTACAACGTTTAGCAACAATTTATGAAGAAAGAGGTTTAAAAAAAGAGACTGCTTTATTGGTTGCTAAAGAATTAACAGCTCATGATGCATTAGGCGCTCACATTCGTGATGAACTAGGAATCAATGAAATTAGTCAGGCAAATCCGTTACAAGCAGCAATGGCTTCTGGTGTTGCGTTTACAGTTGGAGGTATTTTACCATTGTTAGTAACATTGTTTTTCCCGGTACACAACATGGAATATTATCTTTATGGTTTGGCAATTCTATTTTTAGGATTTTTAGGTGCTTTAGCCGCTAAAACTGGAGGTTCAAACATTGTTAAAGCTGTAATCCGTGTCACATTTTGGGGAACAATTGCAATGGTTTTAACTGCTATTGTGGGACATCTTTTTGGAGTTCAAATAGCTTAAACAAAATATAAAATTTTAAAAACATTTTGTTTATTCGAAAAATTAGTCGTTAAATTTGCAGTGTTAAATAATAACAGAAATTATGTTTTTAAATCAATTACATCATCATCATCATACCTCCGCTCAAGCGAAGTAATGATGCTATGTAATTAAATCATATAAATCAGAAACCCGTTTGAGTACATCAAGCGGGTTTTTTGTTGGTAAGCATTTTTTAAAAATCTTCTTGGTGTACTCATTTTAAAATTAAATAAAATTAAAATGAACACGTTAAAAATTGCTATTCAAAAATCAGGTCGATTACACGATGAAAGTATTCAAATCTTAAAAGATTGCGGAATCTCAGTATATAATGGAAACGACCAACTCAAAGTTACCGCTTCAAATTTTCCTTTAGAAGTGTATTATTTACGAAATTCTGATATTCCACAATATTTGATTGATGGTGTGGTAGATATTGCGATTGTAGGTGATAATTTATTAGTTGAAAAAGAGCAAAACATTCAAATTGCCGAAAAACTCGGATTCTCAAAATGTAAAGTTTCAGTAGCGGTTCCAAAGAATTTCAACTACAATTCCATTCAAGATTTAAACGGATTACGTGTTGCCACTTCGTATCCTAAAACGGTTGTGGATTACTTTTCTTCGAAAGGAATTTCCGTAGACATTCACCAAATCTCAGGTTCGGTTGAAATTGCACCAAACATCGGACTTTCAGATGCCATTGTAGATATTGTTTCTAGCGGAAGTACATTATTCAAAAACGGTTTAAAAGAAGTCGAAGTGATTTTAAAAAGTGAAGCTGTTTTGGCCGTTTCTCCAAGAATTTCGGATAAAGCAAAGCAATTAGTTTCAAAACTTCAATTCCGAATTCAAGCTGTTTTACGTTCGAGAAAATCGAAATACATTTTGATGAATGTTCCTAATGATAAAATTTCAGAAATCAGTAAAATTCTTCCCGTTTTAAAAAGTCCAACAGTGATGCCATTAGCTGAAGAGGGTTGGAGTAGCGTACACTCGGTGATTGATGAAGATAAATTTTGGGAAGTCATCGACCAATTAAAAGAAGCTGGAGCCGAAGGAATTTTGGTTTGCCCAATTGAAAAAATGGTCCTTTAAAAGAAAACAGAGAATAGAATTTAGAAAATAAAATCATGAAAAAAATATACAACCCACAACCCGAAACTTGGTCAGAAATTTGTAAACGACCAACGCAAACTTTTTCTGATGTAGAGGAAACGGTAAAGCAAATCTTCAAAGAAGTACAACAAAAAGGAGACAAAGCCATTGCAAAATATGCTTCCTTCTTTGATGGCGTTACTTTAGAAAATATCCAAGTTACACAAGAAGAAATTGAAATTGCTAAAAATGAAGTTTCAACGGAATTAAAAGAAGCGATTCAACTAGCAAAATCAAATATCGAACAATTCCACGCTGCTCAAAAAACAGATAAAATTGTAGTAGAAACAACTATCGGAGTTACTTGTTGGCAAGAAAAAAGACCAATTCAAAAAGTAGGACTGTATATTCCAGGCGGAACAGCTCCCTTGTTTTCAACGGTTTTAATGTTGGCAGTTCCAGCTAAATTAGCGGGTTGTCAAGAAATTGTATTGTGTTCACCACCTGATAAAAACGGAAAAATTAATGCTGCTATTTTATATGCTGCCGATTTGTGTGGCGTTACTAAAATCTACAAAGTTGGCGGAATTCAAGCCATTGCTGGAATGACATTCGGAACTGAAACAATTCCGCAAGTGTATAAAATCTTCGGACCCGGTAACCAATTTGTAACGATTGCGAAACAATTTGCTTCTCAAAACGGAGTAGCTATCGATATGCCAGCAGGACCAAGTGAATTATTAGTTTACGCTGATGAAACGGCCATTCCAAGTTTTGTAGCTTCCGATTTATTAAGTCAAGCCGAACACGGAAAAGACAGTCAAGTGATTTTGGTTACTACCAATAAAAACATTTTAAACGATGTGGAAGAAGAAATCTACAAACAATTGAAAGTTCTTCCAAGACAAGAAATCGCACAAGTGGCTATTAATAATTCCAAATTAATCTTTGTTGAGACCGAAAAAACCGCTTTATCGTTAATTAATGAATATGGTCCAGAACATTTTATTGTATGTTCTAAAAATGAAGACTATTTCGTTGACGGAATTCAAAATGCGGGTTCGATTTTCATTGGAAATTATACACCTGAAAGCGCTGGTGATTATGCTTCTGGAACCAATCACACTTTACCAACAAACGGATATTCCAAAAGTTATAGCGGCGTAAATTTAGATAGTTTCTTAAAAGTAATGACCTTTCAAAAAATATCAAATGAAGGAATTCAAAACATCGGAAAAGCGATAGAGACAATGGCAGAAGCCGAAGGTTTACAAGCACACAAAAATGCTGTTTCATTAAGACTAAAATAAGAGTTATGAATTTAGAAAATATAATTAGAGAAAACGTTAAAAAACTGAGCCCCTATTCCTCAGCACGTGATGAATTTGAACAGTTTACCAAACCCATGATCTATTTGGATGCCAATGAAAATCCGTTCTCGAATGGTATGAATCGTTATCCAGATCCGCAACAGAAAGAATTGAAAGCAATAATTGCAGATAGAAATAATGTACCTAAAGACAACATTATCTTAGGAAACGGAAGTGATGAAGTCTTAGATTTGATTTTCAGAGCCTTTTGTGAACCCAATCGCGATAATATCATCACATTGCCACCAACATACGGAATGTACGGGGTTTTAGCGAATATAAATGCTATTGAAAATCGTGAAGTATTGTTAAATGAGGAATTTCAACCGAATGTAGAAGCAATTCTGAACGCTGTAGATAACAATACCAAAATCATCTTTTTGTGTTCGCCTAACAACCCAACAGGAAATTCTTTTACAGATTCGTCAGTAATCAAAATTCTTAATCAATTCAAAGGTTTAGTGGTAATTGATGAAGCGTATATTGATTTTTCAAAAGACGAAAGTTGGTTAAGTGTTTTGAAAGATTTCCCTAATTTGATAATCACTCAAACCTTATCAAAAGCGTATGCAATGGCGGGATTGCGAATTGGAATTTTATATGCTTCTAGAGAGATTATTTCGGTATTGAATAAAATAAAGCCTCCTTACAATATCAACGGTTTGTCTCAAGAAACGGCTGTCAAAAAAATGTTGCAAAGTACGATGCCAACGCAAGTTAGAAAAATATTGGTGGAACGAAATAAACTCATTGAAGCACTTTCAAAATGCGAATTTGTTGAAAAAATATATCCTTCGGATGCCAATTTTATTTTGATTAAAGTAGATGATGCTAATTTCAGATACCAACAATTTTTAGATAATGGAGTAGTGGTTCGTAACAGAAGCAAACAACCTTTATGCGAAAATTGTTTGCGAATTAGTATTGGAACTAAAGAAGAAACCGAACAAATTATTGAATTATTAAAAACCTTCAACAATGCCGAAAAGAGTATTATTTATAGATAGAGATGGAACTTTGGTTTTAGAGCCAGAAAATTACCAATTGGACAGTTTAACTAAACTAGAATTCTATCCAAAAGTGTTTCAATTCTTAAGTAAAATTGTCAAGGAATTGGATTTTGAATTGGTTATGGTAACCAATCAAGATGGTTTAGGAACCGAGAGTTTCCCGGAAGAAACGTTTTGGCCAACCCAAAATTTCATCCTGAAAGCATTTGAAAATGAAGGCATAACATTTGACGAAATTTTTATCGATAGAAGTTTTCCAGAAGACAATGCTTCAACCAGAAAACCTAGAACGGGAATGTTATCCAAGTATTTGAACAATCCGGAATACGATTTGGAGAATTCTTATGTAATTGGTGATAGAATTACCGATGTGGAATTGGCTAAAAACTTAGGCTCGAAAGCGATTTTCATCAAAAACGAAGAGAATTTGGGAGGAAATGAAATCGCAACTTCATTGGAAGAATTACAAAATGTGATCACTTTACAAACAAATGATTGGCAAAGGATTTACGAGTTTTTGAAATTGAAGGAAAGAACAGCTTCGATTAAAAGAACTACAAATGAAACCGATATTGCCATCACATTAAATTTAGACGGAACAGGAAAAAGCAATATCAACACCGGAATTTCCTTTTTCGATCACATGTTGGACCAAATTGCGCGTCACGGACAAATGGACTTATATATTCAAGTGAAAGGCGATTTAGAAGTCGACGAACACCACACGATTGAGGATACCGCTATAGCTTTAGGAGAAGTTTTTGCAAAAGCTTTAGGAAATAAATTAGGCATCGAACGTTACGGATTTTGTTTACCAATGGACGATTGTTTAGCGCAAGTAGCTATTGATTTTGGCGGAAGAAATTGGTTGGTTTGGGAAGCAGAATTCAAACGCGAAATGATTGGTCAAATGCCAACCGAAATGTTTTTTCACTTCTTCAAATCATTCACAGATGGCGCAAAAGCTAATTTAAATATCAAAGCAGAAGGTACAAACGAACACCACAAAATTGAAGCGATTTTCAAAGCCTTCGCAAAAGCCATAAAAGTAGCTGTGAAAAGAGATACAGAAAAAATGATTTTACCTTCAACTAAAGGAATGTTGTAAAATAAGCCACAGATTACACAGATTAACACGGATTACAAAATCCTGAAAATCATTTAATTCGTGGCAAAAAATAAAAATATGAAAATAGCAATAATAGATTACGGAGCTGGAAATGTGCAAAGTGTTTTATTCGCTTTGGAACGACTTGGTTTTGAAGGAATTGTTACTAATGATTGGAATACGATAAAGAAAGCTGACAAAATTATTTTTCCTGGCGTAGGCGAGGCGAGTAGTGCTATGAAAATGCTGGTTGATAGTGGATTAGATGTATTGATTCCAACTTTAAAACAACCCGTTTTAGGTATTTGTTTGGGTATGCAATTGATGTGTAAACATTCAGAAGAAGGCAATACCAACGGATTAGGAATTTTTGATGTCAATGTTGTAAAATTTTCTCAAGAAGTAAAAGTTCCTCAAATGGGTTGGAATACGATTTATAATCTGAAAACGCCATTATTTGAAGGAATTAAAGAAAACGAATTCATGTATTTGGTACACAGTTTTTATGCGTCTTTGTCTGAAAATACAATTGCTACCACGAATTATGAACACGAATACAGCACAGCATTGAAACGCGATAACTTTTTCGGAGTACAATTCCATCCAGAAAAAAGTGGAATCTTCGGAGAACAAATTTTGAAAAACTTTTTAAACTTATAATTTGAGCTTGAAATTGCTCTTGAAATTGAATTTGATATGAGAATAATCCCAGCCATAGACATCATCGAAGGAAAATGCGTTCGTCTTTCCAAAGGTGATTATGATACAAAGAAAATATACAACGAAAATCCGCTTGAAGTTGCCAAATCCTTTGAAGCACATGGAATTCAATATTTGCATTTGGTTGATTTAGATGGAGCCAAATCCAGTAGAATTGTGAACTACAAAGTTTTGGAACAAATTGCTTCAAAAACGAGTTTAAAAATCGATTTTGGTGGTGGTTTAAAATCCGATGCTGATTTGAAAATTGCTTTTGAAAGTGGTGCTAATCAAATTACAGGAGGAAGTATTGCCATCAAACAGCCAGAAGTTTTCAAGAAATGGATTCAACAATTCGGAGCAGATAAAATCATTTTAGGAGCTGATGCTATGAATGAAAAAGTCGCTATTTCGGGTTGGTTAGAAGAATCCAAAGAAGAAGTAATTCCTTTTATTCAATGTTACCAACAAGAAGGAATTAAATATGTGATTTGCACCGATATTTCAAAAGACGGAATGCTAGAAGGACCAAGTTTTGAATTATACAAAAGAATTTTAGATTCCGATTTGTCAAATCGAGCGGAGTCGAGATTAAAACTCATCGCCTCAGGAGGAATTTCAACTTTCGATGAATTACCCAAGTTAGCCGAATTAGGTTGCGAAGGCACGATCATCGGAAAAGCCATCTATGAAGGCAGAATTACCTTAAAACAATTAGAAAACTATATTGTTAATAAGTAAAAAGTGAAAAGTTGTAATGCTTATCACTTTTTACTAATTACTTATCACTAAATTATGTTGACAAAAAGAATCATTCCTTGCTTAGATATCAAAAACGGACGAACCGTTAAAGGTGTCAATTTTGTGGATTTAAAAGATGCTGGTGATCCCGTAGAATTGGCAAAAAAATACGCTGAAACAGGCGCTGATGAACTTGTTTTTCTAGATATTTCAGCTACAGAAGAACGTCGTGCTACTTTAATCGATTTGGTTAGAAAAATAGCCGCTGCGATAAATATTCCATTTACCGTTGGTGGTGGTATTTCATCTGTTGTTGATGTAGATGTGTTACTTCGCAATGGTGCGGATAAAATATCAATTAATTCTTCAGCTGTTAAAAATCCTGATTTGATTAATGAAATTGCAGCAAAATATGGAAGTCAGTGCGTGGTTGTTGCTATTGATGCCAAACAAATTAATGGTGATTGGATAGTTCATTTGGTAGGCGGAAAAGTTCCTACAGAATTGAATTTATTCGATTGGGCAAAAGAAGTTGAGCAACGTGGTGCTGGTGAAATTTTGTTTACTTCCATGAATAATGACGGTACCAAAAACGGATTCGCTAATGAAGCCTTAGCCAAGTTATCGGAAATCGTAAACATTCCCATTATCGCTTCGGGTGGTGCAGGAACTATGGAGCATTTCGCAGAAACATTCATAAACGGAAAAGCCGATGCCGCATTAGCTGCAAGCGTTTTTCACTATCAAGAAATCGAAATTCAAGAATTGAAACAGTTTTTAAAAAATCAAAATATTTCAATTAGATTGTAACTTTTATGAACTTTAAGTTAAACTCAATTTAACGAATCAACTTATATGACTTATATGTTTAAAAATAAAACTATGAATATCAACTTTAACAAAACCCCAGATAACCTAATTCCAGCTATCATTCAAGACAACGAAACGAAAAATGTTTTAATGTTGGGCTACATGAACCAAAAAGCTTTAGACCAAACATTGGCAACAAAAAAAGTAACTTTCTTCAGTCGTACTAAAAATAGATTATGGACAAAAGGCGAGGAGAGTGGCAACTTCTTAGAACTGGTTTCTATTAAAGAAGATTGTGATA
>ERZ650302.1286-NODE-1286-length-14115-cov-38.204908_pt1 | contig 14115 bp, 12 predicted proteins | sample MGYA00376238_ERZ650302 | MGnify/ENA primary metagenome ERZ650302 (study PRJEB26733, sample SAMN07839298) | wastewater metagenome | biome: urban; feature: wastewater treatment plant; material: waste water | place: USA: North Carolina | collected 2016-04-28 ... | reverse complement strand
TCATGTTCCATAAAATAAGCCTCTTAAAGGTGTAAACTTATTTCAGGACGGGACATAATAAAGATAAAAAAAGCCAACGTGATGTTGGCTTTTTTGTGCTTAGCAGCTCTTAGGTATTAGCTTGCCATGGCATCTAAGCTAAGGTCTGCCACTGTTGGTTTTGGCTTTTCTGCCACTAAACCTAATTTGGTGAACAGTTGACGGTCTTTACCTTCGCCTGCATTTGGTGTGGTCAATAGTTTCTCACCCGAGAACAATGAGTTTGCACCCGCCATAAATGCAAGTGCTTGGTCTGAGTCAGAAAGTGCTTCACGACCCGCAGATAGGCGGATATAGCTGTGCGGCATGATAATGCGCGCAACAGCAATGGTACGAATCCATTCCGTCACATCGAGTTTTTCAACATCTGCCAGTGGCGTGCCTTCAATTGGAACCAACATGTTGATTGGCACAGATTCTGGGTGAATTGGCATCGTTGCAAGTTCTTGCAATAAACCAATACGGTCTTCTTTCTTTTCACCTAGACCAACAATACCACCGCTACACACTTTCATGCCTGCTTGACGGACATATTCTAAGGTATTTAAACGGTCGTCAAAGGTACGTGTACTAATAATATGTGAATAATACTCGCGTGAAGTGTCGAGGTTATGGTTGTAATAATCTAAACCTGCATCTTTTAAACGTCCAGCTTGAGACTCATTCAGCATCCCTAAAGTCATGCAAGTCTCTAAACCAAGAGCTTTCACCTCTTTAACCATTTCTAGTACATAAGGCATGTCACGTTCATGTGGGTTACGCCAAGCTGCGCCCATACAAAAACGAGATGAGCCTGAGGCTAAAGCTTCTTTGGCTTCTGAAATCACTTTGTCTACAGCAATTCGCTTTTCGGCTTCAAGTTTTGAGTCATAACGTGCTGACTGAGAGCAGTATTTACAGTCTTCAGGACATTTTCCTGTTTTAATCGACAATAAAGTACTGACTTGAATGGTGTTGGCTTGGAAATGTTGGCGATGTACGGTCTGCGCTTGAAAGACGAGATCAAGAAAAGGCTGATCATACAAAGCTTCGATTTCTTCACGCGTCCAATCATTGCGTAGGTTCATAATGGCGATCCATTTTTAATTCTAACTTGTATACATCATACATTTAACGTGCCAACTTAAAAGGCATTATTGCTCAGTTTTAATAGTATCTCCCGATTATGTTTTTAATTTTATCTTTTTATGAGATTGTAAAAATAGTTGCAAAGTTGAGCGTTTTTTCGGAAATTTGGCCGCAAAATTCTATTTATTTGGATTTTGAGTTACACTGAAAATGCAGCTAAATAGATAAAATAAATAAAATTATGCAAGCAAATAGCTGTTTGATTGAACTTTTATAGATTGAGTCTGTTTGAAGCACGTTTTAGTGCTTTTTTATCAGTTGCTCTTGGATGGCCCAGTCAATATGGACTTGCACAATATCGTTAAGCTCTGGGCGAGAAGCTTGTAATTGCTGCAATATTTCATCTGAAAATGGTGCATTACCTAGACCAATCGCGACGTTACGCATAAAGCTTTGGTAGCCTGTACGACGTAGGGGACTCCCTTCTGTATTTGCCATAAAGGTGTTTTCATCCCATTGCCAAAGGTCAATCAGTTGAATGTCATCCAAGCCATGACGCGGGTTAAAATCATCAATTGGTGTGGTTTTGGCAAAGCTATTCCACGGGCAAATGAGCTGGCAGTCATCGCAACCAAACACACGGTTACCAATACCGCGGCGTAGTTCTTCTGGAATAATGCCTTGAAACTCAATAGTTAAATAGGCAATGCATTTACGCGCATCTAATAAATAAGGCTCAACAATGGCTTGGGTCGGGCAAATATCAATACACGCGCTACATGAACCACAGTGTTTGGTGGTGGCTTGGTCAAAAGGTAGCTCTAAAGAGGTAAAGAGTTCGCCTAAGACAAAAAATGAGCCTGATGTTTTATGAATGAGTAAGGTGTGTTTACCGACCCAGCCCATGCCCGCATTTTCAGCCAATGATTTTTCAAAAATGGGTGCTGAGTCTGCAAATGGGCGAGATTCAAAATCGCCAACTTTGGCTTTGATTTTCTGAGAAAGGGTCTTTAAACGCCCACGCATGACTTTGTGATAGTCACGTCCGCGTGCATAACGCGCAATGATGGCGCTATTTGGTGCAAAAGGCACAAGACGTGGTTCAGGAACGGCAACCAAATAATCCATACGCACACAAATAATGCTTTTGGTGCCCGGAACAAGCAAGGTTGGATCTGCGCGTTTTTCTAAGTTTTCAGCAAGAAAATGCATGTCACCATGATAACCAAGTTCTAAATATTTTTTAAAACGCGGCAATTCAGCTTGAGCATCTGGTTTGGCGATGACACAATCAGAAAACCCCAAAGCCAGTGCTTCAGCTTTAATCCAAGCCTTAAGCTGCTCTGGATCATATTGATCTACAGGGATTTTTGAGGAAGATGTGGATGTTGTCATAACCAAGAACAAAGGAAAAATCATGCATCAGCAAGTGTACCACAGCAGTGAGATTCAAGCATGGGAAGGGCGTTGGTTCGCGCAGCAAAATAGTGCTTATGGGCTGATGCAACAAGTCGCATGGGCAACAACTGAACATATGCTGCCTAGGCTTAAACAGCAGCAGGTCAAAAGCGTTGCGGTGTGTTGTGGTCAAGGCAACAATGCAGGTGATGGTTACTTGATTGCATCGTATCTAGCCGCGCAAGGTTATGACGTTGAAATTTATGCAGCAGCTTTGGGAGAGTCTACTTCACTGCAACAAGCACATGCAGCAGCTGTGCAACAGGGGATAATGATTCATACCGGTTTTGCTTTTCAACATTCATATGATGCGTATATTGATGCTTTGTTTGGCATTGGGTTAAACCGTGAACTCAGTTCAGACTGGCAGGCAGTGATTCAGCAGATCAATAGTCAAACAGGTTTAAAAATTGCGGTTGATATTCCAAGTGGTTTACAGGCCAACACAGGGCAAGCTTTACCTTGTGCAGTTATCGCCGATTATACCTTTACGGCTCTGGGCTTAAAGGCGGGTTTATTTACTGGGCAGGGTAAAGCTTATGCAGGAGTCGTTGAGCTTATTTCGCTACTTCCTGTAGACAGTGCTTTAAAACCTTTAGCTTCACTTGCTCCACAGCATGTGCAGCTTGTACCGCGTCAAGCCTTTGGGCATAAAGGAAGTTATGGGCATGTACTGGTGATTGGGGGGCATGCACAGATGGGTGGTGCAGTGATGCTGGCTGCAGAGGCTGCCTTTCATGCGGGTGCAGGCAAGGTGACGGTGGTGTGTGATGCAAAACACCATACTGCGATTTTATCCCGTGCACCGAATATTATGCTGCGCGATATTAACCAAATGTCGCTCCAAGAGCGTGAAGCATTGGTGGCACATGTGGATGCAGTCAGTTTTGGTATGGGCTTGGGGAGAAACTCGTGGGCTCAGCAGCAGTTTGATGCATGGTTTCCACTCATTCAAACCAGTGCTTTACAGGTGGTATTGGATGCGGATGCTTTATGGTTTTTGGCTGAAAAGCCAGTAAAACTCGGTGAGCAGGTGTACGCAACACCGCATCCTGGGGAGGCCGCGACTTTGCTCGGTATCAGTACCTCAGTGGTGGAGTCCGACCGTATTGCAGCTATTTATGCCTTACAAGAAAAATATGCAGGACAATGGGTGCTTAAGGGTTCGGGAAGCTTGATTTTAGATACGCAACTTTGGATTTGTACCGCAGGTAATCCAGGGATGGGAACAGGTGGTATGGGAGATGTATTGGCAGGCATGATTGCCAGTTTAAAAGCACAGTTGCAAGATGACATTGCGTTACATCAAATTGTGACCTTACATGCCCAAGCAGGCGATCTTTTGGCTCAACAAGGTGAGCGTGGTTTACAAGCACAGCAAATGAGTCAGGCTATTTATACGGTCGTGAATCGAGAGCATACAGTATGAAAGCAGTAAAACTGACCATATCGGGAAAAGTTCAGGGTGTTGGATATCGACGTTGGTTTGCACAATATGCTGTTGCTTTAGGTTTAAAGGGTTATGTAATGAATTTGGATTCAGGTGCAGTTGAAGCGTTGCTTTTGGGTGATGATGGTGTGGTTGCCGAACTGGTGAATCGCGCTAAAGTCGGGCCAACTCATGCGGTAGTCACGGATGTGGTCATCGTAGAACTTGCTTCAGAACAGCAAACATTTACAGATTTTCAAATACGTCGCGAATGACTAAGTATGCAAAAAATAAAAAAAAGGGCGTAAGTTAAACTTTCGCCCTTTTTTTAAGATTGTTAAATCTTAGTGGTGGTGACCACCAGCACCGTGCGCATGGCCGTGCTGTAATTCTTCTTCAGTTGCATCGCGGATTTCTACGATTTCAACTTCGAAAGTTAAGTCTTGACCAGCAAGTGGGAAGTTCGCATCAACAATTACGTTTTCGCCTTCAACTGCTTTTACAGTTACGATTTGAACGCCATCATCAGTTTGAGCTTGGAACTGCATACCCGCTTGGATGTTGTCTACGCCTTGGAACATTTGCGCTGGAACTTCTTGAACGAGTTCAGGGTTGTATTCGCCATAACCTTCAGCAGCAGGAACAGTAACAGTGAATGTTTCACCTACAGTTTTGCCTAGCAATGCATTTTCTAAACCTGGGATGATGTTACCTGCGCCGTGCAAATATGCAAGTGGTTCACCTTGTGATTGGTCTAGCGTTTCGCCTTCAGCGTTAGTCAATTTGTAGTTGAAAGAAACCACGTGATCATTTGCGATAGCAGTCATGTTTTTCGTCCATTCATTTAGAATTTAAGGGGTATATCATAAAGTGAAAAGCAGCTTTTGTAGACTAAATTTAGCAAAAAAACTGCATTTTCCACGTTCTTATGGCGTTTTTTTATTAGTGGGGACGCATTTTTAGATTTCAATGCAATTTTATTTTCGGACCGACTTTTTTATTCATCAGGTCTTTTGCGGTCATCAGCCCAGCTTGGGTATAGCCATGTAAGGTGGCCTGATGGAGTCGATATAAAGAAACATACATGGTTTTTGCCAGCACGCCTTGCACATTAACTTGGCCCAGTAGTTCGCCCACAGCTTTGTATTGACTGAGGGAAACCAAAGAGCCTTTGTCAGAAAATTTAAACATCGGCAAAGACTGATCACGAATGCGCGCTTTAAGCGCTCGAAGCAAAAAGGCCGCTTGTTGGCTGGCCACTTGAGCACGTGGGCCAAGGACTGGTTCATCGGCCGCGGGCTGGCAGTGAGCACAATCGCCAAAAGCAAAAATGTTGGGGTCGGACCGGGTTTGCAAAGTCGCATAGACTTTAAGACGTCCAATCGCATCTTTTTCAAAGCCTTCAAGCGCATTTAAAACGACAGGTGCTTTGATGCCTGCCGCCCAAACTTTTAGATCGGCATCGATTTGTGAGCCGTCAGCAAAATAGACATGGTCTTTGTCTAACTTGGCAACACGGTGATGGGTGAGGACTTCAACGCCAAGTTTTTCCAATTGGGTATGTGTGTGATTTGCCATTTTGGTGGATAGGGCGGGAAGAATACGATCCGCTGCCTCAATCAAGGTCACTTTGACTTTATTTGGGTCAATTTTATTGAGACCGTATTTAAAAAAGGTACTTTTCGCATGGACCAATTCGGCAGCAAGCTCGACTCCTGTGGCACCTGCACCAATAATCGCAATATTGAGTGCGCGTGTTTCGGGACGGTTTTGTGCATCTAAATACAAATGTAGAAGGTCTTGCTGGAAAATTTCAGCTTGCTGGCGACTGTCGAGGAAGTGGCAGTAATGTTTAGCGCCTTCGGTCGCAAAGTCGTTAGAGGTCGAACCGACTGCAAGGACTAAGGTGTCGTAGTCGAGTTCAAACTGTGTGGTTTCGGTGCTTTGTTTGGTATATTGGCGTGCTTCAAGTTTTACTTGTTTATGTTCTTGGTCTAAGCCGACAAAACGACCCAAAACAAACTCATAATGATGTTTAGAGGCATGGGCAAAGTAATTGATTTCTTCAACACTAGGGTTGAGTGTACCAGCCGCAATTTCGTGGAGTAAGGGTTTCCAGATATGCGTCAGGTTTTGATCGACAAGGGTGATTTTTGCTTGTTTGGATTTTCCTAAGCTGTCACCGAGTTGCGTTGCTAACTCTAGACCACCAGCACCACCGCCAATAATAACAATATGGTGTGGCACTTGTTCTGTTTGTACAGCCATATGAAGCAACCTATTTATTATTAAAAAAAGAAGATGACATTGAATATGCCATCTTCTTGATTTATTGATAATTAGATTGTCTTACAAGTTACATAAAGTATAAAACTCGGGATACTGCTCGAACTTAACCGAGTGTATAGGTTTTTACTTTAGGTTCATCGCTTGATAAAAATGGAAACAAGCCTTTGAACCAAAACATTAGACGCTGGAAAATATTGGCTTCTTCAATTTGTACATCTTCTTCAATGGTGAACGTTTGAATGAGCTGATTGTTTTGATAGACCTGCACTTTCGCCAGTTGCATCACTTCAGCCAGCGGAGCGGTCAGCTTGTTTTGCAACACTTCAATATTGAAATGCGTTTTTGTGGACTCTAATGGATCAATGCGTTGAATAGTACCATTGCCTGTATTGAGCATAATGCGTTGGTTGGTCTGGTCAAAGGCATGTAAGTCAATGGCATAGGGTTGATCGTACAATGATGTGGTCACAATTTTCGGTTGCTTACTTTCCACTTTGAACATTTTCAACGTCGATTTGACTACTGGCAGTTCAGCGATAATTTGCTTATCTTTCAGTGCAACTTCATTGCGAGTATAGGTATAAGACAAATTCATGAGGTTGTGTGCAACTTCAGCACGCTTAGCTGCACTTTCTGTACCCAAAACAATGACCACCAAACGACGGTTTGGATTGTCTGGATTCATGGTCGGGCGGTTTGCTGTCAGTGCTAAGTTATATCCCGCTGCTTTGGTATAACCTGTTTTTAAGCCATCTACTGTCGGGTCTTGTTTTAACAGAATATTGGTTGCACGGTGAAAGCGTTGGTTATAGCTAAAACTTTGCTGTTTTGAATAGTATAAATAGTCTGGCGTTTCATTCACCAAGGCTTGGCCTAATAGCGCTAAATCATGTGCAGTCGAATAGTGCTCTGGCATGGTGATACCCGCAGGGTTTTGGAAATGCGTTTCAGTCATTCCCAGTGCTTTGGCTTCTTGGTTCATTCGTGCAACAAAGTTTGGAATATCACCAGAGATGCGTTCCGCTAAAGTCACTGCTGCGTCGTTGGCAGACATGACCACTAAACCCGCTAAAAGCTGATCCACAGAAATCTGTTCACCTTGTTTTAAGTACATTTGGGACTCATCCCACATCACCGTACTGACCACAGGTGTTGCGGTAAGAATTTCGCTCTTATTGAGCTTCCCTGCATTAATTTCTTTGAGTGCAATATAAGCCACCATCATTTTGGTGAGCGAAGCGGGTGCACGTTGAACATGACTATTATGCTCTGCAATGACTTGCCCCGATTGGCTGTCAAAAACTGTCCAAGCTTGAGCTTCAACTGTTTCAGGAACAATATTGAGCAATGCCGCTTGAGTGAAACTTGAACATAAGGCGAAGAGTGTAGCGATGAAGTAGATGACAGCTTTCAATGAAATTCCCTAACCAAGCCATTCCGTGACTTTTAAACCTAAAACAGCTGCAAATGCTATGCCTTTTTTTCCTCAATGACCAGTCAAAAATGCAGACAAATGTGACTGTGACGCAAAACTGGCGTAAATAATGCTAAGCTAAGTTATAACTCATTTCATTTTATTTTGTATCGCCCATTATGTTGCATTATCAGATCGAATTTGACGATTATCGTCAGCACCTTATACACGTGACTTTACGTTTTGTAGCAGACCCAACACAGGTACTTTCATTACCGACTTGGATTCCGGGTAGTTACCTCATTCGCGAGTTTTCAAAGCATATAGAGTCGGTTCGTGCTTATGATGAAGAAGGGCGTTTGTTAGAAATTCAAAAATTTGAAAAGAATAAATGGCGTCTTTTTAATACCGATCATGAACTGATTACGGTTGAATATGATGTCTATGCTTATGATCTGTCGGTGCGCGGTGCGTATGTAGATCAAACCCGTTTATATGTAAACCCTGCATGTGCTTGCTTAGGTTTGGAGGGTCAAGAGGACAAAGCAGTTGAAGTTGAATTGTTCCTTCCTGATGAGCTAGAACACTTCCAATTGGCTACTGGTATGGCTTCAAAAAGCCTCGTTAAAGGTCGCTTTACCTTAAAAGCCAAAAACTATGCCGAGCTGATTGATGCACCATTTGAGTTGGCAGAGCAGACTCGTTTTAGTTTTGAAGCCAAGGGCATTCCACACGAGTTTGTGGTGTCAGGTAAACATGCCATGAATGCTGCACGTATGCAGCAAGACATTGAAAAAATCTGTGCAACAGAAATTTCAATGTTTGGCTCAGCGCCATTTTCAAACTACACCTTTATGACGATGGCAACAGCAAATAGTTATGGTGGTTTGGAGCATCCAAATTCAACCAGCTTGATTAGTCCACGTGAAGACTTACCAAAAGCCAATGAGCCTGAAGAGCCGTCTGAAGACTATCAACGTTTCTTAGGTTTATGTAGTCATGAATACTTCCACTCATGGTTGGTCAAATTCATTCGTCCTGAAAACTTTGTCAATTATGATCTAAATAAAGAAGGCTATACCTCTTTGCTTTGGATTTTTGAAGGTTTCACGTCTTATTATGATGACCTGATTTTGCTACGTAGTGGTGTGATTTCCCAAGCCTCATATATCAAACTACTCAAAACGCAGATTGATCGTTATTTACAGAATCCGGGTCGTTTTGTTCAGTCTGTGTCTGAGTCTAGCTTCGATGCATGGGTGAAATTTTACCGTCAGGATGAAAACTCGAACAATGCAGGCACCAGCTATTACAACAAAGGCTGTTTGGTTGCACTATGCTTAGACTTAGGTTTGCGCTTACGTGGTTCAAGCTTGGACGCGCTTATGCGTAAACTTTATGAGAACGCGCAAAAGGGCATACAAGTACATGAGCGTACGATTGTTGAGTTGTGTAATGAACTGACAGGTGATAACTGGATTGAGCAAATCAATCACTTAATTAACACCACAGATGAGTTACCGCTGGATCAACTTTTCCCTGAGTTTGGTTTAAGTTATAGCCTGAAAAATGATAAGTCATTACCGCTAGGTTTAAAGCTTGTAGAGAAGCCAGAAGGCGTGTTGGTACAAAGCGCACGTCGTGATGGTGCTGCTGCTCAAGCTGGCCTTTCTGCCCATGATGTGATCATTGCGATTGATGGTCTCAAAGCAACGATGAAACTGGTAGAAAAGTATGCCAAACAAGAAGGCTCGTATAGCATATTGGCATTCCGCCGTGATGAGTTGATGAGCTTTGACGTAAAAGCTTCTGGCTCAGAGCTGACTGAAGTTGAATTGAAAGTTGAAGACCAAGCAAAAGCAGAGAAGTGGTTCAAGGCTTAGTCCCTAAGCCACTTTATTTGATTCTGTACAGACAAAAACCGATGCTTAGGCATCGGTTTTTTATGCGCTTATTTATGTGCATTAACTACCACGATAAGTGGAATAGCCATATTGGCTAATTAATAGAGGAATATGGTAATGATCTAATGAGCCATCAATTACAAATACCACGGGCACTTCAGGAAAGAATGAGCGCTGATTTTTTTGGCGAAACCAATCACCCGTTTTAAAGGTAACTTTGTATACACCTTTTTGTAAGGTCGTATCTTTGGGATATAAATCATTGATTCGACCTTGGTCATCGGTCGTACTTGAGCTGATTTCTGTCCATTTATCATTTTGTTGGGCTTCAAGTGTCACTTTGACATTGGCAGAAGGGAGACCATTTTCCAAATTCAGCACATGGACGCTCAATGGATTTTGAGCAAAACACCAAGAAGAAAAACCAAGTCCAATGAGCGGAAGCAGCATTTTTAGCATTGAATTGACCCTTACCGTTGCAGAAAAAAGATTCAGTTTAACCAACCATATAAAAATCATAGGTTTAAAAATGTAAAAATAGAGGAGTAGGCGTAGAGGGTTTATGTATCAATATTTAAGCTTTGGCATGTTGGGTTGCTTTGCCTGTTTAAATTTAGCGCTGAGAAAAGTCATGCTTATGCATGTAGGGCTACAAGACTATAAAAAGTATTTGAAGACTGTATTATGTGAAAAGTATCTGTTGTTGTGGCTTAAATGAGGTAAATAACACATTTCGCTAAAAAATTTGTTTATTTGCTAAACAAAAGCTAAAGCCTTGTGGAAAGGCGTAATTTTGAAAAACGAAGGCTGTAGTGGTATTTTCTGGCGAAATGTCGTTATCACTGGATATTACGTTGACTGTAAAGCCCTGAGGGACGATACTTTCAGGGTTTTATTCAAGCACATCGGTTCGCAGGGGTTGAGCCAGAAGCTCATCACCCTAAAAAACTCAATCTAACGCAAGGGGCTATATATGGCTGGTGGAAAGTCAACCATCATTTACACACTGACCGACGAGGCGCCATTGCTAGCGACTTATTCGCTACTGCCGATCATTGAGACCTTTACTAAACCTGCTGGTGTAGAGATCGTTAAAACTGATATCTCTGTTGCCGCACGTGTTCTCGCAGAATTCTCTGAATACCTAAAAGAAGAGCAAAAAGTCCCAGACAATCTTGCAGAACTAGGTCGTCTTACCCAAGATCCAGATACTAATATCATCAAACTCCCGAATATTAGTGCCTCTGTTGCTCAGTTAACAGCATGTATCAAAGAGCTTCAATCAAAAGGCTACGCGATTCCTGACTATCCTGAAAACCCAACCACTGAAGACGAAAAAGCGCTTAAAGCACGCTATGGCAAATGTCTTGGTTCAGCTGTAAACCCTGTATTGCGTGAAGGTAACTCTGACCGTCGTGCACCAGCTGCAGTGAAAAACTATGCGAAAAAACACCCGCACTCTATGAGCGAGTGGAAGCAATGGTCTCAAACTCACGTTTCTCACATGGATGAAGGCGACTTCTACCACGGTGAAAAGTCGATGACTTTAGACCGTGCACGTAATGTGAAAATGGAACTCATCACCAAGTCTGGTGAAACGATTGTTCTGAAGTCAAAAGTTGCACTTCAAGACGGCGAAATCATCGACTCAATGTTCATGAGCAAGAAAGCGCTTTGCGATTTCTATGAAAAAGAACTTGATGATTGTAAAGAAGCGGGCATTTTGTTCTCTTTACACGTGAAAGCAACCATGATGAAAGTTTCACACCCGATCGTTTTCGGTCACTGTGTGAAAATTTACTACAAAGATGCTTTTGAAAAACACGGTAAATTGTTCGATGAGCTAGGCATTAACGTAAACAATGGTATGGCTGGTCTTTATGAGAAGATCGCAACTTTACCGACATCTTTACGTGAAGAAATCATCGAAGACCTACACGCTTGCCAAGAACACCGTCCTGCACTTGCAATGGTTGATTCGGCGAAAGGCATCACAAACTTCCATTCACCAAACGACGTAATTGTAGATGCTTCAATGCCTGCAATGATTCGTGGTGGCGGTAAAATGTGGGGTGCTGACGGCAAACCTTATGACTGTAAAGCAGTAATGCCTGAGTCAACTTTTGCGCGTATCTACCAAGAAATGATCAATTTCTGTAAGTGGAATGGTAACTTTGACCCACGTACGATGGGTACTGTGCCTAACGTTGGTTTGATGGCGCAAAAAGCTGAAGAATACGGTTCGCACGACAAAACTTTCGAAATGTCTGAAGCGGGTGTTGCAAACATCACTGACCTAGAAACTGGCGAAGTGTTAATGACTCAAAATGTTGAGGAAGGCGACATCTGGCGTATGTGTCAGGTGAAAGATGCACCGATTCAAGATTGGGTAAAACTTGCAGTAAACCGTGCTCGTAACTCGGGTATACCAGCAATCTTCTGGTTAGACCCATACCGCCCGCACGAAAATGAAGTGATCAAGAAAGTACAAACGTATTTGAAAGATCATGACACAACTGGTTTAGACATTGAAATTATGTCTCAAGTCCGCGCGATGCGTTATACACTTGAACGTGTTGCACGTGGTCTAGATACGATTTCTGTAACGGGTAACATCCTGCGTGATTACCTCACTGATTTGTTCCCAATTATGGAGCTTGGTACATCTGCGAAGATGTTGTCTATCGTTCCGCTTATGGCGGGCGGTGGTATGTACGAAACTGGTGCGGGTGGTTCAGCGCCTAAACACGTACAACAGCTTGTTGAAGAAAACCACTTACGTTGGGATTCTTTAGGTGAATTCTTGGCACTTGCTGTATCTCTAGAAGAGATGGGTATTAAAGAAGATAATGCGAAAGCAAAACTTCTTGCGAAGACTTTAGACCAAGCGACAGGCAAATTACTTGATAACGACAAGTCTCCATCACGTCGTACTGGCGAGTTAGATAACCGTGGCAGCCACTTCTACTTAGCGAAGTTCTGGGCTGAAGCGCTTACTGCACAAGATGAAGATGCTGAGTTGAAAGCGAAGTTTGCTCCACTTGCGAAAGCACTTGCTGAAAACGAAGACAAAATCATTGCTGAACTTGCTCAAGTTCAAGGTCAAGCTGCTGACATCGGTGGTTACTATGCTGTAGATACAGCTAAAGTAAATGCTGTAATGCGTCCAAGCGAGACTTTGAACGCTGCACTTGAAGCGATCTAAGTGAAAACTAAATTGGTAAATTTACCGATGAAGTGAAAAAAGCCGATGCATATGCGTCGGCTTTTTTTAATAAATATATAATTAATGTAAAACCCACTGAGCATGGATTTAAAGAAGAAAAGTAGATGAAAGTTTATAAATATAGATATGGCTCAAAGCGTGATTTAGATTCGTTAGAACAAGATTATTTTTATGCTCCGCATCCATCTAAACTTAACGATCCGTGTGAAAATTTATTTGATGTAGCAGGTATTGAACAAACTTTAGCACAGTTAGCTAGCATGAGTTTTGTTTCTACAAAAATGCTTTCTGAAAGTTTTTTTACTTTATTTACACAAATACAAGAAAATGTGGGTATTTATTCTCTAAGTAAAACAGTTATAGATGAGCTCCTTTGGGCATATTATGCAAACTCCCATACAGGTTTCTGTATTGAATATGATTTAGAGAAATTAGGTGAATTGACCAAAATTGCAGGCTCTTTTGATGTTTTATATGAGCATAATATTCCTCAAATTACCTTAGATGACTTGATTAGTGTTCAGAGTGATGTCATTAAAATTTTACAGCTTACATCTGGAACAAAATCAAAAAAATGGCAGCATGAAGATGAAACAAGAATAATCATGGATTATTTTGGTAAAGTTGAATATGACTTTCGGGCAGTAAAAGCAATTTATTTTGGTCTTAGAATGCCAAAAATGAAAGAAGATTTAGATAAGAATAATGAAAGTTTACCTGATTATTTATCTCAAGTGTGTCAAGAGCAAATCATGCAGACTTTAAGGGGCAGAGGCATTAAATATTATCAAATGCTATTAAAGCCAATGTCTTATGAGTTCGAATTTACTGAAGTTAATGATTTGTATAAAGATTATGATAAATATAAAGAAATAGTAAAAGATTTAGATAGGTCATTGATTGATTACAATGGTTACGGTTGGAAAATAGACTCAAGTTATTTTGATAAAGTTGCTGAAATTACTTGTAGAGAGCCATATTTCTATAAAATAAACTCAATTCATATTTCTAACGAAAAATCTATTGAAAGAAATGAGCCAATTATCTTTTCTGGATTTTATAAAGCTGAGAATGATTGGGTACAGATTAAAAGATATTTTTCACTTGATGAGATAGATAAAATTTATAATGATCTAGATATTTAAAAAGCCCACTTGCGTGAGCTTTAAAACAATCAACTTTTAACGACCATTACGTCCGCGACCACGTGGTGCTTTCGTATTTGGACGTGTTGTACCATTGGTTTTACGCTTTGGTTTCTCACTATCATCCATTTGCCAAATACGCT
>ERZ650302.1285-NODE-1285-length-14123-cov-9.026514_pt1 | contig 14123 bp, 6 predicted proteins | sample MGYA00376238_ERZ650302 | MGnify/ENA primary metagenome ERZ650302 (study PRJEB26733, sample SAMN07839298) | wastewater metagenome | biome: urban; feature: wastewater treatment plant; material: waste water | place: USA: North Carolina | collected 2016-04-28 ... | reverse complement strand
TCATTTTGTAATGTTATTAAAACTTGAGTAATTAATTCACTTCGTTGAGACATATAACCTCCATAATATAATTAATTTTAGAATTTTAATTTACTTTCTTTTTTTTGTATCATTGCTCGTGATTCTTTCAATTATTTTACTCGCAGTTGCTTGAATCGCAGGGACGGCAACGGAGTTGCCGAATTGTTTATACGCAGATGCGTCAGCAACAGGAATTAGAAATTCGTCTGGAAATCCTTGTAATCTTGCCCATTCTCTTGGTGTCATTTTACGAATTCCTTCACGATTTACAGTTCCTTTTATATGAGTTGTTGGTGTAAAATCTGTAATTCTGTGGTCTAAAACCAAATTTCTTTCTCTCCCCATTCCGCCCACAACAATTGCGTTACTAATTCCGTCATCAGGAATAATTGCATATCCAAAACCGTTTCCTTTTCCTTCGTGTCGTGCTTTGTGATTGACTAAAGTTTGAACATATTGAGTTGAAAGAAAATATTTTGTTGCTGGAACTTCCTTTTCTTTAATATCAGCAAAAGTTACTTTTTTGTTCAAAGGTTTTGGATAATTAAACTCAGTAACATTTGTACTTGGATGGAACCCTACAATGTAAATTCGTTCTCTATTTTGAGGAACACCAAAATCTTTTGCGTTAATAATTTGTGGTTCAGGAACAAAATATCCTAAATCGTTTCTCAAAACGTTTAAGATTGTTGCTAAAGTTTTTCCTCCGTTATGGTTTCGCAAACCTTTTACATTTTCAAGAAAAATTGCTTTTGGTTGTTTGCGTTTGATGATTTCGGCAAGGTCAAAAAACAACGTTCCTCTTGTATCTTCAAATCCTCCACGTTTTCCAGCAATAGAGAAAGCTTGACAAGGGAATCCAGCACACAGAACATCAAAATCATCTGGAATATATTTTTTTGTACTTTCCTTGGTTATGTCGCCAAAAGGAGTTTCACCAAAATTGGCTCGATACGTTTTCTTAGCATTTTCATCCCATTCAGAAGTAAAAACACATTTACCACCCAAACTTTGAAGAGCCAATCTGAATCCGCCTATACCTGCAAATAAATCGATAAATTTGAATGTATAGTTTTTAGGAGTTGGAAAAGGTACATTTTCAACTTCAAAAAGTAATTGTTGCAAAGCAACTTCATTTACAAGCTGTAATTCGGCTTCTTGGTTTTTATATTCAACAATCTGATTCAAATATTCTTTTGCTTCTTTCTCATAATGTTTTTTTACACCATTATGATAATTGTGTAAATAATGAGTTAGAACCGCTTTACGATTGTCCTCCCCTTCTATAAAGCGAATTTTGAATTTTTTACCATCAAATTCATCAATTGATATTGTCTCTTTCATTTTCATCTTTTAAACTTTTTATCATTGAAGAATGTTGCTAAATCTGTTTCAAGTGCAACAACTATTTTTTCTAAAATTTCTACAGAAACATTTCGTTTCCCTTTTTCTATATCTGAGATATAATTTCTATCAACATCAGAAATGTTGGCTAAATACTCAATGGTAATATCCTTTTCTAGCCTGAGAATCTTGACTTTATCTCCTATTTTTTCTTTAATATTCATAATTCTAAAAATACTTTTACGCCTACAATTGTACCGCCTACAATCGTAAGCAAGACACGGTTAGTTGTTAACAAATTATACTTCATAAAGTAACCACAATCCCTCCTCCCCCAACCCACCACTTGCTACTTTGTTTTAAAATAGCTACTTTTATGCTAAAATCGAACGTTTGAAACCTTATATCCAAAAAAGTATTTCCGTGGTACGCAAAATAGTCTTAGGGGCTGTGCTCTTGCTATTGGTTTTGAGTATAGTGCTGCATTTGCCTTTTGTACAACGTTTCGCCAAAGACCAAGCGGTCGATTACCTACACCAAAAAATCAAAACCAAAGTACACATCGACTCGCTTTCGTTTGGGCTTTTTCAACCCATAAAAGTGCACGGCTTGTATTTATCCGACCAAAAGAAAGACACTTTACTGGCAGGACAACATCTTGTAGTCGATTTTAGCCTAGTCGATTTGATTAGCAACCAACTAACGTTAAACAGCATTACACTACAGGGCATCACTGCCAAAATTGACCGCAACCGTAAAGGCACATTCAATTTTGATTACATCGCCCAAGCATTTGCTTCTCCAGAAAAACCTGAAGAAGTGCCTTCGAAACCTATGGCTATCGTGCTGCGTAAAATCAATCTGGACCAAATACGCTTCGTTTATAATGATGCCAAAGAACCCATCAAGGCCACACTAAAACTCAAACACTTCGACACCGAATTCCAAGCCTTCGATTTAGAAAAACAAGAAATCGACCTACCCAAAATCAAAGTCACTGGACTCATCGCAGACGTAACCCAAGCCCTAAAAGTAACTCCCAAAACGGTAGTGTCTAACAAAAGAGCTACAGCTCCCTCGCCCGTTTGGAAAATCAACCTTGGCGAAATTGATATTCAAAAAGTACAACTCGATTACCTAGAATCCGTTCAAAAAACCAAAGCCCACGTTTCCTTCAAACGCTGGTACACCAAAGTAGATTTGATTGATTTGGCCAATGAACTCGTGGTCATCAACACGCTGAATTTCGAAAACCTAAGAGGTGCCGTAGCTTTGGGCAAAGTGAACAAGATTGCGGCTCCCAAGGTCGCCAACCCTGCCGAAAAACCGAACCAATGGGAAATTAAAATCAATCAAACCGATGTCGCTCAACTGTTTTTTCAGTTTGACAACAACAACTTTAACCGCCTAGCAAAAGGATTGGATTACAACCATATCCAACTCAAAAAAGCCCATCTCAAAGCGGCTAATTTTCATTACAAACCCGAATCGATTGCGGTCAACGTAGCCTCTTTTGCCGGAAAAGAACAAAGTGGTTTGGTTATAGACTCCCTCTCCACCGACTTTTTCTTTGGTCCCAAAAACAGCTATTTGAAAAAGTTGTACCTCAAAACACCTCAAACCCTTTTGCGCAACCAAGTGCTTTTGGGCTATCCTTCTATTGCGGCTCTAAGCAAAAATCCGGGTGAGCTATCCGTAAAGGCGAATCTAAAAAAGAGTCAGTTGGGCTTTAAAGATGTGCTTTTGTTAGCACCACAATTGACCAACACCAATCCTTTTGCAAGTAATCCCAAAGGAATTTTGCTGATTAACAGTACCGTTTCGGGCAAACTGAATCGCATCGAAATTCCCAACCTTGAAGTGAGCGGCATTGGCAAAACAAAATTGCAAGCGAGTGGTTCTATCGTAGGTTTACCCAATGTAGACCAAGCCCGATTCGACATCGCTATTCAAAACTTTGAATCATCGGCACAAGATATTAAGGAATTCGCACCCAAAGGAAGTTTGCCTTCGAACCTTAGCTTACCCAATCAATTGAGCGGAAAAGGAAGTTTCAAAGGAACGATTCACTCCTTTTTTACCGATGTAGTGCTGAATAGTAGTTTTGGCAAAGCCAAAGTAAAAGCCACCTTCGACCAACGCCAAAAAAACAAAGAACGCTACGACGCCCAAGCCGAGTTGACGAATTTTGATTTGGGTCGTTTGATTCAGAATAAGGATTTGGGAAAAATAAGTAGCCGCATCCGAGTAAAAGGAACAGGATTGGACCCCAAAACAGCTACAATTGTCAGTACGGGAACGGTATCTAAACTGATGTACAACAACTACGCGTATCAAAATTTGAGTTGGAATGGCGCTATGAAACAAGGGCTTTTTGAAGCCACGATAGATGCGAACGACCCCAATTTAACTTTTAATTTGACAGGAACTGGAGGTATGAACGGCAAAACGCCAAAAGGAAACGTAAGACTCCATTTGGACATCGCCGATTTAGAAAAACTTAACCTTCACGCGGGCCCTTTAAAACTTAAAGGAGAAGTCGATGCCAATATTCTTTCCGCCGATTTGGATAGACTTAACGGAACGGTAGTCGCACACCAACTCGTAATCACCAATGAAAAAGGAGCGTTCCCGATAGATTCTGTTCAATTTAAAGCAGTATCCAATAAAGAAAAAACCGAATTGCTCTTGCATTCAAGCCTTATGGATGCGACTATGGAAGGACAATTTAAAATAAGTCAATTAGCAACGGCTTTACAAAATTCGATAGCGCATTATTACAATACGACACCAAAAGCCAAAAGAAAAACAACGGCTCCGCAACAATTCAGCTTTACACTCAATACAAAAGAAAGTCCTTTGTTTGCACAGTTATTACCCGATGTAAAGGAATTGGCTCCTCTTCAGTTTTCGGGTAGCTACAATTCGGTAAACGACTCGATTGCAGTCATAGGAAAGATACCAAAATTAGTCTATGGTAACCAAACCCTAACCGATGCTAATTTGAATATTGCTACTAATGACAATGTGCTGAACTATAGCATTACCATTGACGACATACAAAATCCACAAATGCAATTGCCTTTTACTTTATTATCTGGTAAAGTAGCCAATAATCAAATCGATTATGCCTTGCAGCTTAAAGACAACAAAGACAAAGAGCGTTATTTTCTTGCTGGAAATGTAACAAACAGTCAAGGCAATACTTTGCTACATTTGGATAAAAATGCCTTGCTGAATTACGAAAATTGGCAAATTCCAGAAAACAATCAAATCGTTCTGTCACCCAAAGGACTCTTTATTTCGGATTTCAAATTAGAACACGAAGGAAGAAGTATTAGCGTGCAATCGCAAACGCCAAACGCCAATGCACCTATCGCTTTGGCATTTGAAAATTTCGACATCCAAACGCTAAGCAGTATGGTCGAAAAAGACGACTGGCAAATGAGCGGAAAAATCAACGGAACGGCTGTGGTCAAAAACATAGCAACACAACCGCTTTTTACCTCGGATATAAAAATCGACGCCTTTACTTTCAAAAAAGAAGCCGTGGGCGATTTTGTGATTCAAATTAAAAACGAAAAACAAAACCAATACGATGCACACGTAGCGCTTACCGGACAAGAAAATGATGTTCAACTAAACGGGACATACAGTAGCCAAAATGATAGTTTCGATTTGAAATTGGCTATCGAAAAACTCAATATGAAGAGTATACAAGGCTTTTCAATGGGGCAATTAACGAAAAGCACTGGATTTTTATCTGGTAGTTTCGATATTTCTGGAACCACCGCATCTCCCAATCTGACTGGGCAAGTGCAATTTAACAACGTTGGCTTCAATGTAAAGCAACTCAATGCCAATTTTAATTCCATAAACGATGCCATTACTTTTGAAAATCAAAAAATCATCTTTAAAAAGTTTACGATAAAAGACGAAAAAAACAATGATTTGAGTATTGATGGTCTAATTAACACCACTTCTTTGGACAATCTCGCTTTTGATTTGGCCATTGATGCTAAAAACTTTAAAGCCATTAACTCCAAAGCAAAAGACAACGAATTGTTCTATGGAGAATTATTCCTAGACAACCACATCACTATCGCTGGAACTAGCAAAAATCCAATAATCAAGGGCGCAATTAAAGTAAATAAAGACACCAAATTTACCATCGTTGTCCCACAATCCGACCCTTCAATAGCCGACAGAGAAGGCATCGTTGAGTTTATCGACCAAGACCATCCTGCGCTGGCGACTACTTTAAAAGGGGATGAAAAAGCCAGTCAAAGCGACATTATGGGCATCAATGCATCAGTGGATATTACGGTAGACAAAGACGCCGAACTCACAATGATAATTGATAAAACAACAGGCGATTTTGTAAAAGTAAAAGGCACAGCCAACTTAAACGGCGGCATTGACGCCTCTGGAAAAACTAATTTGACCGGAAAATACGAGATAGAAGAAGGACAATATGAAATGACGTTCAGTTCCTTGAAAAGAAAATTCGACATCAAAAAAGGAAGCTACATTTTATGGAAAGGCGAACCTATGGAAGCCGATATCAATATTACCGCGGTATACAAAGTGACTACTGCGCCTATCGACTTGGTGTTAAACCAAATTGGTAGTGTTTCAGAGGCAGAAAAAAACACCTATAAAGAGAAAATCCCGTTTGAAACCGAACTAAAAATGACGGGCGAAATTATGAAGCCCGAAATTGCATTTGATATCGTAATGCCAGAGAACAATTCGGTTTCCTCAAAAGTAATGAGTACTACCAAAGCCAAACTCGAACAATTACGTCAAGACCCGAACGAAATGAATAAACAGGTTTTTGCTTTATTGGTTTTGGGTAATTTTATGGGTGAGAATCCGTTGTCGAGCGAATCAGGTTTCTCGGCAGAATCAATGGCAAGAGGAAGTGCAAGTAAAATATTATCCAATCAGTTGAACAACTTTGCTGGCAATTTAATCAAAGGTGTCGAATTGAATTTTGATTTACAATCCGCCGAAGATTACTCTACTGGACAAAAAGAAAACAAAACCGATTTGAATGTAGGCGTATCCAAAAAATTGTTCAACGACCGAATAAAAGTTACGGTGGGCAGTAGCTTCGAATTGGAAGGCAGCCAACAAGCCAATGAAAAAGCCACCAATATTGCAGGCGATGTGTCTATCGATTACCAAATTACCAAAGACGGACGCTATAAAGTCAGAGGCTATCGTATCAACAAATACCAAGTAGCGCTTCAAGGGGAAGTGGTCGAAACAGGTGTATCATTCATCATTACGATGGATTATAACAAATTTAAAGAATTGTTTCAGAGAAGTAAATAAACATTAGTTGAAATTGAAGAGTACTTAATAAAATAAACCATAGATAATCAGAGATCAAGCTTAAGTAAAAAAATCAATAGTAAATAGTAATTATTATTTTCAACATTGACTGTAAAATTTTTCTCTGGTGATTTACTAAACAATAGTCTCGCTAAGACGCAAAGACGCAGTTTACACAAAGTTTTTTTGCGACTTTGCGACTTTGCGAGAAATCAATAAAATGATAGGAATAGTAAAACGTCTTTTTTTTCTCATTTAAAACTAAAAATTCTATGCCTCTATGTGGTTAAAAATAATAGTAAACGTCAAGTAAATAAGGAATCAAAATCAAAGTACAGTGAAAATGCATCACAAAATAGTATTCATTTTGCTTGTCGCCATCGGACTTCAAAGCTGTTCTTCTACTAAAAATCTAGCAGAGGGCGAATTGCTGTATACGGGTGCCAAAGTAACGGTTGAAGGACCAACCAGCACAAAAGAAAAAAAAGCATTGGCTACAGAATTGAATGCTTTAGTACGTCCGATTCCCAATCAATCTTTCTTAGGCATTTATCCAAAACTATCCATTTACAATCTGGCAGGAATACCCAAAACCGAAAAAGGATGGCGGAATTGGTTGCGTACCAAAGTAGGTGAACCACCCGTTTTGAACACCAAACTAGATCCCGAATACAATCGCTTAGTGCTCCAAAATTATTTGGAAAACAAGGGCTTTTTCAATGCAAAAACCAAAGCTGATACTATTGTAAAAGGCAAAACGATTCAGGCCGTTTACACCGTCACACCTTCAAAACAATACCGCATCAAAAAAGTGGTATTCCCAAAAGATTCTTCGGATTTGTCCAAAGCCATCAGCAGTACCGAAAGAAGAAGTTTGCTCAAAATTGGCAATACCTACAGCCTAGAAACCATAAAAGAAGAGCGTGTCCGTATTGACGAACGCTTGAAAGAACAAGGCTTTTACTACTTTAGCCCCGAATATTTAAAAATTCAAGTAGACTCAACCGTAGCGCAACAAGAAGTTGATTTGATTATAAAAGTAAAAGAAGAAACACCTGCTCGTGCCCGATTTATTTATAAAATCAACCAAATTGTAATTTATCCCAATTACACCTTGGGAGCCGACACCATCAGCGCCTCCAAAAAAGCAGTGACCCAATACAAAGATTTTACAATCGTAGACCGCGATTCGTTGTTCAAACCCAAAATTTTTGATCGCGCACTGTACTTCAAAAAAGGTGATGTATACAACCGTACCAATCACAATCTATCCTTAAATCGTTTGGTGAATTTGGGCGTTTTTAAATTGGTCAAAAATGAATTTCAGCCTTCTCTAATCGAAGGCAATTACTTAGATGCCTTTTACTATTTATCGCCTTTAGAAAAAAAATCCTTCCGATTTGAAGTTTTAGCCAAAACCAATTCGGCCAATTACCAAGGAACGGAATTGAATATAAATTGGAGTAATCGAAATACCTTTAGAGGAGCAGAATTGCTTTCAATTTCAATTTTTGGTGGATATGAAGTACAAATCTCAGGGCAAAATAATGGCTATAACGTCTACCGCATTGGTACCGAAGCCAATTTGATTTGGCCACGAATGATCTCCCCTATCCGTTTCAAAATGAGCAATCGCTTTACTCCAAAAACCAAAGCGACTTTGGGCTATGAATTTCAAGACCGTCAGCAATTGTATAGGCTGCAAACGTTTAAAGCGCTGTTTGGGTACAACTGGAAAGAAAATGCACGACGAGAACATACGCTAAACATAGGTGAAGTCATTTTTGCCCGACCTCAAAACGTAACCCAATTGTACCTCGATGAAGTAAAACTTAATCCTTCATTGGGTAAAGTAATCGAACGCCAACTTATTTTTGGTCCCACTTACTCTTACACCTACTCCAACACGGCACAAAGAAGAAAGAAAAACACCATTTATTACAAAGGTACGATAGACCTATCGGCTGCGGTTACAGGTTTGATAGCCGGTGCGAATATTGATAAAAGAGATACGTTAAAAGTATTTGGTGTACCCTTCAGCCAATATGTGAAATTCGAAAATGAATTCCGCCATTTTTTAAAATTAGGAAAAGAAACACAATTGGCGAGTCGCATTATTGTAGGTACTGCTTTGCCTTTTGGGAATTCAAAAGAAATGCCGTTTATCAAGCAGTTTTTTATTGGAGGAACCAACAGTATTCGTGCCTTTAGAGCGCGTTCTATAGGACCGGGAAGTTACCTCGATAAAGCGGTAAATACTGATGGTTTTTTGGCAGACCAATCAGGAGATATCAAAATCGAACTCAACACCGAATACCGTACTACTCTGCTTAGTTTTGTGAAGGGAGCCGCTTTTATCGACGCAGGAAATATTTGGTTGCTCAATGAAAACAAAGACAAACCAGGAGCCAAATTTTCTAAAAACTTTATGAAAGAAATGGCAGTCGGCGCTGGACTTGGATTGCGTTTTGACTTTAATTTTTTGATACTTCGAACGGATTTTGCTTTCCCGCTTCGCAAACCTTACCTACCTGAAGGCAATCGCTGGGTCATTGACCAAATCAACTTGGGGAATGGAGCGTGGAGAAAAGAGAACTTGATTTTTAACTTGGCTATTGGGTATCCGTTTTAGTGTGTTTGTTTGAAAGCTGAAAAAACTTAACCACAAAGGTCACAAAGGAGGCACAAAGGACACAAAAATTTAACCGCAAGGGTCGCAAAGTAGACTAGTAATCTTTGTGTTGCTTCGTGACTTCTTCGTGTTTCTTTGTGGTAAAAAAAAATTAATCGCAAAGTTCGCAAAATTTTTCAACTTCAATCTGTGTAATCTGTGTTAAAAAAAATAAACATAAAAAAAGCGCGATAATAAAAATCGCGCTTTGTTGTTTAAGATAAATAAAGGCTAGTTCACCAAGAACAAAGCATTGCTAAAGAGTAAATTTCCGTTTTCCCAGAAGGCTCTAAACAATGGATTATCTACCATATAAATCACTTTTCCAGAACCTTTATAGTCTATGGCGAAATTTACCGTTTCGGGTAATTCTTTACCAATTTCGTGACCTACGAAACCATAGCTTTTGTAGCCTTTAGGAACATAAGCAATATTTGAAGCATTTTTCAATAAAGCATAATGACGGCTATCGGTTTTTAAACTGAAATATTTTTTGCCTAAACCAAATGCCATCGGATGGGTAACATCCAAGACATTTTCGATAATTGCGCCAGGAATGGCATCCGACATCGCACGACGCTCTTCGTTAGCCGAATCTAAGAAACGTTTTTTCAATGCTTTTTCTTTGGCTGCTTTTTCTGCTTTTTGCTTGTCATCATCGGTCGCGTGCGCATTCAATGCAAAACCATCTTTTCCGTCAAAAATATCCAAAGCTCCGTTCATCGCAATGATTTTTCCACCGCTACTCACCCATTCGTTGATGCGTTTTTGTTCGCCTTCAGAGAAATCATAATTACCATCCGCCAAAATCAAGGTGTTGAATTCGTGCAATCTTACTCTTCGGAAACGGTCCAATTCTACAATACTTACTGGATAGCCAATGGTCTCTTCTAAATAAAACCAAACCGAACCAAAATCAGTAGAATTTACTCCTCTTCCTGATAAAAACAAGATTTTCGGAGCCGTCAACAGCGGGAAGTTTTCTCCTCCTAAATCTCTTGCGTTTTTCGAGAATCCAGAAGATATAACAGAGAAATCGGATTTCTTTTTCACGATTTCACCCACTACTTTTTCAAAGTCAACCACCTTTGGATTATCGCCTTTGCTTACAATTAATCCACCTGGTTCTACAGTAGTGCTTCCAAAAACAGCTTGTTTCATCGCTGAACGTACTTTGATGCCTTTTTGGTGCAATAGTGCTACCACTTGAGCCGAAGTACGGTTGTTCCAAGGAATATGAAACGCATACACTGAACTTGGTATAGAAGATGAAGTCGTTTCAATCGTAGGTTTAGTTTTGATATTGATGGCATTTTTTAAAGCATAACCTTCAACACCATAAGCCAGTGGCAACGCCCAAGCCGTAATGTCATAAGACAAACTATCATTCAATTTATGATTAGGTTCGAACAAAATTTGAGCAAAAACAGCTTTTTGTTGGTCCACTTTTACAATCATATCATTGGGTTCGATGGTAAAGCTGTTCTCTTTTTTCGTTTGATAATTAAAACCACTTGCTGATTGTTTGGCATCAGCATACGAAAATTCAATTTTGTTTTTTTGCAACAAATCGGCCAATTGCTCCAATTTAGGATTGCTTTTCATTACATAAGTTGCATACTTCCCTTTCATTGTTTTTCTAGAAGTATTCATAAAACCTCTAAATCCTTTCAACAAAGGCTCTACTTGAGAAGCAGCCGATTCCACTATCGTTAAAACAGTGGTAGCGTGATGTGTCAAACGGTCTTTGATGGTTACACTTACACCGTTTTCCATAGTCACTTCTCTTCCTGCTCCAATACCACCTTGCTCTACCGTCATTCCTACAGCTCCATTATAGGTTGGATAGGTGTCTCCATAACTCGGATAAAACAAATCGAAACGCTCACTAGTGTTGTATAACCAATTTTGAGCATCGAATTTGGCAGCTATATTTTTTCCTAACAAAGCGTGAAAATTTCTTTGATACGGCTCAATAAACTCGTGCAAAGGTTCTGCCGAAGGTGGGAAAAAGTAAGGCGAATTATACCCTTGTTCATGAACGTCTGTATGCACTTGCGGCATCCATTGGTTGTACAAAGCAATACGTTGTTGGCTTTCTTTTTGAGTTTGCCAAGCCCAGTCTCTATTCAAATCAAAAATGTAGTGATTGTAGCGTCCGCCTGGCCATTCTTCCATGTGCTCTCTATCGGTAAGACCTGGATGCGTGTTTTTTCCGGCGATTTCATGCAACCAATTTCCGTATCTTGAATACCCATCAGGATTCACACAAGGGTCAAGAATTACCACAATATTTTTCAACCATTCTTTGGTCGTTTTATTTTCTGGATTAGTCAATTCATAAGCAACAGTCAAAGCGCTCTCGGTTCCCGCCCATTCGTTTCCGTGAACGTTGAAACTCAACCAAACAATTAGCTTATCGCCTACCGTTTTGGATTGATTGGGTGCCATACCAATGGATGCCAAATTGTTCAAACGAATTTGCTCCAAATTGGCTAAATTCTCAGGAGTAGAAATATAATACACATTCAAGTTGCGGTGCTCTGCAGTTTGTCCATATCTATAAGGTTTGATGTAGGACGTTTGTGCAACCAAATGCTCAAAATAATCTTCAACTTGATGATAAAAAGTAATGTGTTTGCCATAATCAGGAATGAACTGAGAAGGGCTTTTTACTTGGGCCGAAACCCAAGCAGTGGTGGCTAAAAATAAAGATAGAATTAGTTTTTTCATACTTTTTTTGGTTTATTAGAATTCAAAAATAAGGAAACCATAGGTATTGACCTAAATAAATTACAAACTAACCCATAAGCCGATTTTGAACGACTTTTTAGCTAGAAAAACAAAAAAAACTTTGGTATACAAGGCTTTAAAAAATCACAATTAAAAACAATCGGTATTATTTTATTTTCATACAATAAATTAAAAAAGTAAATTTGAGTAAACCTATTGAAAAACAACCATTTAAAAACACGTCTTAAAACCAAATATTGATGAGTAAAGAAGAAAAACCAAAGAAAAAAAAGCTCCTTTTTGAAAAATTAAATCCAAAAGAACGAATCGAAAGAGCCAAGCAATTTTCAGCACAATTTAAAGTACCCGAAGAAGGTTCTTTTCAATTATCGGATTATAAAACCGATATGGAAGTTGAAATTAGCAACAAAAAATTGGCTAAAATTTTGGCCTTAGGTGTCGACGCTTTGGCTGATATGCAAGAAATTCTATATGCTCAGGACAAATGGTCATTATTACTCATTTTTCAAGCGATGGATGCTGCTGGAAAAGATGGCGCCATCAAACACGTGCTTTCGGGCGTCAATCCACAAGGCTGTCAAGTCTCTTCTTTCAAAGCACCAAGTTCCGAAGAATTGGACCACGATTTTCTTTGGCGTTGCCAAAAACATTTACCAGAAAGAGGTCGTATAGGCATTTTCAATCGTTCGTATTATGAAGAAGTATTGGTTGTTCGGGTGCACGAACAAATTCTGAAAGCCCAAAAACTTCCGCAAGAATTGATAACCGAATCAATTTGGGAGGAACGCTTTGAAGACATTCGCAATTTCGAAAAATACCTGAATCGCAATGGAACTATCGTGATTAAATTTTTCTTGAATGTATCCAAAGAAGAACAAAAAAAACGTTTCATAGAACGCATTGACGACCAAGATAAAAACTGGAAATTCAGTACATCCGATGCCAAAGAAAGAGGTTTTTGGGACGATTATATGAATGCCTATCAAGATTTGATTCAAAAAACAACTACCACGCACTCTCCTTGGTATGTCGTGCCTGCAGATAATAAATCGTATGCGCGCATTGTCATTGCTTCGGCCATTATCAATGCTTTGGATGAAATGGGATTAGAATACCCTAGAGTAAGTCCAGAAAAAGTAGCCGAATTGCAAGAAATTAGAAAGGCTTTGCTAGAAGAATAGATAACTCATTGGGTGAAATTCTTTTTTACCACACTTCGATACCTCAGTGCAGGCTAGAAGCATAGAAATTGCAGATTTTGAATAGAAAGAAATAGACGTTTTACTATTCACATAGCTCATCTATGTGAAAAATAGTGCTATTTCTGTTTTTTTCTACGTTGATTTATTTTAATCTATGATTCTATGTGGTTAATTCTTTTTTTATTTGTATTTCACCAAACGGGTAATAGATAGTATTTCTTTGCCAAGTCTGATAACTGTCTTGGCAAAGGATTTTTTCGGTGTTATTGATTTTCGGTTTCTAGCCAAGTTTGAAAAAGTTTATAGCCTATGGTTAAAACTACTGCTCCCAAAAACAAGCCCAAAAATCCGCTAAATATAAACCCCCCAATGGAACCAATAAAAACAACTGGCATTGGAACTGGTGCATTTTTACCTAATAAAATTGGTTTTAAAATATTATCAGATATCATAATGATGACAAACCAAATCGATAATAAAATTGCTGTGGTTGAATCTGAAACGGCAAACATATAAATGGCAATGGGAATAACAATAGGTCCCACACCAATTTGCACAATAGCCAAAATCAAACAAGCAACTGCCCATAAACCTGCAAAAGGAACACCAGCAATAAAAAAGCCAAGACCCGCCATAACTGATTGAATTATAGCAACACCCAAAAATCCTTTTACTACATTCTGTATGGTCTGCACCGTTACAGTTGCAAAATGCCCTCCGTGCGCTCCAGCTAACTTTTGAAAGATTTTATTGGAAACTATCTTCAAATTCTCTGAATACGCCAATATAAA
>ERZ650302.1283-NODE-1283-length-14139-cov-6.055737_pt1 | contig 14139 bp, 11 predicted proteins | sample MGYA00376238_ERZ650302 | MGnify/ENA primary metagenome ERZ650302 (study PRJEB26733, sample SAMN07839298) | wastewater metagenome | biome: urban; feature: wastewater treatment plant; material: waste water | place: USA: North Carolina | collected 2016-04-28 ... | reverse complement strand
AAATCTGATTGTACAAAATATCATTTGATCCTTCAAAAATCTGAAACGGTCTGGTGTCAACGGTTCCCCGCCCGGCAATGTGATTCAGCTTATAACCGATAGCACCAACCAATGTGAGGAGTGATTGTGCAGATTCCTGCATTAAATCTGTAGTGACTGTTTTTATAATATTGGCTTCCAGTCCTAAAGTCGTTAAATCGTTCTTGATGTCGGCCATTTGACTTCCTTTCATGCTTAAAGCAGAGCAAATGGTAAAGTCGGCTTGTAGTCGGGCCAATCGTTGTTGTACCTGATCGTAAGTAAAGAGTGATTTGCCACCTATCAGTCGTTGTTGACAGTGAGCAATAGCTTCATCGAGCATGCGTTTTATAAATCCAAGTCCCATGCCCGGGAAGTGCATTCTGCTTCGATGCAATAAGTCGAGCATCATTTTTACCCCGGTAGAGTGGGGGATAAGTCTTTGCGTTTTAGGAATTTTTACATCCAATAGGTTGCGTCCGTATGGGATTTGGTACAGTCCCAGGTTTTCAAAATATTCATCAACTACAATTTATTAATCAGACTAAAAGATTTTTTTCTATTTGTTTAAAAAGTATTTATAAATTATGATCAAGTTGATCTTAACTTTTTTATGTTTGATTCAGTTATCTTTTTAATAAGATTGAACTAGAATTAACAAAGATCGTACAATACAATACAATTAATTTTAAAATTAGATCTCTCGGGGTTAGTGTTGAAACAGGATAGTAATACGATATGGACTCTAGGTTCTGGGAATTGGTGCATAAACTCTGAGCAGGGTTATGTTCTTGAAAGTTTTTTGGATAGTGGAAAATTAACTGAGCGTAATCGGGTTTTATTTGAACAATTGTATCGATCTTATTTAGATCAAAATAGTGGAAAAATCTTTCCTCCTGAATTTAAATATCATCCTGAAACTGGAAAACCATTAAAAAGAACACAGGGTTTTAATGCCAATGATGTCTGGATTGCACCCTATGGGCAAAGTGTTTTTATTGAAAATCAAAATCGTAAAGATAACGGGCTACAATATAGTCGTGAATTAAAAACATTAAAAAATAAGATTCAAACAGCAGATGAAAAAGCACAAACTGAAATTCCATTTTCATTTAGTGGAAGTATGGAATTTTTCTCTATTTGTGTTGGAACAGATATTCCACAACTGATTGCACTGAATAAAAATAATGGTGATCTGTATTTGTTAATTGAAGCTTCAAATACATGGGAAAAGTTAGATGCTATATCTTCACTTTTAGATGGTTGTCCAAAAGAATGGCAAGACTATTGGGGTATTGAATCCTATTATGATGTGATACAGAAAAAACATATCCTATTACTGCCAACCAATCACGGACTGGCTGAACTTTCTATTCACGGTAAAGATTTAAAATATAGTATTAACTATTATGGTTCTGGAAAGTGTTTAGGTAAACCTATTTACTGGAATAATCATATTTATGTGCCGATTAGCCACAATGATAAAGTAAAAATATGGAATCATAACGATAAATCTTATATTGATTTATCAGGTGAGAATTTTATCCAATATTTTTATTCTGTGGTTTTTGATAATCGAAATTTAATTTGGTTAAGTCCACAAGGGAAATGTAGTTTATCTTTAGATATAGATAAAAAAGTTTCAGCAAAATTTGATAGATGGTTGCCAGATTATCAACCTGACTTTAATTTTGGTTCGCCATTTATGGATAAAGAGGGTGACTTTTATCAATTATTTTTAGATAGCAGTAAAAATAATTATGTATATTTACCTTTAAATTCAACTGTTTCAATTGCAAAACCGACCAACTCCCCTCGATTTACCACGGGCAGCAGTGCCTATGATTTTGAGGAAAAAATTAGCCATCGGAAAAATAAAGCCAATATTTGGAATGATGCCAAACAGAGCGAACATTCTGAATTATTTGTTCCTTTAATGGAAGACCAAAATCAGGATAGAGATTTGGTGCTTGGGATTTGTTTTAAAAATATTGGTGCTAAATCGAAAGATAGTATTTTACATGATAGCTCTAAACAGTTTATCTCTTTATTTATAGATACACCAAATCATGGTGTGCATCATTTTTATTCTGGGCAGCTTGCCGACCCCATTAAAAAATCGAGATTTTTTTATCATCACAATCGTTTGTATTTTTATCACCCTGATTTGTCAGAATTACAAGGTTGGGAAGCGCAGGCATGAAAAAAATATTGATTTCTGTTGTACTTTCTAGCGTAGCCAGTTTAAGTTATGCCACACAGCAAGCCTTTTTAATACAAAATTCGGGCTGGATGGAGCCTTTTTATCAAGACTCAAATTCACAGTTTAAACCTTTGATTAATGGTGTGATTCAAACGGTAGCCAAGCCTGATGATAAAATTGTGGTCTCGGTATTTAACCAAAGTAATGCTTTAGCCAAGTCACCGAAAATCATTTATCAAGGTGCTGGGGCAAAACCGATGCTTGCTGATTTACAAGCACAGCAAATTGCCTATAAAAATGACAAAGCCTATGCCGATACCGATTTTACTGAAGCAGTGGTTTCCACAATTACCGAGCCTTTTGCCAAGCAATCGGGGATTATCTGGATTTTTACCAATAATAAAAACAGCCCGAATAATGATGCTGAAACCATTGCACGCAATAAAGAGTTTTATACGCTGATTCACGATAACCCTGCAATCAATAAAGTGTTGGCTTTTCCATTAAAAATGCCTGTTAAAGGTCAACATTTTAATGCATCGGGTTTAATGGTCTATGCACTTGCCTATGGTCAATCGGCGGAAAAAGATTTAAATCAATTGGTGGAATCTGGACAAATTGCCAAGATTTTTACTCAACAGCCTGCATTGTTAAAGCCATTGGATAAAGAACCTGTACAGATGATTCCGCAAGGTGTGAAAAATTCATCCAGTATTCGTGCATCATTATCTCAAGATCATAAAGTGCTGATTTTTGATTTAGAACCCAAGAAAGTTGTCCCTGAAATCAAACTGACCGCAGATTTAAAGAATAATTTTTATCCTTATAATATTGCAGCGACCAAAGTTGAAGCCAAATTGATGCTTGCCAATGGACAGCAAGCGCCAATTCAAATTTCACAAACTCAAGTCAATTTACTCACGAAAGAAAATACCAAGCTTGAGTTTAATTTACCAATTCCTGCCGATGTGGTGGTTTCGCCATGGTCATGGACAGCATTTAAGGCAATGGGGAAACAAGTGATTGTTCCTGCACAGGTACAAGTCACTCTATATGAACAGCAGCTTACCTTGTCTGATCAGTTTAAGCAGAATCTACAAGATTTATTTCCAAATGACCCATTATCAGATGTATTTGTTGCACCAAGCAATATTCAATCTTCAACGGCAATTATTCCTGTACAGTTTCGTCTGCAATATCCATTGTGGTCGGTGATGGTGATGATGGCTGGGATTTTATTTGGCATTTTATTGTTGATTTTCCTGTTTGCCCTTTTATCTAAAAGCAAACGTTATGATGTACTGATTAATGGCATTAAAAAGCAGAGTATTCAGCTTAAACCATTTTCCACGCAAAATATTTATGGTGAAAATGCCAAGATTATTGCTGTTGCCAAACGTGGATTATCTAAACCGACCCTCGAAATACTCGACAAAGACATCATTATCACACTTCGTTAATCCTTAAAATAGAGAGAATATCATGGCTGAATCTAATTCAACTGAACAAAACACCACTGAAAATCAGGGTTTTGTCATTCCACAGGCTAATGAAGCAACCCAACAAGCCACAACGGCAGTGACACAAACAGCGCAAGCGGTGGGGATTCCAACCATACAGGAACAAACAGGCTCAAGGGATTTAGCCATTGGTGGCGGCATTATTGTTGTTCTATTGATTGCATTCTTTTTTGCAAAACAGGGCTTTACCAATAGTTTAGTGAAAAAACGTGTATCGCCAAGTAAAGCCAGTATGGCGGGCTGGTGGCTGTTTATTTTCCTGTCTGCGATAGCCATTGGTGCGGTATTGGCTGCGGTCAATCCTGCCAAGTTTTTATCATTGACCATTTTAGCACCTTTGGGCGTAGTGGCATTGGTCAGCGCATTTTTAAGCTTTAAGTCAAGTCAGGCATAGTCTTGTATTGCATAGATCAAAATGAATGATTGAGGGATGGGGAATGTCAGAAGTACAACAAAAAGCAGGTTCGACAGCAAGTAAGGTTGAACAGTCGGTAAAATTACGCCCAACTTTATATATTGGAGTCGGTGGAACAGGAATGGAAGTGATGATGCGTGTGCGTCGTCGTATCCTGAATGCCAGTTGGGGCAATGATAAGGTTCGCTTGCAAAGTTTATCTGAATTTCCATTGGCTCAGTTTATCCATTTTGATCTTGACCAAGGGGCGATCATTGATAGTGGTCGGGCGCAAACCGAAGACTTGCAATATAATCTGGTTAAATTTACCGATGATGAACGCTTGGTCGAATCGTTTGATATTGAAAAATATAGTCGCGATGATGCATCTTTAAATCGTTATCCACATATCCAAAACTGGCTACCGCTTACCCCGAAAAAAATCCGTGAACTGGGCATTGACCCAGCCAAAGGTGCAGGGCAGATTCGTGCCGTATCTCGCTTATATTTCTTTGATAAATATACCCGAGTCAGAGATAAAATCCGTTCTAAACTCAATGTATTAAAAGCGGGATTGTCTCGTGACGATATATTGAAAAAGCTCAATCTGGAACTGGATACCAGTAAGTTCCGTATTGTGGTGATTGGTTCAGTGGCAGGGGGAACAGGTTCAGGCTCCTTTTTAGATATGGGTTGGCTGGCAAAATGGGTTGCCAGCAATGAAGTTGAGGCGGCTGATGTTGAACTGCTGGTATTTTTACCCACAGGTTATTCGGGTGCAAACAAGTCAAGAACCGAAGCCAATGCTTATGCGGCGTTGATGGAAATTGAATCCTGTATGGTCGGACATTCCAAATATGTGGAGAAATGGGATGATTTTGACCGTCCACAATTGGCATCAAAACCTTACGATGAAGTGCATCTGATTGATTCGGGCAATTTGGCTCGTCAGCATACCGACCGTATGGAAGATGTCTATTCGATGGTAGCGGAGACTTTATTTGAAGATTTCCGTTCTGCCGATTTTGCCAATCGTAAACGCTCAGTTGCTGTCAATCAGCGTCAGCATAAAATTCATATGTTTTCGCCACCTGTGCCAGCAGGACGTTTTGGTGATATGAAGCTGAATTATTCACTGGCATATTCAGCATTTGGTCAGGCGACTTTAGATACTCTGGGACATGCCCGTGCTGCGGAATATGTGTATTCGCTTGGCTCAAATATGCTCAAAGCATTTTTTGGCGTTGCTAGTAGCAATCCAAATGCCAACCGTGCCAGTGAAAAACAGCGTGACGACTTTATGTCAGAATTTATGTCTTTGGCGACAGTAGTCTTTAATGACTTACCTGCATTTTCTCCTGCAACACTAAAAAATCCTGAAATTGCCGAGTTAAAAACCGAATTTATAGATTTAAATATTGTTGAAGTGTTATTACGCTCAGGTCAATCAGGTGTAGAGGTTGATGTAACTGAAGAAACTCGTCAGCGTGTCAACCAGCGTATTGATGAGATTAAAAATGTTGAGCGTGAGCAATGGGGAACAGAAGTCCGTAAAAGCATGCAGGGTTTATTACGAGATGTTATTCGTAATACTGACAGTATGTCGGATACTGCCGAAGATAGAGTAATGCGTCGTCGTAAAGCTCTATTTGAAAATTTAAAACAGGAGTTGGAAGCAAAACTGTATCAATATTTGGATAATCAGGAACGTGGTGGTCTGGAATATGTCATTTCTTTGGTTGAGCAGATTAAAGATAAAATCGAAAATACCAATTCTGGTATTTGCGTTAAATTGAAAGAATCGTCAGAGCGCTATACCCGAATTAAAGATGCTTTACAAAGTTATGAATATGAAAAGCAGCTTAAAGATTTAGATGAAACTAAAGGTGGTTTTATTTCAAGTCTATTAGGCGGAAATAAAGAAGAACAAGCTCGAACAATTTTAGAAAGCCTAAAAACTGATATAGCCAGTATCTTAGCATTCCATTTACGGGCTAAAGCTGCTTATGAAGCCATTGAATTAATGAAAGACATTTCTAAGTGGTTGGGCAATAGTCAGGGTGTTGATGATAATGGACGCACGATTTGGAATGGTATTTTAGGCGATTTACAAAATGGTCAAGATGCGGTCATTGAAATGATGAAACGTCTTGATCGTGATAAAGAAGTGATCCACCAAAATATTCGTACTAAACACGCCACAGTACAAATTATTGAAACCGAAGAAGCTACACAAAAAAATATCGACCCACGTATTTTACATGAATGGGCAGCCGAAGCCTTTAAAGACTTTGGTGGCTCACGAGAAATATTTAAACAGTTGGTTGACCCTGATGGGCATCCAAAATTATTACTGACCATTTTGAGGATGGCGGAATACCGTCTGGAAAAAATTGAACAAGACGCTGATGCCCATGAAGATGCTTTATATGAAGCGTTGGATAAAATGAGTGCAGTTGAACGTCAGAAAATATTTTCCGATTGGTTACAACGTGCCATGCCGTGGATTGATGCCCGTTTAAGCAGTGATTTAGACGGTATTTCTGACCGTTTTAAATGCTTTATTGGGGTGAATCATTCCGAACAGTTTAGTAAAAAATTTAAAGCGGAATTGGTCGGCTGTATTCCAAGTGGTTTAGGTTTAAATGCTCAGGCTTTATCTATTGTGGAAACAGGGGAAGCAGGGCGAGCAGTGTGTTATGTGGAATTATCAGGGATTCCACTCACTATGTTACGTGGTATTGAAACATGGCGTACTAGTTATCGTAAAGAAAGTGAACGTACTCCATTGCATACCCATATTGATTCCACTCGTTTTAAGCATCCTTATTCGCCATCACCACAAGAACTGAATGAGTTGGCAGATGATTTTAAATGTTATTTAAAAGCGGTGATGTTAGGGGTATTAAAACGCTGTGATATTGCTGATTTGATTCCAGCAGGTCAATATGAATTTACCGTGGCTCGTGGTGATGTTCGCCGTTTGGGTAATGAACGGAATTTCCGTTTAAATGGTTTACCACAAAGTTATCGGGATAATATCTATACACAGGTAAAACAGAAATTTGAGCAAATTAAATCATCGCCTGCTAGTTTAGCCTTACTCATTGGTTTAACCGACTTTTATGAGAAACAGGTGTATACCTTGCGTTTAGTGCCGAATGAAAAAGGTGGAGAAGCGGAACGAGTTGGTTTTGCCTGTGCCATTACCAAAGAGTTGAAAAAAGAGTTATTACAGGATGCAGCAGATTTAAATATTTCTGATGCAGACATTGAACGTGCTTATAATCTGACTGAATATCCAGAAGATATGCAGCAATGGGCAAGCGTGGTCAAAAACTCTGATGGTGATGCTTATCTCGATGAAATCCGTGAAAAGAGCAAAGATCACCCACGCTTAAAATGGGTGATGAATATGTCGCCAAGTGTGTTGCAACAACATGATGCCATTTTACATGGTACAACGGCACAGACTGCTGTAGTGGGAAGTCCAATGATGGGCGCATCTGCTGCTCCTACACCACCGCCTGCATTTGGTGCAGCACCGCCACCGTTACAGCAACAACCAAAATATCAATACCATGTTGCGATCAATGGTCAGACCTATGGACCTTATCCGCATGAGCAAATGTTAAGTATGTTGCAAGCCAAACAGATTGATCCATCGGCAATGGTGTGGCGTGAGGGCTTGGCAAACTGGGTTGCCATTGCGCAATGTCCTGAACTTGTGGTGACACCGCCACCATTATCACCCATGACTCCACCACCGCCATCATTTGGTTAATGGGTTGTATCCCTCATGTGCTGGGGCATGTGAGGGCGTTTATTTTATAGTTTTTGAATAGGTTTAAATTGGCATGGCACAGCAGAAAGAAGACATTATAGAGTGTTCAGCTTGTAATGAAAAATTACAGGTCAAAGTTAAATTTTGTCCATTTTGTAGTGAGGAATATGTTGATTTAAAACTTCAAGCTGAACAGGCAGAAAAAGCCAAGCAGGCTGCTGCCGAAGCAAAACGCCAAAAAGAATTGGCTGCTCAAGTGGAATCAGAGCGTCAAAAAGCAGCACAAGAACGCCAAAGAGCTGAACAGGCAGAGAAAGAACAACAAGAGAAAGATGCACAATTCCAAAAGGAACAAGAGGCTAAACGTCAGGCTTTAGAACAGGAACAGGCAAAACGCGAAGCCGAAGCCAAACAGGAAGCACTTGCTCGTCAGCAAGCGGATTTAGCACGCCAAACGGCAGAATTAGAAAGACAAAAAGCTGAACAAGCGCAGCAAGCCAATGCAGCACCGCCACCTTTTCAGCCTGCACAACCAAAAGGTTCATCGGGTAAATATGTGGTGATTGCCTTTGTTGTGATTTTAATCGTGATTTATTTGGTCTTTAGTGGGGATAAAAATACTGCACCAGTAGAAAGCGTCAATGAGACTGTAACGGAAACACAACCGAGTCAGGAGCTTGCTGCACAAAAGGCAGAATTAGAACGCCAAAAGCAGGAATTAGAGCAACAGAAAGCAGAACAAGACACGCTTGCTCAACAACAGGCAGAGGCGCAACGCCAAAAAGACCAACAAGCGCAGCAAGAAGCTGAACAACAGCAGGCAGAGGCAGAACGTCAACTGCAAGACCAGAGTAATCATGATGCGCTAGCACAGCAAAAAGCAGATTTAGCCCAACAAAAAGCAGAATTGGAACGTCAGAAAGCAGAGCAGGTGAAACAGCAAGAATTGGCTCGCCAAAAAGCTGAAAAAGCGAAACGTGAAGAAGCAGAGAAAGCAAAACGTCAGGAAACGGCTGCGAAACAGCAAATTGGCAGTAATCAGGTCGATTCTCAAATAACAACGGCATTAATCAATGCCGATAAGGCATTGCGGATGAAAAATTATGGAACAGCCAAAAAATTGGCAAGAGAAATTTTGGTTATTTCACCAAACAATGCTCAGGCGTTAAGAATTGTACGTCAGGCAGAAGATGGTGAGTCCAAAGCTTTCCAAGAAATGATTATTGAATAAATCCAAAGGAGTCATAAAAGATGAAAAAAATCGTTACTGTCATGGTGTTAACTGGAACTTTAGCCTTGAGTGGTTGTGCAAGCAATGGTGGCTTGGCGACCTCCGCAAGTGGCGGTTGTAATATGGGCATGTCGAGTACAGTAGGTGCATTATTGGGGGCTGCCGCAGGTTATGCCGCATCTAAAAATAATGACAATAGTTCAGCACAAAATAATCGTGCCATTGCACTTGGAGCAGCCGCAGGTGGGGCACTGGGTGCAGGCATTTGTGTGGCAATCAATGCACGTACTGTCCAGACGCAATCAGCGACACAAGTTGAACAGGCATATAAACAACAATATGGTGCTTTACCAGATAAAACCTCAGTACAGAATTATACAATAGGACTTAATTCTGGCAGTAACGTGGTTCGGGCAAATGACAAAGTTACTTTGCAATCTGCTGTAAAAGTGGTTGAAGGGCAACAAGAACCTTTAAAATCTGTAAAAGAAACGATGGTGCTTAAAAATGAGGCTGGAAAAGTGCTCAATACTGTGACCAAAGATATTACCCAAACGGGTGCCTATGGTTCAGGTGCATTTGAAAACTCATTTACATGGGCTTTCCCTGCGAATGTTTCCAAAGGCAAATATATCGTTGAAACTGAATTGTTGGTAAATGGCAATAAAGTAGCGACAAAACGTCAGCCAATTACTTTAGTGTAAGCATGACTTAAATAGCCATATTTAAAATATGGCTATTTTTATTTTGAATGATCTTTTTTTATTTATATTGGGGTTGTTGTGATGAAGTTATCTAAATTATTTTTGATTTGCGCTATTGGAATGTGTGCTGAAAATGTTATGGCAGAGACAGAAAATAAGATGAATTTTTCTGTTGGCGGTGGTGTTATTCAGGGGAATCTAAAATATTCAGAAATAGATGTCGATGATAAAATGGATGGCTATTTTATTAATTTAGGTCTGGGTGATCGCTCTGGTATCCATTATTTTACTGAATATACCAAACAAGAAAGTGAGCATAACACCCAATATGATGCGATAACCATCGGTGTTAAACAGCGCTTTTATCAGCTTCAAAATTTTTATACATCGGCTGGCTTTGCTTTGGGATATGTAAAAATAAAATCTCCAGAACGAGCTGAATTAGCTAGTAATCAAGTAGCATATAACATGGAATACGTCACTGTTCCTTTAAGTTTAGAAGCAGGTTATGTAGCGTATCAAAAACTGTCGCTCTTTGCAGGTTTGGATTTTGATATGATCATGTGTAAAAATGAAATCGCTGTTGACTATGATAAAAGTTCAGGTCGAAACGTTGATATGGATGTTTTAAGTGATCATCAGAGTCTTGGATTAAAATATAAAGTGGGATTACGTTATTACTTCTAAATAAAGAATTTTTTCTAAATCTTAAAAGGGAGATAATAAGTTGAATAAAATGTTGATCATGTTAGGTTGTATGACATTATTAAATGGTTGTGCAATTATGTCAAAAAGTGAATGTTTAAATGCAAATTGGGCTGCAATTGGACAGCGTGATGGAATTAATGGTGCAGGGGCAAAAATGCAGGAGCGAGGACACGCTTGTGCAAAACATGAAATAGCCATTGATCGGAAACTATATACTGAAAGCTATAAAAAAGGATTAAAGACCTATTGTAATCCACAAGCAGTATTTGATTTTGCATTACAAGGGAAAGGGGATTATCAAAGCTGTCCATTAGAGATGCATAATGAATTACGTCCTTATTATAGTGTGGCAAATAGTTATTTTTCGACTAAAAAGAATTTAAACTCAATAGAACAAGGGATTGCCAATGCAAGAAGTAGTTTGCAGAAATCTGATCTCAAAGAAAAAGATAAAAGTTATTATCGAGGTATTGTCACTCGAAACTCAGAACTGTTACCACAAGCTCGTCGGGATTTTTATGAAGCTGAACGTAACTTGCAACAATTTAAAAAGACTCAGAGCTTAGTCTATTAAACGCTTTGATAAAAAGATATTGGTGAGTCGATTTAAAAACTGTGGGCTAATACTCGACAATTGATACATCAGCTTAGTTTTGATACCTACAGGAGTATGGGTCGGGATCAGGGCATGATCTTTTTGTTGTGCTAGATGTAATACTTGTTTTGCTACATCAGCGGGGGTTAAATCTACGCCAATATTTTGAATACTACCCGCATCCATATTCTTCACCATATTGGTTTGTACAAATAAAGGCATTACATCGAGTACACGAATATTATATTTTTGCCACTCTACATCTAAGGCTTCTGTTAAACCACGAACAGCAAACTTACTTGCTGAATATGAGGCTAAATCAGCTTGTCCATAAATTGCTGAAGCTGAAGAAAGATTAATTACACGAGCAAAACTCGCTTTTTCTAGATGGGGTAACCCAGCATGACAACCATTCAGAACGCCTTTGATATTGATATCCACAGTGCGATGATGGGATTGAATTGACGTCTCTTCAAATGCGCCAGAGTATAAGATTCCAGCGTTGTTAATTAAAATATTCAGTTCGCCTGCCCAATTTTTAAAATCTTGTAGTGCTATTTTCCACTGACGAAAGTTACTGACATCTAAATAACCCGCTTTAGCATTTTCACCAAGTTCGTTGGCTAAACGAAGCGCTTGCTCATCATTAATATCATAAATACCGACTTTGTAACCATGACGATGAAAGATGCGTGCAATCTCAGCACCAATTCCTTGTGCTGCCCCGCTAATAAATACGCTATGTTGCATTGCTTTCCCTTGCTTTATCATATTTCTTTAATCGGCGTATATTACGCATAAGCAGGTTCAAGCTGCAACAATTTGGTGTATTTGGAGGAATTCATGGAAAAGTTATTAGAAATCATGCACGAATTAAGACAAAAGTGTCCATGGGATCAACAACAAACACCAAATAGTTTGACGCGTTATGCGATCGAAGAAGCTTATGAGGTGGAAGCTGCGATTCGAGAGGGCGATCTAAATGAAATTCGTAATGAGTTAGGCGATTTGTTATTGCAGGTCGTGTTCCAATCTCAGATGTATAGTGAACAAGGCGCATTTAACTTTCATGATGTGGTAGATGCAATTAGTGAAAAATTAATTCGTCGTCATCCACATGTATTTCAAGCTGAAAAATATCAAAATTTAGATCCAGAACAAGTCAGTGAACTATGGAAACAAATTAAGCAACAAGAAAAACAAGGTAAGGCTCAATCTCGACTAGATGAAGTGAAACATGCGCCAGCATTGGTACAGGCACATGAGATTCAAAAAAAAGCAGCGCAGCTAGGTTTTGATTTTGAAACAGTTGAAGATGCTTATGGAAAGTTAAATGAGGAATTAGAGGAATTACAACAGGCAATAAAAACTCAAAAAACTGATGAAATACAAGAAGAATTTGGAGATTGCCTATTTTCTTTAATTAACATAGGACGTAAAATTGGCGTGTCGAGTGAGACTGCATTATTGGCAACGATTCATAAATTTAGAAGCCGATTTGCATATATTGAACAACAAGCACAAAGACAAAATAAAGACTTGCAAGAAATGAGTTTGGCAGAAATGGATGAACTCTGGGAGCAAGCAAAACGACACTTAAAACTTCAGGGGAAATCCAATGAATTTGCCGCAACCACGCAGCAAACATAACTTTATTCTGTTTATTTTTATATTTTTAAGCTGCTTTGTTTGTGCGAGTGCACAGCCATTTGATCAATCCTATGAAAAATGGAAAGCTCAACAACAAGCACGTGATCAGCAATTAGCGAAGCAGCCTAACAATAATTATTATTTATCAAGACCTACGCCACAGAAAAGCTCCCAGCAAGTTTCATCCTCTACCAATATTCAGGGCGATAAGATTAGTTTGAACCAAGCAAATTTACAGCAGTTACAGACTTTAAATGGCGTTGGTGAGAAAAAGGCTCAGGCAATTGTTGAATATCGCCAAAAGAATGGTGGTTTTAAAACGGTAGATGAGTTGGTCAATGTCAAAGGAATTGGTCCAAAATTGCTTGAAAAAAATAAAGCACGCTTAGCATTATAGGATAAAAATAAAGATGATATTGCAATTAAAACATACTGATCTGTTGAAACTTCAACAGAATAAATTGCCCTTTGAGTGTGTTAGAGCTATGATTAGCGACAAATTGTTATTTACGTCCTGACGTAGGAGACAGTGTCTTTTGCAAACTTTGCGTGCGTCAAAATGTGGTTTGTCCACAGCCCAACTCCCTTCTTCAATATTAGATGTAATCGATAGCCTAACGAAAGCGGGCTATGAGGCATATATTGTGGGCGGCGGTGTTCGCGATATGATGTTAGGTCTTAATCCTAAGGATTTTGATGCAGTCACCAATGCAACACCAGCACAAGTGAAAGAAGTTTTTGGTCGACGTTGCCGAATTATTGGTCGACGTTTCGAATTAGCACATGTTTATTCTGGTCGCGAACTGATTGAAGTCGCAACTTTCCGCGCTCCTCCCAAAAAAGCAGTCACCAGTGCTTCTGGTATGATCCTGCGAGATAATAATTGGGGAACAATTGAGCAAGATTTTGCACGTCGAGATTTCTCAATTAATACTTTGTATTATCAACCGCGCCAAGCGATCGTGCTAGATTTTTGTCATGCAGTTGATGATATTAAAACGCGTACTTTGCGTTTTCTAGGTGAGCCTGCACAGCGATTTGAAGAAGATCCCGTTCGGATGTTACGTGCTTTACGTTTTGCTGCGAAACTTAACTTCCAAATTGATCAATCGATTATTGATGTTTTTGATGTTGAGATGACGCAACTGTTGCGTGACGTTTCACCTCATCGATTATACGATGAGTCTCAAAAATTATTTACGATGGGACATCTTGCACGCGTTTTGCCGATGCTGATTGAGTTTGGTGTTTGGAAGCAATTATTTGCTGAAATTCCTCCAAATCTAACAGCTTTCATCGAACGTGCAGCTAAAAATACTGATCAACGAATTC
>ERZ650302.1282-NODE-1282-length-14148-cov-6.205421_pt1 | contig 14148 bp, 15 predicted proteins | sample MGYA00376238_ERZ650302 | MGnify/ENA primary metagenome ERZ650302 (study PRJEB26733, sample SAMN07839298) | wastewater metagenome | biome: urban; feature: wastewater treatment plant; material: waste water | place: USA: North Carolina | collected 2016-04-28 ... | reverse complement strand
GCAGACCAGAAGTCTGATGATCTGTCATCGCGAATGTAAATGTAACGTCCCGGCTGGTCAAAGTTATTAAAAACATAGCGCAGGATACGTCCGTTTGCACCGGATTTTGCAAAACTGTAGCCCCCTGCATTATTGGAAATGATTGCACCGTACTCCGGGGAACCCAGATAGTTTACCCATGGTGCAGGTGTTGCCGGATTAGTAATCACGTATTCTCGGTTTTCATTGTCAAAATATCCGTATTTCATATAGTAAATCCTTTCTGTTAGAACAATATTTATAACAGCCTGTCGCCTGCTTTTATGGAGGCTGAGCAGCTATTGTTTTCAGGCAAGTGTCACTGTAATTTCATGAAGATCAGAAGAGAGGTTGTTAATAAATTCTCTGGAGATCATAATATGGGAATCTTCTACGATTTCTATTGCTGTTTTGTCGCAGTCCGCAGCGGCGATATGATAAGAACCATAATCTTTTCTGTCTGTGTTTCGGTAGGTAACATGGAACTGTTTTCCTGCAAAAGTAACAGAGACAGAAGCAGTTCCTGCTTCATCGAACTGTTCTGCCAGAAGTTTTGGATGAACCAGAAGGTTTCCGAAAACTCCACGGACACCAAAGACCTCTGTGATCATGGTAAAAAGATACCAGCTTGCAGCACCTGTCAGATAATGATACATGCCACGTCCGTCTGAACGGAAATATTCAGGAATTCCCGGGTAAATATGGCTGGTATCAAAGTCGAGAGCTGTATCAGACAGAGAACGCAATGCTTTCCAGCCTTCTTTTGCAAAGCCTCTCTGATATAAGGCATTTGCATACATAACTGCCATATGAGAGAAAACAGCACCGTTTTCTTTTTCGCCATAAGCGAAACCGAACATACGTCCCATATCAAACTTCAGTTCCTGAAAATCTGTGTTCAGGCGGTAACCGCCAATTTCTTTTCTGTAAAGATAATGATCTGCGCTTTTTACGATTTTTCTGATCTGCGCATCAGTGGCAACATTTCCCATAATAGAGAAAACCTGGCCCGTGAGCATCATACGCACCTGTTCATGGTGGAAACCTTCCACTGCCTCTCCATGATTATCGTAATAGCTGTTATACCATCCTTCTTCGCTGTCTTTGCCATCAATCCATTCCTGTGAACGGATATGATCTGTCAGCCAGTTGGATTTCTGGATCAGGTTGGCAGCAAGTGTGGAGAGAGAGAAGTTTTTCTTTCTGCCGCTTAGGTTATGCCTGCAGCTTTTGGCATATTCAGTAAGAATCTTTTTCTTTTCAGATACACTGTCAAACATATCTGTCTGGTCGTTCAGCAGGATTTCAATTTCCTCTGACAGCGGGATACTGGTTTCGCCTGCAGATTCCATAAGGCGTAATATGGAAGCAAGAGTATGGAGATTGCCCGCATAAGCACAGGTAAAGGCAACACTTTCATGCGCACTAAGCTGAAAGACGTGGTGAACGGTTACGTTCTGGAACGCCGTTTCAACATCGGTGAGAAACTGGAAGACGTACGTGTAGAACGTCGTCCCCACCAATACCTCTATCATGACGGTGACAACTACCAATTCATGAACCAGGAGACTTTTGACCAAATTCCCATCGCCCACGACCTCATCAACGGTGTTGACTTCCTGCTCGAAGGAATGATAGTAGACGTGGTATCAGACGCTTCTACAGAAACCGTACTCTATGCTGATGTGCCCATCAAGGTTCAGCAGAAGATTACCTATACGGAGCCGGGACTGAAAGGCGACACAGCCACCAACACGCTGAAGCCCGCTACGGTAGAATCAGGTGCAACGGTCCGCGTTCCTTTGTTCATCAACGAAGGCGAGACTATCGAAATCGATACGCGCGACGGTTCTTACGTAAGCCGCGTAAAAGCATAAGCCCTTTTGGAAATCAGGCAAATGCCCTTTTCATATCATCCCCGGTGCTCCACTTGGCATCCGGGGATTTTTCTTTCCATTTATTCATCTGCAAAGCTTAAATGATATATCTTTGCGGAGACAACCAAAACATAAAGCCATACCCATGAGATACTCCGTCATCATCCCCGTATACAACCGCCCCGATGAGGTGGATGAACTGCTGCAAAGCCTGACGCAGCAAAGTTTCAAGGATTTTGAAGTGATTGTGGTGGAGGACGGCTCCTCCATCCCCTGCAAGCCGGTCACAGAGAAGTATCAGGAACTATTGGACGTGCATTACTATGACAAGCCCAACTCCGGCCCCGGGCAGACCCGTAACTACGGGGCGGAACGAAGCAAGGGCGAATACCTGATAATACTGGATTCGGACTGCATCCTGCCCGAAGGTTATTTCCTTGCTGTGGAAGAAGAGCTGCAGCACGAAGCCGCCGATGCCTTCGGAGGCCCCGACCGCGCGCACGAATCATTCACAAACATACAGAAAGCCATCAACTACTCCATGACCTCCTTCTTCACCACCGGCGGTATCCGTGGGGGGAAGAAGAAGATGGACAAGTTCTATCCGCGCAGCTTCAACATGGGTGTGCGGCAGGAAGTGTACCAAGCCCTGGGCGGATTCTCGCGGATGCGCTTCGGGGAGGACATCGACTTCAGCATCCGAATCTTCAAGGGAGGATATACATGCCGGCTGTTCCCCGGTGCCTGGGTATACCACAAGCGACGGACAGACTTCCGAAAATTCTTCAAGCAGGTACACAATTCCGGGATTGCCCGCATCAATCTGTACAAGAAGTATCCGGAATCGCTGAAGCTCGTCCACCTGCTGCCGGCTGCATTTACCCTGGGAGTGGCCATATTCCTGCTGGGAACGCCCTTCTGCCCGTACAGCCTGCTGCCCATCGCTCTTTATGCGCTTCTGGTATGCATGGACTCCACTATCCGGAACCGTAGCCTCAGCATCGGGCTCTACTCCGTCGCCGCCTCCTTCATCCAGCTCATCGGATACGGGACGGGGTTCCTGCGCGCCTGGTGGAACCGCTGCATACTTGGCAAGGACGAGTTCGAGGCGTTCAAAAAGAACTTTTACAAATAAGGAGGATTAGGGGTTAAGGATTAGGGATGATATGGAGAAACTGAATATCAACCAGTGGGCTGCAGAGGACCGCCCGCGGGAAAAGATGATGCAGAAAGGGGCGGAAGCCTTGAGCGATGCCGAACTGCTAGCCATCCTCATCGGCTCCGGCAATACGGAAGAAACCGCCGTGACACTGATGCAGCGCATACTCGCCGCCTGCGGCAACGACCTCAACCGCCTGGGCAAATGGGAGGTGCGGGACTTCTCCCGATTCAAAGGCATGGGCCCCGCCAAAAGCATCACCGTCATGGCATCCCTGGAACTGGGCAAACGCCGCAAGCTGCAGGAACGCTCCGGACGTACCGCCATCCGCTCTTCCGCCGACATCTACGAGCTGTTCCATCCCCTGCTCTGCGACCTTGCCACAGAAGAATTCTGGGTACTGCTTATGAACCACGCCGCCAAAGTGATAGACAAGGTACGCATCAGCCGCGGCGGCATCGACCAGACCACCGCCGACGTACGCAGCATCCTGCGCGAAGCCCTGCTGCAACGCGCCACACAGATAGCCCTTATCCACAACCATCCCTCCGGCAACCCGCACCCCAGTAACGACGACCAGCGGCTGACGGAACTCGTGAGGAAAGCCGCCCAAACCATGAACATACACCTGACCGACCACGTCATCGTCACGGACGGAAGCCATTACAGCTTCAACGACGAAGGATTGCTATAAATAATCCAAGTTACGGACATACTATACGAAAGACAAAAGCGGTCATAACACTAACTATCAGCACATTGTATTTACCTGCTATTTACCAGCCAATGTAAAAGCCGTTACCGCGGTATGTAAAAGCCGTTACCCTATATTGTAACGCTCTTTACCCCATATTGTAAAGACCTTTACCGCCTATTGTAAAAGGAGTTTCCCCAGGGGTAAAGGGAGTTCCCCCAGCGGGTGAAGCGTGTTTCCCCACCGTCAAACCCTTTCTGAAGTAATGAAAAGGAGGGCGTTCCTTTGCATTTTCAATTAAATTCCATAGCTTTGTTCTTTGAAAACCTATATATAAAACCCTACGAATATGACCAAATTTGAAATAGAAGAGAAAATAGTCTCCATGCTCAAGACCGTATTCGACCCGGAAATACCGGTAAATGTATACGACCTGGGACTGATTTACAAAATAGACGTCTCCGACCAGGGAGAAGCCTCCATCGACATGACGCTGACTGCCCCCAACTGTCCGGCAGCCGACTTCATCATGGAAGATGTGCGCCAGAAGGTGGAATCCATCGACGGCGTAACCTCCGCCACCATCAATCTCGTTTTCGAACCCGAGTGGGACAAGGACATGATGAGCGAAGAAGCGAAACTGGAGCTGGGATTCCTTTAAATCAGTTGAAAGTTCAAAGTTGAAAATGGAAAGTTGAAAATGAAGAATGTATATTTCCTCTCGGATGCTCACCTGGGCTCACGAGCCATCGAACACGGACGAACCCAAGAACGGAGGCTGGTCAACTTCTTGGACAGCATCAAGCACAAGGCATCGGCCGTATACCTGCTGGGAGACATGTTCGACTTCTGGTACGAATTCCGTACCGTAGTGCCCAAAGGATACACCCGCTTTCTGGGCAAGCTGTCCGAACTGACCGACCTGGGAGTAGAAGTCCACTTTTTCACGGGAAACCATGACCTTTGGTGCGGCGACTATCTGACCAAGGAGTGCGGCGTCATGATACACCGCGAACCGCTGACCACCGAAATCTTCGGAAAAGAGTTCTACCTTGCCCACGGTGACGGGCTAGGCGACCCGGACAAGAAGTTCAAGATGCTGCGCGCCATGTTCCGCAGCCGTACCCTACAGACGCTGTTCTCTGCCCTGCACCCCCGCTGGAGCATGGAGCTGGGACTGAACTGGGCCAAGCACAGCCGCTTGAAACGCATAGACGGGAAAGAACCCGCATACATGGGAGAAAACAACGAATACCTGGTGCTCTACACCAAGGAATACCTGAAAAGCCATCCCAACATCAACTACTTCATCTACGGTCACCGCCACATCGAACTGGACCTGATGCTGAGCAGTACCGCCCGCATCCTCATCCTCGGCGACTGGATAAACTACTTCTCGTACGCCGTCTTTGACGGCGAGAACCTCTTCCTTGAGAATTTTGTGGAGGGAGAGACGAAGCTATAACCCGCATTTCCAAACTGTTAACCATCATACCATTACCACCCATGAAACCTTTAAGACTGAAAAACATGATTGCCGGATGCCTGCTCGCAGCAGGAGCATTGCCGGTATGGGGACAATCCGGCGCCCCGACACTTGTCATCCGCATTGACGATCTCGGTGCCCTGCATTCCGTCAACGAAGCCTGCATCCAGACCTACCGCTCGGGTATTGCCCGCAGCGTGGAAGTGATGCCCGTAGCAGCCTGGTATCCGGAAGCCATCAAGATGCTGAAAGAAAATCCGGGACTGGACGTCGGCCTGCACCTCGTCATCACCAGCGAGTGGGAGAACGTGAAGTGGCGTCCGCTGACCCACTGCCCCAGCCTGACGGACGAGAACGGCTATTTCTACCCGATGATGTTCCCTAACCCCGCCTATCCGGGACAGTCCATCATGGAGCAGAAATGGGACATCAAGGAGATAGAGCAGGAGTTCCGCGCGCAGATAGAGACGACGCTGAAAAGCATTCCGCAACTCAGCCATCTGTCCGGACACATGCTCTCCACCGGTTTCAGCAAAGAAGTGAACGAGCTGGTGCAACGGCTCGCCAAAGAATACAACCTGCCGTCCATCGACCGCATGGACTCCTCCAAGGACTACCGGTTTACCTACATCGGGTACGACGGCCCCAAAAGAACCGCCGAAGAAAAGGAGGCCAGCTTCATCAAAGCATTGGAGAAGTTGCAACCGGGCCAGCGCTACCTTTTCTTAGACCACCCGGCACTGGACAACGATGAAATGAAAACCGTCTTCCACATCGGATATGAGGACGTGGCGCTGGACCGCCAGGGAGTGACCGACCTGCTGACAAGCCCCCGCGTCCGGAAAGCCATTGAGGACAAAGGCATAAAGCTGATTTCCATCAACCAACTGACCAAGGGCCTGCCCCGCGCCGCCGCTACTCCGAAGCTGGACAAGGCCATGAACAGATATCTGGATGCCGTAAAGAAAGCCGGACAAGACCTGCACAGTATCATGATTGTGCAACACGGCAATGTCATTGCCGAAGAATGGATGGGCGAAGGGAAAGAGGATGAGCCTCACATCCTGAACTCCGTCAGCAAGACATTCACCGCCACCGCCGTGGGACTTGCCGCCTCCGAAGGCAGGCTGAAGCTGACGGACAAGGTCATCTCCTTCTTCCCCGACAAGCTTCCGGCAACCGTCAGCGAAAATCTGGCAGCCATGACCGTACGCGACCTGCTGACCATGAACTGCGGGCACGACACCGACCCCACCGGAACGGTACGCAAAAAGGCGGACGCCGATTGGGTGCAGGAGTTCCTTGCCTTCCCCGTGGAGCACAAGCCCGGTACCTTCTACACCTACAACAGCCTGGGAACCTACATGCTCTCAGCCATCGTACAGAAAGTGACGGGCGAGAAAGTGGTGGATTATCTCTATCCCCGTCTGTTCCGCCCGCTTGGCATCGTCAACGCCCGGTGGCAGGAAAGCCCGCAAGGCATCAATACCGGAGGCTGGGGGTTGTACCTCAAAACGGAAGACCTTGCCAAGATGGGACAACTGTTCCTGCAGAAAGGAAACTGGAACGGACAGCAGATTCTGCCCGAAGAATGGGTAAAGGAGGCATCTGCCTGCCAAGTGCCCTCACTGCCCGCCGGCATGAAACCGGAGATGCTGAAGAAAGCGAAGATGAGCGCCAAGACAAGCGACTGGCTGCAGGGCTACGGCTACCAGATGTGGCGCTGCCGCCACAACGCCTACCGTGCCGATGGTGCCAACGGACAATACATACTGGTGTTGCCGGACAAGGATGCCGTCATTGCCGTCACCGCCAACATCCCCGACATGCAGGCAGAGCTGAATCTAATATGGAAGTACCTGCTGCCCGCGCTATAAAACGTTTATTCTTATAAATGATTACGAAAAAGTGAAGGTTACCGGAACTTTTTCCCGGCATGGTTGTAGTAACATCATAACATTAAAAACATTAGCGTCATGGATGATATGATTTACAGAAACGACCCGATTGCCGAAGAGAACATAGACCCGCACGGACGTCCGGCAACGGATGAATTCGAGGAATGGAGCGAAGAGGTCTCCGAACGGACAGATACCGGATACAAGGACCAGAAAATAAAATCCGCCAAGGAACGGGAGAAACGTATCCGGGAGATGGATGAAATTATAAAGAAGGACCTTAAGGAATAAATAGACAGCCACCACAGATAGCACAGATTCTCACAGATTAGTCTCTTATACTTGATATCAGAGCTTCCAATCTGTGAGAATCCGTGTAATCTGTAGTGACTTTCTATTATTTGTATCCACCAGCCTTGGCTATGCGTTTCGGGATTTCCGTGTTGTCCATCTTACCCACGAACAGCTTGGAGCCTGCACCTACTGCGAATACCGGCACATATCCGGCTGTATGGCCACCGCTGGTCCAGCCTACCATGGCAATCTGGCTCATTACCTTCTTGGCGGCAACGGCCAGGGGCTCAGTCTTGGCATAAAGACTTTCCTCAAACACTACATGCTTGTTCACAAATGATTCTTCGTAAGCATCACGCAGCATCTTCTCCTGCTCCCAGCTCACCGGCAGCTCTTTCCAGAAACCCATCTTTTCTGCCAGGAATTCCTTCATTTCCGGCCAGTTGATAACCTTGCGCATCTTGCGTAAGTCCGTGATGGAACGTGAAAGGATATCCTGAGACTGCTTCTGCTTGGCAAGGGCTTTCAGTTGAAGCTCGTACTTACCGGTACCCAGCCCCAGACCGCCGGTTTCATGGTCGGCAGTTACCACAATCAGCGTTTCTTTGGGATGCTTCTTATAGAACTCGTAAGCCACCTTGATGGCGTTGTCCATATCCACCACTTCCTCAAAGACTGTGGCGGGGTCGTTTCCGTGGCAGGCCCAGTCAATCTTTCCACCTTCAACCATCAGGAAGAAACCCTTGTTACTGCCTTTGGTCAGGAAAGAGATGGCGCTTTCGGTAATTTCGGCCAGCGTCAGGTCGCCTTCCTGGCGGTCGATGGCATAGGGCAGGCAAGAAGGCTCTGCCCCTTCTTTCTGGATAAGAATCATCTTGTCCGCCTGGACAGACTTCGACTTATATTCGTCAAGGCCTCTTGCAACGGTATAACCGGCTTCTTCAAAGATAGGGAAGATGCTCGGAGCCTCTTTCTTGTCGGCAGTGGTAGTCGGTTTCAAGAAACCACCGCCTGCATAGAAGTCGAAACCGGCTTTCGGCAGGTCGAGGGCTATCTCGTAATACATACCACGGTCCGGCTGGTGGGCATAGAATGCAGCGGGAGTAGCATGGTCTACACTGACGCTGGTAGTTACCCCAACTTTCTTACCGGACTTTTTGGCTCTCTCGGCCACACTCTGAAGCACACTCTTGTTATCGTCCATACCAATGGCGCCGTTATAGGTCTTTGCACCGGTAGCCAGGGCTGTTCCGGCAGCAGAAGAGTCAGTCACCGAGTTGGTGGCAGAAAAGGTAGTTGCCATGCTGGCAACCGGGAAAGAAGTGAACAGCAAAGGCTTTACACCGATGCGCCCTTCTTGTTCGGCCAGATACATCTCCGTACCGTTCACCTGGTTCACACCCATTCCATCACCGATGAAATAAAACACGTACTTCGCCTGCTGGGCATAGGCCATGCCGCTGGTCAGCAGTACAAAGAACAACACATACATTAATCGTTTCATAAGCAGTTCTTATTTAAAGTTATTCGGAAAATTGCCTTTATTGTTTTTAACCGAGTAACAAAGATAGCAATTTTAAAGGATTCGGAAAACATTTCGCCCCTACAAATACATTACATATTTGCAGGGGCGAAACCACATCCGGACTCCGGGAAGCCGGAACCGGGAGATATTACAGCGATATTACTTCTTCAGAATATCCATCGTGTCCGAAGCAATCATCAGTTCCTCGTCAGTGGGGATTACCACCACCTTCACCTGAGAATCTTCGGTAGAGATAACCATTTCTTCACCGCGTACTTTGTTCTTCTCGGCATCCAGCTTTATGCCCATGAATTCCAGGCCTTCACATGCACCCCAGCGGGCACTTGCCTGATTCTCGCCGACACCACCGGTAAATACCACGATATCCACACCACCCAAAGCAGCGGCATAGGCACCGATATATTTCTTGATGCGGTAGAAGTACATTTCTTCAGCCAGAACAGCCTTCGGATTGCCGGCAGCTACGGCATTTTCCAGGTCGCGCATGTCACTGGATTCACCGAAGATACCCAGCACACCGCTCTTCTTGTTCAGCAGGTTGGAGATGCCGTTGGCATCCAGACCCTCTTTCTCCATGATGAAGGAAACGGCACCGGCATCAATATCACCACTGCGGGTACCCATCATCAGACCTTCCAGCGGGGTCAAGCCCATGCTGGTGTCTACACACTTACCGTCCTTGATGGCAGTAATGGAACCACCGTTGCCAATGTGGCAAGTGATGATTTTCTTTCCTTCCGGCTCTACACCTAGGAACTCGCAGACGCGCTGCGATACGTAGCGGTGTGAGGTTCCGTGGAAACCATAACGGCGTACGCCGTACTTTTCATAAAGTTCGTAAGGCACGGCATACAGATAGGCATGCTTCGGCATGGTCTGGTGGAAAGCCGTATCGAACACACCAATCTGCGGAACATTAGGCAGAATGGCAGATATTGCATTTACACCCTTCAGGTTAGCAGGATTGTGGAGCGGAGCCAGGTCGTTGCAGGCAGTGAAGGCGGCAAGCACTTCCGGCGTCAGCCGTACAGACTCGCTGAACTTTTCGCCTCCATGCACCATACGGTGACCTACGGCATTGATTTCGTCCAAAGACTTGATGGCTCCATATTCAGGGCTTGTCAAAGTGTTCAGGATAAATTCCACACCTACGGTATGCTCTGGAATGTCCTTCTCAAGAACTTTCTTCTCGCCACTGGGCAAGGTGAACTTCAGGAAAGAGTCCTTCAAACCAATTTTTTCGATACCACCCTGGGCGATAACTTCTTTCCGGTCCATATCAAACAATTTGTATTTGATGGACGAGCTACCGCAGTTCAATACTAAGATTTTCATACTATATATCAGATTTAAAAGTTATTCAGCATTCTTTTTGGCAGCAATGGCCTGGTTGGCAGTGATGGCAATCATGCGGTACACATCCTCGATGGAGCAACCGCGTGAAAGGTCGTTCACCGGACGGGCGATACCTTGTAGGATAGGTCCTACGGCATCAGCATGTCCCAGACGTTGCACCAGTTTGTAGGAGATGTTGCCCACTTCGAGGCTGGGGACAACCAATACGTTAGCATGTCCGGCGATAGAAGAACCCGGAGCCTTGCTTGCACCTACTTCCGGCACCAAAGCTGCATCGGCCTGCAACTCACCGTCGATGGCAATATCGGGAGCCATCTCCTTGGCAATCTTCAATGCCTCGACCACTTTATCCACCACTTCGTGCTTGGCAGAGCCCTTGGTAGAGAAGCTCAGCATGGCAACTTTCGGGTCGAGACCGGCAACTGCCTGGGCTGTACGTGCCGTACATACGGCAATCTGTGCCAATTGTTCTGCATCGGGCACCGGAGTCACAGCCACGTCACCCATCACCAGGATACCGTTCTTTCCATATTCAGGAGCATGTGTCAGCAGCAGCATGGCACCCGAAACGCAAGTGATGCCCGGGGAAGTCTTGATAATCTGCAAAGCAGGGCGAAGTACATTACCCGTAGTGTTGCGTGCACCTGCCAACTGGCCGTCAGCGTCGCCGTTCTTTATAATCAGGCAGCCCAGATAAAGCGGATCGACAACCAACTTGCGAGCCTCTTCGATGGTCATGCCTTTCTTTTTGCGGAGCTCGCAAAGCAGTTGGGCATATTCTTCTTTCTTAGGATGGTCTTCCGGGTCGATAATGGTAGCTTTGTTTATATTTCCCAGCCCCCACTCTTTGGCACAAGCCTCTATCTCGGCAGGTTTTCCAAGGATAATCAAGTCGGCTACTCCGTCAGTCAAGATTTGATTGGCAGCTTTCAGTGTACGCTCTTCCGTACCCTCGGGAAGAACAATTCGTTGGCGGTTTGCTTTGGCACGCTCAACAATTTCGTTAATTAATCTTTGCATGATATTTTAATTGTCTATTAAGAATCGGCAGTATGTGTTATTCACGCCGCAAAAGTACACAATTTTGCAATATCTACATTGCAAACATCGGTCTTTTTACCGTTCAGACCATAATTATTATAATATTTAACATTAGGTATTCCCAGCATTCATGTGTACGCACACGTGCCCCTCTGCAACAAACAATTACCCGTCCGGCAGGAACAACCCGCCCGACTCTACAAACGACATAAAAAAAATCAGGATACAACGATAACAAGCAATACATAGAATACCTACCTTTGCAGCGTTTTCAACGTATAACAATAGGTATTATAATAATATGATTCGTCAATGCGCCATCCTTTTCGGATGCTTAGCTTTGGGTGAACTGATTGTTTTCTTTACGGGTATCAAGTTACCTTCCAGCATCATCGGTATGCTGTTGCTCACCCTATTCTTGAAATTGGGTTGGATTAAACTGCACTGGGTGCAGGGTATGTCCGACTTCCTGGTTGCCAACCTGGGCTTCTTCTTCGTACCGCCCGGTGTAGCTCTCATGCTTTACTTCGATGTCATCGCCTCCGAGTTCTGGCCGATAGTGACCGCTTCCATAATCAGCACCCTGCTGGTGATTGTAGTCACCGGATGGGTTCATCAACTAACACGTAAAATCAAATGAACTTTTTAGAAAACGAATTTTTCCTATTGGCTGTCACCTTCGGGATTTTCTTTCTGGCCAAACTCCTGCAGAAAAAGACCGGCATCATGTTGCTGAACCCCATCCTGCTGACAATTGCCATCCTCATTGTCTTCCTGAAGATGACACATATCAGTTATGAGACCTACAATGAAGGAGGACATCTGATAGAATTCTGGCTGAAACCCGCTGTTGTGGCCCTGGGAGTCCCCCTATACCTCCAATTGGAAACGATTAAGAAACAGCTGCTCCCCATCATGCTGTCACAACTTGCCGGCTGCATTGTGGGAGTTATCTCTGTCGTGCTGATAGCTAAATTGATGGGGGCTTCCGACGAGATTATCTACTCCCTGGCGCCCAAGTCGGTCACTACGCCGATAGCCATGGAAGTAACCAAGTCGCTGGGCGGCATTCCCTCACTTACCGCCGCCGTAGTGGTCTGTGTAGGCTTGCTGGGAGGAATACTGGGCTTCAAGACCATGAAACTGACCCACATCGGCAGTCCTATGGCACAAGGCCTTTCCTTGGGAGCCGCCGCCCACGCGGTAGGAACTTCCACAGCCATGGACATCAGCCGCAAATACGGCGCATTCGCCAGCCTCGGCCTGACCCTGAACGGTATTTTCACTGCATTGCTGACCCCAACTATTCTGCGATTATTAGGGCTACTCTAACAAAATCTTCTTATTTTTGTTATCTATAATCATAACCAACTAAAAACAACGTATGATTTCATTTAAAGATATCGAATTACAAGACAAAGAACTGATTACTTCCTATACACAGAACAGTCCGCGACGGAATTGTGACCTCTCATTCTCCAACCTATGCAGCTGGCGTTTTCTATACAATACAAAGTTTGCCATCATGGACGGCTTCCTCCTGCTGAAATTCTGGGCAAACGACGAACTGGTGTACATGATGCCGATAGGTAACGGAGATTTGACAAAAGTACTGGACGCACTGGTCGAAGACGCACACCGGGAAGGGGAACCTTTCTGCCTGCTGGGAATATGTTCGGGCATGTGCTCGGAACTGGAAGCCTTCATGCCCGGAAAATTCCAGTTCACAGCAGACCGGGACTATGCCGATTACCTCTATCTGCGTACAGACCTCGCCACGCTTGCCGGAAAGAAATTCCAGTCCAAACGGAATCATGTCAACAAATTCAAACGCACCTATAATTACGAATATACTCCCATCACTCCCGACCGCATCCAGGAATGTCTGGACCTGGAAGCCGAATGGTGTAAGGCCAACAATTGCGACCAGCATGAAGGAACGGGCAACGAACGTCGCGCACTGGTCTACGCCCTCCACAATTTTGAAGAACTGGGATTGACCGGAGGCATCCTGCATGTAGACGGCAAAATTGCCGCCTTCACTTTCGGAATGCCCATCAACCAAGATACCTTCGGAGTACATGTGGAAAAGGCCGACACCAGCATAGACGGAGCGTACGCAATGATTAACTATGAATTTGCCAACCATATCCCCGAACAATATGTCTACCTCAACCGTGAAGAGGATTTGGGTATTGAAGGATTGCGCAAGGCCAAACTTTCGTACCAGCCTGCCATTATTCTGGAAAAATACGTGGCATGCCTGAAAGATGAACCGGTGGAAGCTATCAAATGGTGAGAGTAAGGATTAGAGATTAAGGATTAAAAGGATAAGGGATTGATGATACGGGAAAAGGTAAAGAACTTATGGAAGCTCTGTTTCAATGATAGCGAGGAATTTACTGAACTGTATTTTCGGCTCCGCTACAACAATGATATCAATATTGCCATCCAAAGCGGCGAAGAAGTGATTGCCGCCCTACAGATGTTGCCTTATCCTATGACGTTCGAAGGAGAAGATATTCATACGGCCTATATATCCGGCGCCTGCACACACCCTGATTACCGTAACCGGGGCGTAATGCACGAGCTGTTATCACAAGCCTTTGCACGGATGCTACACAATAATGTCGCCTTATCCACCCTGATACCGGCAGAACCGTGGCTGTTCGACTACTATGGCCGCAGCGGTTATGCCCCCGTATTCCGCTATGCCGAAGAGACCTTTATCGCTTCCGGTACACCGACAGCCGATACGGGCCTTACTTTGGAAATGTCT
>ERZ650302.1281-NODE-1281-length-14157-cov-14.597788_pt1 | contig 14157 bp, 12 predicted proteins | sample MGYA00376238_ERZ650302 | MGnify/ENA primary metagenome ERZ650302 (study PRJEB26733, sample SAMN07839298) | wastewater metagenome | biome: urban; feature: wastewater treatment plant; material: waste water | place: USA: North Carolina | collected 2016-04-28 ... | reverse complement strand
TGTCTTCAACTATGGCACTTGTTCTTGCAAATACTGGATTTATGTTCCCTTTCTTTTCACCATTCCTTGGATGGTTAGGAGTATTCTTAACAGGTTCAGATACTTCGTCGAATGCACTTTTCTGCGGATTACAACAACAAACTGCTCAACAATTAGGGCTTAATGAAACATTAATGGTAGCTGCAAATACTACTGGGGGTGTATGTGGTAAAATGATTTCTCCACAATCTATCGCTATTGCTTGTGCATCTACAGGTATTGTTGGAAAAGAGTCTGACTTATTTAGATTTACAGTTAAACACAGTTTAATTCTTGTAACTTTCATAGGTCTTATTACTATGGCTCAAGCTTATGTTTTAACATGGATGATTCCATAATATTAAAAATTTATTTAGGCATATAATATGCCTAAATAATAAAAACTACTTTCATATATACTCAAAAATTCATTCTAATATTTTCTCAAATAAAGCATATTTTTAAGATTATTTAAAATATCATATTATTATCATTTAGTGAAGTTAAAATTTATCTTTAATGAATCTTGGGGGAACTAAATATGTTAGAAAGTAAATATCAAAATTTTTATGATGAAATCGTAAAAAAGATTAAAAAAGAGAAAATCTTCACAGATAAACTTCACACTTTAGCTTATGGAACAGATGCATCGTTTTATAGACTAATTCCTAAAATAGTAATCAAAACAGATAATGCAAAAGAGGTTCAAGATATTATTGAGTTATCACACTCTATGAATTTAAGTATTACTTTTAGAGCAGCTGGAACTTCACTTTCAGGGCAAGCAATAAGTGATTCTATTTTAATAATAACTTCAAGAAATTTTTCAAATTTCAAAATCTCACCAGATGCAAGTTTTATTTCACTTCAACCTGCGCTTACAGGTGCTCAAGTTAACGGATTATTAGCTAGATATTCTAAGAAAATCGGACCAGATCCAGCTTCAATTAATGCTGCTATGATTGGTGGAATTGCTGCTAATAATGCATCTGGTATGTGTTGTGGAATTTCACAAAACTCATATAAGACTCTAAAATCTATGAAACTTATATTTGCAGATGGAGCAAAACTAGATACTGGATGCCAAGAGAGTAAAGATGCCTTTAGAAAAACTCATGGGGATTTTCTAAAAGATTTAAAAAGTTTTTCTACTGAGACAAAAAACAACGAACCTTTAAGAGCAAAGATTGAAAGAAAGTTTAAAATAAAAAACACTTGTGGTTACTCAATTAATGCCCTAATTGATTTTGAAGATGAATTTGAAATCTTAGAACATTTAATCATCGGAAGTGAAGGAACTTTAGCGTTTATAGAAGAAATTACTTATTACACAGTTGAAGATTTAAAAGATAAAGCAAGTTCTCTTATTTACTTTAAAGATATAAAAGAAGCATGTAGCGCGGTTACAAAACTAAAATTAGCGAAAGAAGCAAATACTATAAATGTTGAAGCTGTTGAATTAATGGATAGAGCAGGTCTTGCAAGTATTGAAAACGACCCTGCAATGCCAGCTTTTATAAAAGATTTTGATGAAAATGTAACTGCTCTTTTAATTGAAACAAGAGCTATAAGTGATGCACAATTAGATATTCAAACAGCTCAAATAGAAGAATTACTAAAAGAATTTTCGGTTGTAAGAGATATTTATTTCACAAAAGATGTGGCTGAATACACACTTTATTGGAAAATTAGAAAAGGTTTATTCCCAGCAGTTGGAGCAGTAAGAGTTACAGGAACAACGGTAATTATTGAAGATGTTGCATATCCAATTGAGTGCTTAGCAGATGCGACACTTGAACTTCAAGATTTATTTAAAAAACATGGTTACTCAGAAGCTTTAATATTTGGTCATGCTTTAGAAGGAAATTTCCACTTTGTATTTACACAAGATTTTTCAGATGCTAAAGAAGTTAAAAGATATGATGACTTTATGAATGATGTAGTTCATTCTGTTGCAGTAAAATACCAAGGAAGTTTAAAAGCAGAACATGGAACGGGAAGAAATATGGCTGCATTTATTGAAGTTGAATGGGGTCATGATGCTTATGTTATGATGAAAAAAATCAAATCACTTTTTGACCCAAAAGGTTTATTAAACCCAGGTGTTATAATAAATGATGACAAAGAAGCTCATCTTAAAAATCTAAAAACACTTCCTGCGACAAATGAAATCGTTGATAAATGTATTGAGTGTGGATTCTGTGAACCAACTTGTCCTTCAAATGATTTGACATTAACTCCAAGACAAAGAATCGTAATTAATAGAGAAATTTCAAGACTAGAAAGTATTGGAAATCATAAAGAGGCAAAAGAGTACAAAGATTTATACCAATATGATGGAATAGAAACTTGTGCAACATGTAGTTTATGTTCAACTGCATGTCCTGTAAAAATTGACACGGGAAGTTTAACAAAACATTTAAGAGCAGAACAAATTTCAAATACTGGAAAATCAATTGCAAATTTTGTAGCAAATAATTTTGCAACAACTCTAAAAGGTGTTAGATTTGGACTTCATAGTGCAAACTTTATTCATAAAGTTTTAGGAACACCAAGTATGGAAACATTTACTAAAACCATGAGAGATTTAAGTAAAAATTCTGTTCCAAAATGGAGTGAGGTAATGCCAATAGGAACAAATATAGATTTACATTTTGAACAAAAAGTAAGTGATAAAAAAGTAGTATATTTCCCTTCATGTATAAATAGAAGTATGGGATTGAATGCTGTTTCAAAAGAAGAAAAACAACTATTTGATACAACTATTGAACTATTATTAAAAGCTGGTTATCAAATATTATTCCCTGAAGATTTACCAAACTTATGTTGTGGAATGCCATTTTCATCAAAAGGATTTAATGAAGCTTCAAACACAAAATCTTCACAACTTGAAGAGGCATTATTAAATGCAAGTGAATTTGGAACTTATCCGATTTTATGTGATACAAGTCCATGTACAAAAAAAATGATGGAGAGTTTTTCACATAAACTTGATATTTATGAACCAATAGAATTTGCGTTAGAGTTCTTAACAAAAGATTTAGAATTTACAGCAATAAATGAACCAATAACAATTCACACAACTTGTAGTTCAAGAAAAATGGGATTAGAAGATAAATTCAAAACTTTAGCAAAATTATGTTCTACAAATGTGATAATTCCAGCAGATGTAAAATGCTGTGGATTTGCAGGGGATAGAGGATTTAACTTCCCTGAATTAAATAAATCAGCACTAAGAAGTCTAAAAGAGCAAACAGCTGGTGCAAAAATGGCATTTTCTACATCAAAAACTTGTGAAATTGGATTAAGTGAAGAATCAGGACTTGATTATAATTCAATATTCTACTTGATAAACAAAGTAACAAAATCTAAAAATCAATAATCTTTTTTTCATGAAAACAGATATTTACTATTTTTTTGGTAGAATATCTGTTTTATGAAAGAAGGAAAATAAATGTACAAACTTTTTTTAACACTACTTGTAAGTTCAGGAATATCTTTTGCTGGAATGGTAAACGGCGTTGCATTAACAGTTAATGATGATCCAATAACTCTTTATGATATTGACAAAGCAATGTCAACTAATAAAATCAGTAAAAATGAAGCTGTTGGATTATTGATAGATAAAACTTTATACGAACAAGCTATAAAAGAGAATAACATTAGTGCAGATATATTTGATGTAAATAATTATATTGAGAAATTAGCAAATTCAAATGGTATGGATTTATACTCTTTTAAAGCTGTAGTAAAACAAAAATATGGAAATTATGAAGATTTCGAAAATGAAGCTAAAGATGCTGTTACAAGACAAAAACTTGTTCAAAAAATAGTAAAAGGTCAATTAGCAGTTGCAACTCAAGAGGATATGGAGTTATATTATGAAAAAAATAAAGCACAATTTTCTAGTTCAAAAACTTATGAAGTAACTCAATACACATCAAAAAATAAAGCTTCATTAATTAGTGCAATAAATAGCCCTATGCTAATCCCTACAGATGTTGAAAAATCACCTATAAAGTTAGGTGTTGAAAATTTACAACCACAAATACAATTTTTGTTAAATGAAACTAAAATAAATAGCTTTACTCCTATTTTTACTGCAAATAAACAATTTGTTTCTTTGTTTGTAACAAGAAAAGAGGGTACAGCAATACTTGATTTTGAATCGGTTAAAGCAAAAATATTCAATGATATTATGACTTCAAGAGAGAAAAAATATCTTAAAGATTATTTTGAAAAAGAAAAATTAACTGCTGATATAAAAATAGTTAGATAAAGGAAATAGATGTTTGAAGTAATTATTGGTTTAGAAGTACACGTACAATTAAACACAAATAGTAAACTTTTTTGCTCTTGCGCTACAAGTTTTGGAGAAGAACCAAATACAAATGTTTGTCCAACTTGTTTAGGATTACCTGGTGCTTTACCTGTTTTAAATAAAGAAGCTGTTCATAAAGCTATTATGCTTGGAACTGCTTTAAAAGCTCAAATAAATAAAAAATCTGTATTTAATAGAAAAAATTACTTTTATCCTGATTTACCAAGTGGTTATCAGATTTCTCAATTTGAAGTTCCAGTTGTTGGACTTGGAGAATTAGTAATTGATTTTCCAGATGGAAGACAAAAAACTATTGGGGTTACAAGAGCTCACTTAGAAAATGATGCGGGTAAAAATATCCATGCTGGAAATGTTTCACAAGTTGATTTAAATAGAGCAGGAACACCTCTTCTTGAAATTGTTTCAGAACCTGATATGAGAAGTGCAGAAGAGGCTATTTTATATCTAAAAAAACTACACTCTATTGTAAGATATTTAGGAATTTCAGATGCTAATATGCAAGAGGGAAGTTTTAGATGTGACGTAAATGTGTCTATTAGACCAAAAGGTGACACGAATCTTTATACTAGATGTGAAATCAAAAATATGAACTCATTTAAATTCATCGAAAAAGCGATTCATTATGAAGTGAATAGACATATTGAAGCTTGGGAAGATGGTATTCACTCAAAAGAGATAGTTCAAGAAACAAGACTTTTTGACCCAAATACAGGTGAAACAAGATCTATGAGAGGGAAAGAAGATGCAGCTGATTATAGATATTTCCCAGATCCAGACCTTTTACCTGTAATTATTACAGATGAAATGTTTGCTAAGTATTCAGAAATTCCTGAACTTCCCGATGAGAAAAAAGAGAGATTTGTAAAAGAATTTGGACTAAAAGAATATGATGCTTCTGTAATTACATCAAGTCTAGAAATGGCTAAATTCTTTGATGAAATGATGCTTGAAGGAATTAATGCAAAAAATGCAGTAACTTGGCTAACTGTCGAATTACTTGCAAGGCTAAAAGAGGGTGCTTTAATTGAAGATTCACCTGTAAATTCAAAAACTTTAGCAACTATTGTAAAAAGAATTGAAGATAATACAATCTCTGGAAAAGCAGCCAAAGAAGTTCTTGATTATTTAATGTGGAAAGGAAAAAAAGAAGCAATTTTTGTTCCTGATAATATAGATGAATTTCAATTAAGTAGAGATATAGAAAATCAAGATGTAGATGCAGTAATTAATACCCTCGGATTAAAACAAGTTTCAGATGATGGTGCATTATTAGCGATTATTGATGCTATTTTAGCTGCAAATCAAGATAAAGTAGCAGAATATAAATCAGGTAAAGATAAACTATTTGGTTTCTTTGTAGGGCAAACTATGAAAGAATCAAAAGGTAGTGCAAATCCAAATAAAGTAAATGATTTATTAAAACAAAGACTTTCGTAAATGACTAAAAACTCTATTGCTGTAATTGGTGCAGGGAAATGGGGACAAGCTCTTCATTTTGCACTAAGTCAAAAACAAGAAGTATTAATTACTTCAAGAACACCAAAAGATATAAAAAATTTTGTTGATTTAAAAACAGCAATGGATTGTGAATATCTAGTTATAGCAATTCCCGCACAAGAAATACGAAATTGGCTAAAAGAGAATTTCGTTTTTAATGGACAAAAGGTTCTTGTAGCATCAAAGGGAATAGAAGCTTCAAGTGGTCAATTTTTAAATGAAATTTATGAATCTTTTGTTCCATCTAAAAATATTGGATTTATATCTGGTCCTTCATTTGCCACAGAAGTTATGCAAGGCTTACCTTGTGCTTTAGTTATAAATTCAACTTCTAAAAAGCTGTACAAAGAATTTGATCCTTTTTTCCCAAATTTTATTAAAACTTATTACAGTAAAGATGTAATTGGAGCGGAAGTAGCAGGTGCCTATAAAAATGTTTTAGCAATTGCTAGTGGAATTTGTGAAGGATTACATTTAGGGAAAAATGCCCAAGCTTCTTTAATTGCAAGAGGTTTAGTAGAGATGGAAAGATTTGGAAAATTCTTTGGATCAAAAAAATCTTCATTCTTAGGTTTAAGTGGGGCTGGTGACCTTTTTCTTACTGCAAATTCAACAATGAGTAGAAATTATAGGGTAGGACTTGGTCTTGCTTCTAATAAAAATCTTGATGAAATTCTCAAAGAGTTAGGAGAAGTTGCAGAGGGCATTAAAACTGCTGATGCCGTTTTTAACTTATCATTAAAATATGGTATTTATACTCCAATTGCAAATGAAGTAAAGCTTATATTAGATGGTAAAAATCCAAAAGATAGTTTAAAAGATTTATTGAAACAATAAATCTATGCAAATACCCTTACTTAATCTATTATATACACTATTACCTCTACTAATAGTAGGATATTTTTATAATAGATGGTCAAATAATAAAAGTGAAATTGCCTACGCTACAACTAGAATGGTAATCCAACTTTTATTAGTAGGCTATGTTCTTATATACATATTTAATGAGAAAAATATCTATCTAGGAATCTTTATATTAAGTTTCATGATATTAGTCTCTTCATGGATAACGCTTAGAAATACACAAAATAAATCCTTATCACATTTCTTCAAAATTATATTATCCATTGCAATTTCAAATATTCTTCATATCATACTTATAATAAATTTCATACTGGACTTTGATGACTTTTATGAACCAAGATATGTAATTCCAATTGCAGGTATGATAATTGCCAATTCAATGAATGTTTTATCACTTGCCATAGAAAGATTTGAAAAAGAGTATGAAAAAAATAAGAATTTTGAAGAAACAAGAAAAATATCATTTAAATCAGCGATGATTCCACAAATAAACTCTTTATTTGCAGTAGGACTTGTATCACTTCCTGGAATGATGACAGGACAAATTCTCTCGGGAATTGACCCATTAGTTGCTGTTAGATACCAAATAATGATTATGTCTACAATCTTATCAAGTGCGGGAATAAGCTTAATCCTTTACTTTACTTTTTGTAAAAGAATTTAAATATTGCACTTTTTGATAATTTTGGATAAAGTTTGTCTTAAATAAATAATTAGGATTAAATATGAAAGCATTTTTAGTAGAACAAGTTGGAGATAAAGAATTTATAGCAAGTGTTAAAGAAGTATCAATACCAAAATGTGAAGATAATGAAGTTGTAATAAAAGTTACATACTCATCGTTAAATTATAAAGATGCACTAAGCTCTGTTGGAAATCCAGGAGTTACTAGAAAATTTCCTCATATAACAGGAATTGATGTTGCAGGAACTGTGTATGAATCAACATCACCTATTTTTAAAGTTGGAGAAAAAGTACTAGTTACAGGTTATGATATGGGAATGAACTCTGATGGAGGACACGCACAATTTGTAAAAGTGCCTGCTGCTTGGGTTGCAAGAATTCCTGATTCAATATCAGACAAAGAAATTATGACTTTTGGAACAGCTGGATTAACAGCAGCATTGAGTGTAAATGAGCTTATTGAAAATGGTATAAAACCTGAAAATGGAGATATTTTAGTAACAGGAGCAACGGGTGGTGTTGGATCTATTGCTATTGCAATATTAAGTAAACTTGGATACAACGTTACAGCAATTTCTGGTAAAAAAGATAAAATCAATTTCTTAAAAAAGATTGGTGCAAATGAAGTTATATTAAGAAATGAGTTTGAAAAAGAATCAAATAAACCACTATTAAGTGAAAAATATGCAGGGGTTGTTGATACAGTTGGTGGAAAAATCTTAGCTAATGCACTTAAACAAGTAAAATATGATGGTGTAGTGACTTGTTGTGGACTTACTTCTTCTCAAGAATTAAATACAAACGTATTTCCATTTATATTAAGAGGAATAAGACTAATTGGTATAGACTCTGTGGAATGTAAATTGGAGAAAAAACAAGCTGGTTGGGAGAAACTAGCTAGTAGATGGAAAATAAGTAGTTTAAATACTATTATAAATGAAATCACATTAGATGAAATAAAAACTGCCTACGAGCATTTATTGTCAGGTAAAGCAGTAGGAAGATATGTTGTAAAAATAAAAGAGTAGATTAAAATTAATCTACTCTACCTATTTCACCATTTTCTACTTGTAAACTGTAAGATGTATCATTTCCAGATAATAAAATTTTAGCTTGTTCAACCCATTGATTGCTTTTTGCAACTCCAGGTAGTAATAAAAATTCTTCTATCCAGTCACAATTTTTGTTAGACCATTTCGATATTTGTTCAAAATGATAGATACCTAGATTATTTAAATCATTTTCAATCTTCTCGTCAATACCTTTAATTTTTATCAAACTATCTTTTCCTGATAGTTTTGGAGAACTTAAAATTAACGGCTTAGAATCTAGCGTTGAATTCTTTTTAAATATGGGATTTATTGCATGTTTTACTTTTTCATTTTTTAAATCATCAGTTTTATTACCATTTTGGATAGATTTAATTTTGGGGAAGTTATTGTTTTTCCCCACTAAATATCCAATAATAAAACCTATAATTCCTGCAATTACTAAATTAGCAACAATTAATGAAGCAATATTCAACATCATATACCTATTCTCCTATAACTTTAAATTCAACTCTTCTATTTATCTCTGATAAACCATTTTCATCATCTTTTGCAATTGGAAATTCTTCACCATAACCAATTGCAGTTAATCTATCTTTATTTATTCCTAATTCAATTAATGCTTGCATTACACTAGTTGCTCTATCTTGAGAAATTTGTTTATTCAATTGTTTTTCACCTCTTGAATCTGTATGTCCAGATATTTCAACTTTTACATTTTTATTATCATTTAGAATCTTAGCTATTTTTGTTATAACAGAATTTGAATCTGCTGTAATAATTGAACTTTTTCTTTCAAAAGCAATCTTTTTTTCTGCTAAAATTTTATTAATATCTGACTGAATATCACTTAAAGAAAGTTTTGGTTTAATACTTTCCATATCAGGATTAACATAAGTTGATTTTATCCCATTATCTTTATTTGCTTCATCATTAATTAGATTAGGATTTGCAATTTTAATATCTTTTATTAAATCAATATCAATTCTTGAAATAATTGATTCTAATAATGCAAAATGATTTGGGTCTTTTAACTCACCTGACAAAGAAACTTCATTGTTAATAATTGATAATTTCATATCATCTTCAAAAAAATCTTTTAATGCAGGAATTAATACAGCAACTTTTGATAATAAAATCTCATCAATGGCTACATCATTTCTAAAATTATACTCACCATCTCGGTTAATACCTAAAATATTAGAAACTTTTTTTGCATCGTCAATACTTGCAAATGTACCATTCATGATTAACATTCCATCTTTTTTTGTTAAAACTAAACTAAATGGTTTTAATTCTTTTGTATCAGATGAAGCAAAAAAATTAATAATCTTATCTATTAATCCACTATCTTCAAGGGTATTATTATTTGCTTGAGTTAAAACTAAAGCTTGACTATCTACTTTTGAATCGTAATTAAAACTATATACAGAATAAATTATAAATCCAATGAATACTATTAGTAAAAAACCTATTTTTTTTATAAGAGACATTTCTATCCTTTTTTTCAGTAATTATTTATATTATATCTTTTGATAACTAAACTATTGATTTAAAGTTCGACATTATACTAAATTAGCTCGAAATTAAGCATAACTTCTATATATAAATTATTTGTTATAATTAGAAAAAGAATAATTCAAAGAGAAAAAATGCAACATATTATAAACTCAGCTCAAACTTGTCTTGATTGTAAGAAACCAAAATGCCAAACAGGTTGTCCAGTAAAAACTCCAATTGCGGATATGATTAGACTTTTTTTAGAGGGAAATATAAAAGAAGCTGGTGAAAAAGTTTTTAATAATAATCCTTTATCAATTATTTGTTCACTTGTTTGTCCCCATGAAAAACATTGTGAAGGGCATTGCGTATTAAACAAAAAACTAACTCCTGTAAATGTTGGAGGAATAGAAAACTATATTTCTACATATTACATAAATTATAGAGAGTTTGAAAAACCTATTCAAAATGGTCGAAATATTGCAATCATAGGTTCAGGACCCGCTGGTATTAGTCTTGCCATGATAATGGCTCTAAAGGGCTACAATGTAACTATGTATGAGGGTAATGAAAAGATTGGTGGTGTATTAAGATTTGGTATTCCTGATTTTAGACTAGATAAAACAATATTAGATAAGATTGAAGAAACTCTTGTAAAAATTGGCGTAAAAATTAGAAAAAATATCATGATTGGTAAAAATATAACTATTGATGATTTACAAAGGGATGGATTTGATGCAATTTTTATAGGAACGGGTGTTTGGGCTCCTAGAAAACTTGGAATAAAGGGTGAAAGTTTAGGGAATGTTCACTTCGCAATTGATTATCTAAAAACTCCAAAAGCTTATGATTTAGGTAAAAAAGTAGTAATCATTGGTGCAGGGAATGTTGCAATGGATGTTGCAAGAACAGTAATACGAAATGGTGCTAGAGATGTATCTATAATGTATAGAAAAGGTGAAGCCGATATGCCAGCAGAAAAGATTGAAATTGCACATGCAAAAATTGATGGTGTAAAATTTAATCTTCATAGATTACCTTTGGAACTTACTGAAAAAGGTATTAGATATATGACTACAAATCAAGAGATTGATAGAGAAAGTTTTGAAGAAGCTGATTCAATTTTAATTGCAATTAGTCAAACAGCAAGGGATTTAATAGTTAAAAATAATACTGGTTTAAATGTAAGTGAAACTGGACTTCTTCAAAGTGATGAAAATGGGGTTACATCAAGAAGAGGTGTATTTGCATCAGGAGATGTGGTTACAGGTGCAAGAACTGTTGTTGAAGCTGTTGCTTTTTCAAAAAGAGTTGCGATAACTATTGAAGATTTTATCTCTAAACTACCACCAAAAACAGTAGCTTGTTAAGCTTCTGTTTTTAAAAGTTCAATCCAAAAATATTTATTAGCTACACCTTTTTCTACAGGTTTCCAACCATAAGTAACTGAATGCATATATAAAACTTCATCTAATAATTTAAAAGTTATCTCTTTGTTTGTGTTTTCACTTAATATTTCTGAAAAAATTGCATAAATATGATTTTCATCAGATTCTATTTTATAAGAAAAATCATCTAAATTCTCAAATTGTTTATCAATAAAATCTTTTATTCTTTCTTTTGACATAATTTATCCTTTGTATTTAAAAGTCGTATTTTAGAGTTTTAATCCTTTATTTAATCCAATCTTTGTATGGATGTTTCATAAGATTTGAATTGTAGAATCTATCATCGTGACTAACTTCCTCTTTTATCCATAGTGGAAGATTAATTGCTTCATCTTCACTTGAAAGCTCCACTTCTGCCACAACTAAACCATCATTATCCCCATAAAAAATATCAACTTCCCAAGTGTGATTTTCATGGTTTATAATATATCTAGTTTTATCAATCACAGGCTTTTGACATAGCTTTTCAATCATCTCATTTGCTTCATCAAGTGGAATTTCATACTCAAATTCAAGTCTGGCAATTCCGCTATTTGAGCCTTTTATGGTTAAATATGCTTTGTCATTTTTAGTTCGAACTCGAACTACTGCATTTTTATCTGTCGATAAATAGCCTTGTTTTATTCTAATACCATTTTCTAAAGGGCTGATTTTTTCTAAATCAATAAGATATTTTCTCTCTATTTCTAGTGCCATTTTTGCTCTTTTCTATATTTTATTAATTCTATTAATAGTAACTAGTCAAAGACTAGAATTAATGTGCTTTATTACTTTCATTTTTTGAAATAAGATAATTAATAAAAGCAGAACATGAAACTAACATATATTTTGCTTCATCAAAACCACTTAATATTTCACCTTCATGAGCACCATGTCTAATCCCATCAGAAGAAGATGTCCAACTATATAATCTAATCATACCTTGTTTGAAATTATTATCTATTTCAAATGGTAAAGTTAGTAAGCCTTTATTTAATGCAACATTTGCTCTACCAATTACAATATTTACAATTGATTCTACTGCACTTATAGATTCTTTTATTGAATTTTGATAATCAGGACTTTCTCTATCACTAAAAAGCTCTAATGCTTTTGATAAATGTCCTTTTGCTGTATCATATTTGGATTCAAAAACTTCTTCGATTTCTTTTATCTCAACTTCATCAATTATTTGTACAATTAAACCTTCTATAAATCTATATCCTGAATTTTCTTCTTCTAATACGTCATTAATATCCGTATAAAAAGTAGAGAATTCTCTCTTAAATAATTCAGGTAAATATTCAATTAAATCATAAATTTCAAACCACTGTAATAAAAAATATTTATATTTAATATTTTCTTTTAATTTTCTCCTAGTCATAGGTGGTTCCTCATGAGTTTTAAAAAAAGAATCATATAATTGTTTAATTTTATGTATTTCTAAATTATCATCAAAATTTAAATCCTCTGAATTATATTGAGTCCTTAAACCATCAAGATATGTCATCTTTATATTATTCCATAATCTATTTTTTAATGCTTCATTTATAAATTCTATTTGTAAAATTTCTCTAGGGTTTTTATATCCATTTCTTTCAGAAAATTTTTTTCTCATTATATTCCTTTAAAAAGAGATTTTATGATTTTTATTTTTGTTAAGGTCAAGGCGGAGATTGGATTTTAGGGAGGAGCTTACTAGAGTAAGTGAGTCCATAAAATACGAGCGCCAACGCAGAGATTGGCAAAAAGAAAGATTAGAAAATCTTCTTTTTTTAAAAATCGTCGAAGTCGATAGAACCTTTTGAATAATTTACAACATTTCCTTCAAAGAAGTTTGTTCTTTGGTCATTAAAACTTGCGTATCCATCTACCCATGGAATAGGGTGTTTTACATTGTATTCTGGTTTATATCCAACTGCATCTAATCTTTTATCTGCTAAGTATTGAATATATTGTTTGATAATTCCATCTGTAAACCCTAGAATTTGTCCTTGAGTGATATATGAACCCCAAGATGATTCTAGTTCTACGGCTTTTCTGAACATTCCTCTTACAGTCTCTTCAAGTTCTGCTGTGAATAGTTCTGGTCTTTCTTTTCTAACTGAATTTATCATGTTTTGGAAAAGTAATAAATGTGTAACTTCATCCCTTTGAATAAATCTAATCATTTGAGAACTTCCTAGCATTTTTCCTGATTTTCCAAGGGCATACATAGCTGCAAATCCTGCATAAAAATATAAACCTTCTAAAATCTGATTTGCAAAAAGTGCTAAAACGATTTTTTCATCTGTGATTTCACCAGAAAGATTTTTGTAAACTTCAGCGATATAGTTGTTTTTTTCTCTAAGTTTTACATCATTTTTCCACATATCGTAGATTTGGTCTGTATTATCAGAGATTGATTCAACCATAACTGCGTATGATTTAGAGTGGTTTGCTTCTTCATAAGATTGTCTTGATAAACAAGCATTTATCTCAGGAGCTGTGATATATGGATTTATATTGTCCATTAAGTTGTTTGTTTGTAATGAATCCATAAAAATAAGTTGAGATAAAACTAAGTCATACATTCTTTTTTCAGGTTCAGTCAAAAACTTATAATCTTTTGCATCACCTGTCATTTGAACTTCTCTTGGAAACCAAGTATTTGCTTCCATTGTATCCCAAAGATTTAAAGCCCATTGATATTTCATTTTAGTGAAATTAATCATTCCATCGCTATTTCCACCAAAAATTCTTCTATCGTTTAAACTCTCTTTTGAGTCTGGGTTAT
>ERZ650302.1279-NODE-1279-length-14175-cov-13.655453_pt1 | contig 14175 bp, 11 predicted proteins | sample MGYA00376238_ERZ650302 | MGnify/ENA primary metagenome ERZ650302 (study PRJEB26733, sample SAMN07839298) | wastewater metagenome | biome: urban; feature: wastewater treatment plant; material: waste water | place: USA: North Carolina | collected 2016-04-28 ... | reverse complement strand
GGTAACTATGAAAAATGGTTTGCTTTTGGTCGAACGCAATCCCTAGAGAAGATTAAAAATAAAATGTTCTTCCCTAAGTACTCAGATAGGACACCAAATTTTATTATCAACTCTGATGACGACTTGCTTTTTTATAACGGACTAGCGGTGGTTGGTAGTTCTGAGACAGAAATGGAAATCATAAAAAAGATAATGGAATCCAACATCTTCTGGTATTACATCAAGACGACAAGCAAACCCTACTCTTCTAACTATTATTCATTGAACGGAAATTACATTAAGAATTTTGGGGTTTGTGAACTGACAGAAAAAGAAAGGAAATTTTTAATTAAAGAGACTGACCAAGACATATTGAATGAATTTTTTGAAGATAAGTATGAATTAAAAGTGACATAAGTCCACGCTATTGGTGGCACATTTGCAAAACCGCTCAAGCCAATCCACAAGCCAAAGTTTTGCAAAAGAGCCACCAAGCCAACGCACCAAGACAGACACCAAATGGCAGTGAAAATACACGACAGAAAAGAAGGGCGAAGTGCTAACATCGGTTTTGCAAAATGGCGGGTTCAGTGCTTCTATGACAGTTTAGTGCAAGGTTCAAGTTCAGTTTTTCAAATGAACATTCGTGCTAAAAATCCGCCACCTTCGGGTAGCTGCAAACCGTTACCTGCAAGCGTAAGAACGACCGTGCCAACAAAACCGAACGAACGAAAAAAATGTGTACTTTTGTAACATTAAACGTATGACAAGACAAATTTCCATATTGCTGATAGTGATGCTTGGTTTCTTTTTGACACCAACGCTGACTTATGCGTGTGGTAAATCAGCAGAAAAAACCGAAAAGTCTTGTTGCAAAAACGAAACTTCAAAATCAGACAAGAAAGATTGTTATAAAAGTCATTCACAGAAAGACAAAAACGATGATGGTTGCGGTGGGAAATGTAAAAATCCTTCTTGTCATTGCCCGACTGCACCTCTTACTATTGCACTTCCTTTTGTTACCGAAATGAAATATCATAACATCTTTCTCGAAAAGGTAACAATTGCATACACAGAAACCTACATTTCTTCAGGTTTCCGTTCTATTTGGCTACCGCCAAAAATAGGCTAATCTCTTGCTTTGATAGCCATAGGTTTGTCCAATTGAAAGCAAATAAATTGCTTTCACAATTAATTATTTTCAAAAATTTAAAATTTTCAAAAATGAACTCATTAAAATATTTAATGACCGCATTAGCAATGTTGTCATTCATAGCGAGTAACGCTCAAATTAAAAACGCTAAAACCGAAAGCGTAAAAATTTACGGTAATTGTGGTATGTGTGAAACTACCATAGAAAAAGCAGGAAACCTTAAAAAAACAGCCGAAGTGGATTGGAACAAAGACACAAAAATTGCGACCATTACATACGATGAAAAAAAGACCAATCAAGACGAAATCTTGAAACGCATTGCATTATCAGGTTACGACAGTGATAAATTTCTTGCCCCTGATGACGTGTATGCAAAACTGCCTGAATGTTGCCAGTACGAACGAGTAAATAAAACAGTTACAAAGAAGGAAACGTCAAAAAACGATACTTCAAAAATGGAAATACACGACCATTCTGCAATGACGGAAACACCGCAAAATACTAACCAACTGAAAGCGGTATTTGACAATTATTTTTCCATAAAAGATGCGTTGGTAAAATCAGACGGCAATACTGCGTCTGCAAAAGCCAAAGATTTGAGTAACGCTATTTCATCAGTAAAAATGGAAACATTGACGACAGAGGAACACACTGTTTGGATGAAAGTAATGAAAGACCTTGCCTTTGACGCAGAACATATTGCTGAAACGAAAGACGTAGGACATCAGCGAGACCACTTTACATCGCTTTCCGACAATATCTACAAACTGATAAAAGTTTCAAAACAGGAAACTTCTGTTTATTATCAGCATTGCCCAATGTTTAACGATGGAAAAGGTGCCAATTGGTTGAGTAAGGAAAATGCAATCAAAAACCCGTATTACGGTTCTTCTATGCTTTCTTGTGGCAAAACAACAGAAACAATTAAATAATTTACACAAAAGCGTAGTCATTTTTTACGGCTACGCTTTTATTAAATAACAAAAAAATGAAATACACTTATCATATACACGGTATGACCTGCAACGGTTGCCGCAGTCACGTAGAAGAAGCCCTTTCAAAAGTTAAAGGAGTTTCAAAAGCAACAGTTGATTTAAAAAAAGCCGAAGCTACGATTGAAATGGAAAAACACATTCCACTTGAAACCTTTCAAGAGGCTTTAAAGAATGACGGTGGAAAATATAGCATTCACAAATCGGGAGAACACCACCACATTTCCGAAGCTAAAAAAGAAACATCAAAAGGAAATGGAACAGGTACATTTTATTGTCCGATGCATTGCGAAGGAGATAAAACATATTCCAAAGAGGGCAATTGCCCTGTCTGCGGAATGGATTTAGTTGAAGAGCAAAACTTATCGAGTACTTCATCAGAACAATGGACCTGCCCGATGCACCCCGAAATAGTAAAAGACCAAGCTGGTGCTTGTCCTCTTTGCGGAATGGATTTAGTGCCTATGCAACCCGACCTTTCAGCAGAAGAAAAAACATATAAGAAGCTTTTAAAAAAGTTTTGGATAGCTACACTATTCACCTTGCCCATTTTCGTAATCGCAATGAGCGAAATGGTTCCCAGTAATCCATTGTATGCAGTAATGGATCAAAAATATTGGAATTGGGTTCAGTTTGCATTATCCATTCCGGTGGTGTTTTATGCCACCTGGATGTTTTTTGAACGTGCCTATAAAAGCATCATAACGTGGAAGCTCAATATGTTTACGCTAATAGGAATTGGTGCAGGTGTAGCTTGGTTATTTAGCGTGTTTGGAATGCTTTTCCCGGATGTGTTTCCAAGCCAATTCAAAACACATTTTGGCGCAGTTCACGTGAATTTCGAAGCAGCTACCGTTATCTTAACCTTGGTACTTTTAGGACAATTATTAGAAGCTCGTGCCCACAGCAAAACCAATTCAGCAGTAAAAGAATTATTGAAATTGGCCCCGAACAAAGCCATTAAAATGGTCGATAATGAAGAAGTTGAAGTAAGCATAGATAAAATTGAATTAAACGATATTCTCAAAGTAAAACCAGGCGATAAAATTCCGGTAGATGGTGTGATAACCGAAGGCCACACCACTATTGACGAATCTATGATTACGGGTGAGCCTATTCCCATAAATAAAACCAATGGCGATAACGTAAGTAGTGGCACCATCAATGGCAACCAATCCTTTTTGATGAAAGCAGAAAAAATAGGTAGCGACACGTTACTTTCTCAAATCATTAAGATGGTGAATGATGCCAGTAGAAGCCGTGCACCGATTCAAAATTTAGCAGATAAAGTTTCAGGATATTTTGTTCCGGTTGTGGTTATAATTTCTCTGATAACCTTTGCCGTATGGGCGATATGGGGTCCGGAACCTGCTTACGTGTATGCCTTGGTCAATGCCATTGCTGTTTTAATTATTGCTTGCCCGTGTGCATTAGGATTAGCAACACCAATGTCGGTTATGGTTGGCGTAGGCAAAGGTGCTCAGAATGGAGTGTTGATTAAAAATGCAGAAGCACTTGAAAAGATGAACAAGGTAAACGCCTTAATTATAGATAAAACAGGAACGATTACCGAAGGAAAGCCAACGGTAGTAAAAATAGGTACTTTTAATGCCGACTACGATGAAAGAAAAGTGTTACAATATATTGCTTCTGTAAATAGTAACAGCGAACATCCTTTAGCAGAAGCAACTGTGAAGTATAGCAAAGAACAAAATGCAGAAATTATAAAATCGGAAAATTTCAGTGCAGTTACCGGCAAAGGAGTTGAGGCTACAATTGAAGGTAGAAAAGTGGCTTTGGGTAATCCGAAAATGATGGAATATGCGAATGCTGAAATTACATCTTCTATGCAGGATGAAGCGAAAAAACATCAGCAACAAGGTAAAACCGTATCATTTTTAGCTGTCGATAAAAAGGTTGTAGGTTATGTAGTCATAGGCGACAAAATCAAAGAAACCAGTAAGAAAGCGATTGCAGAACTTCAAAAGCAAGGCATTGATGTGATAATGCTAACAGGCGATAATCACGACACAGCACAAGCCGTAGCGACTGAACTTAGTCTAACAAATTTTAAAGCCGGTATGCTGCCAGAAGATAAATTGAGAGAAGTGGAAAAGTTACAACAACAGGGTAAAGTTGTAGCAATGGCAGGAGACGGTATAAATGATGCCCCGGCATTAGCAAAAAGTGATGTAGGCATTGCAATGGGTACAGGTACGGATGTTGCTATCGAAAGTGCGATGATAACCTTGGTGAAAGGCGATTTACACGGCATTGTAAAAGCTCAAAAATTGAGTCAATCAGTAATGAGAAATATCAAGCAAAACCTGTTTTTCGCATTCATCTACAACGTATTGGGCATTCCCATCGCAGCAGGTGTGTTATTTCTATCCTTCGGCATATTATTATCACCTATGATAGCCGCCTTGGCAATGAGTTTTAGCTCGGTATCTGTAATTGTTAATGCGTTAAGATTGAGAACTATTAAAATTTAAAAATGAAATTCTTAAAATGGATAATAAAAAAAATATTTATAAAAAACTGTTGCCGATAGCTCTAATATTATTGGCGACAACTTCTCTTTTCGCTCAAAAGGTTGTGAGATACGATTTGTACGTAAAAGACACACTTGTAAACTATGCAGGAAAAGAAAAAAGAGCCATTGCAGTAAACGGTCAAATACCAATGCCTACCCTAACTTTTACGGAGGGCGATACTGCTGAAATTGTAGTACACAACCAATTAAAGGAAAGTACTTCATTGCATTGGCACGGTGTATTCCTACCCAATAAAGAAGATGGTGTGCCTTGGCTTACACAAAAACCAATTGAACCTGGAACAACATATACTTATCGTTTCCCAATCATTCAACACGGAACGCATTGGTATCACTCACACTCAGGGTTACAGGAGCAGATTGGAATGTATGGCAATTTTGTAATGAAGAAAAAGGATGATGATAAAACCTTTAGAAAAGGAATAGATGATTTACCAACCGTTCCCATAATTTTAAGCGAATGGACAAATCTAAACCCCGACAACATCAATAGAATGTTGCATAATGCCAATGATTGGTCAGCTATTAAAAAAAATGCAACACAGTCTTACGTAGAAGCCATTAGAGAAGGACATTTTAAAACAAAAATAAAGAACGAATGGAAACGTATGCTGGCAATGGATGTAAGCGATGTTTATTACGATAAAATTTTAATCAACGGAAAGTATACTACCGATTTAAAAACTGTTGACGGCAAAACGCTAAAAGCAGGCGATAAAGTACGATTGCGAATATCAAACGGTGGAGCTTCATCCTATTTTTGGTTGCGGTATGCAGGCGGTAAAATAACCGTAGTTGCCAATGACGGTAATGATGTAGAGCCTGTGGAAGTAGATAGATTAATCATTGCAGTTTCTGAAACTTACGATATTGTAGTAACAATTCCTGAAGATGGTGTTGCTTATGAGTTTCTAGCTACTACTGAAGACCGAACACAATCCGCAAGCTATTTTGTGGGCAATGGCATCAAACAATTAATATCTCCACTTCCTAAATTAAAATATTTTGAAGGGATGAAGATGATGAACGATATGATGAAGATGAATGGAGATTTGGACGATATGGGAATGAAAATGAGCCTGAACCAAATGGATATGAACGTGGTAATGTATCCTGAAATTACTGGAGAGGCAAAACCAAAAGAAGACCATAGTCAACACAATATGAATATGGAAAATGATCCCAACCGTTACAATGCAAATGCTTTGGGAGAAATCAAAACGCTGAATTATGCAATGCTACAATCTCCTTCCAATACGGAACTTCCTAAAGATGCGCCAGTAAAAGAATTGAAATTTACCCTTACCGGAAATATGAACCGTTATGTGTGGAGTATGGATAATAAAATACTTTCAGAAGTTGATAAAATACCTGTAAAAAAAGGAGAAATTCTACGAATTACCATTCATAATAACTCAATGATGCGCCACCCGATGCACTTGCATGGTTTTGATTTCAGGGTAATCAACGGTAAAGGCGAAAAATCACCACTAAAAAATGTTATAGATATAATGCCAATGGAAACTGATACCATTGAGTTTTTAGCAAACGAAGAAGGAGATTGGTTTTTTCATTGTCATATCTTATATCATATGATGGGCGGGATGAATAGAGTTTTTGCAGTTGATGACTACCAAAATCCATACTTACCCAACAAAAAACAAGCCTACAATAAATTGCAAAGAGAAAGCAATATGCCACATTTTATGGCTCAAAACGATTTTGCAACCAATGGAAATGATGGAGAAGCGATGGTTCAAAATGCAAGATGGTCTTTAGGAACAGAATGGCGTTTAGGTTACAATGATATGCACGGTTACGAGGTAGAAACTCACTTAGGAAGATATATAGGAAAAACGCAATGGCTTATGCCGTTTATTGGTTTTGATTGGCGTTATCGTAAAATGGGAATGGACGAACACGAAACGAATTTGTTTGGGCAGAAAAACGAGAAAGATACACGTAGAGCATTTAGTTTAGGTTTTATGTACACTCTACCGATGCTTGTAAACTTTCAGGCAGAAGTATATCACGATGGAATAGTTCGTTTGTCTTTAATGCGTGAAGACATTCCCATTTCAAAAAGATTAAGAGCAGGTTTTATGGTCAATACCGATTTTGAATATATGGCAGAGTTAAAGTACATTATCAACAAAAATATGGCTATAAGAACGCATTATGACAGTGATATGGGATTGGGTGTTGGACTATCATTGAATTATTAAACAACACCTAAATAGTGGGCGGACAAGAACGCCAGCAGGTAACATCGGTAACTGTTGCACAACTCCTATTTTTAGAAAATAATCATTAATAAAGATAAAATTCAACCTCTTTAGAAGCAATTTTAGAGAGGTTTGTTTTTTAGTTAACGGTCAAAATACTTAAAATTTGGGGTGCTTAAAATTGAGTTATTGATGCTTGGAAAGACTGATTTCATAAAAGAATACTTAAATGAAAGGACAAAAGCTCATTTTTAAATGAATAAAACAGTTTTAATTCCTCAAAGCATAAAAGAACCTCAGTTTTATCAATAAACTCAAGACTCATTTTTCAGTTTAACAGATTTTTAACCATATTCAAATTATTTTATACAATATTTAAGACTGTTTTGGCGTAATTTTGGAACTGTTAGTTTTGATGATGGAAGATGGAAGATGGAAGATGGAAGTTGGATGATGAATTTATTTTTTAAAACTATATCAAACAATTTCAAACCTTATCAAACAATTTAAACTTTAAACAAAAACTCGTATGTCAAAAATAATTTGGATAGATGATGAAGTAGATTTACTAAAACCACATATTGTTTTCTTAGAAAATAAAGGTTACGCTGTAACTCCGGTTAATAACGTAAACGAAGCACTAGAAATGATTGAGGCAGAGAAATTCCAGTTGGCTTTGCTAGACGAAAATATGCCCGGAATTTCTGGCTTGGAAGCAATACCAATGCTCAAAAATCTTGATTCTTCTATTAAAATCGTAATGGTAACCAAAAACGAAGAAGAACACATTATGGAACAAGCCATTGGTTCTGAAATTTCGGATTACATCTTAAAACCTGTAAATCCGAATCAAGTTTTGCTTTCGCTCAAAAAAAATCTACAAGAAGATGATTTGGTAGAACAAAAAACCAAACTAGAATACCAACAAGGCTTCCGAAATCTTTCTATGGAACTCAGTTACCTGAATTCTTACCAAGATTGGGCAGAATATTACAAGAAAATTCTGGCTTGGGAAATTAAATTTGATAAAGTTTTTGACAATGAATTTGCAGACTTACTGCAATCTCAAAAAGAAGAAGCCAACATTCAATTCTCTAAATTTATTGAAAAAAATTACGAACATTGGCTCAATTCTTCAGAAAAACCAATCATGTCTCATACCGCTTTCAAAGAAAAAGTGAAACCTGTTTTAGAAAAAGACAAAGTGCTTCTTCTAATGGTAGATAACTTGAGATATGACCAATGGAAAGTAGTAGAACCGCTTTTTGCAAAATTTTACAACAAAGTTTCAGAAGATTATTATTTCAGTATTTTGCCTACAGCTACACAATACGCCAGAAATTCTTTTTTTGCAGGTTTGATGCCTTCGGAAATAGAAAAACGTTTCCCAGACAAGTGGTTTAATGATAACGAAGAAGGCAATAAAAACGAACACGAACGTGATTTTCTTGAAGACCAGATGAAAAGAATAGGACTGCAAAGCAAGTCTATGAAATATCTAAAAATTCTAAATGCGGACTTTGAGCGTAAGATTTTAGAAGATTTTAATCAACATAAAAACAACGATTTGCTGGTAATTGTCTATAATTTCATCGATATTCTTTCTCATGCTAAAACCGACAATCACATTGTAGATCAGTTGATTAGAGATGACAAAACATTTAGAAGTCTCACTTATAGTTGGTTTGAAAATTCATCAATTTTAAAAATTATAAAACTCGCCGCCGAAAATGGTTTCAAACTCGCTATTACCACTGATCACGGAATGGTTTACGTGAAAAAACCGTCTCAGGTAGTTGGCGATAGAGAAACTTCTACCAACATCCGTTACAAAACTGGGAAATCTCTAACTTATGACGAAAAAGATGTTTGGGCAGTTACCAACCCTGAAAAAATATTTTTACCAAAAGGAAATTTGAGCAGCAAATATATTTTTGCAAAAAACAATATCTTTTTGGCTTACCCGAAAAATTACAATCACTTTGTAAATTATTACAAAGACACCTATCAACACGGCGGAATTTCACTAGAAGAAGTGATAATCCCGATAAGTATTTTAGAACCTAAGTAGTTTTTTCATAGTTTATTTTGCTTAGGTATTGGGCGGAAAAAATCTGTAGATTTTTTCCGCTTTTTTAGTTATCTAATGATATGATTTGTAAAATTTGAATAATAATTAAAGATATTTTTAGTTAATTTTGCAGAAATCAATTTAAAGACTAATTTTCTATGAAAACCAAAGCCATTTTCTTTGCTCTATTTGTGTTAAATTTTTTGTATTCTCAAAAAATAAAATTCACTTCTATTGAAAAACAAAACCCAATTGAAGGAATTTTAATCATCAATAAATCAGGAGAATATATCACAAAAACTGACATTAACGGAGAAGTTGATAAAAATCTTATTGAAGACAAATTCTACATTTTAAGTCACCCCACTCTTAATACAGACACTCTTTTTGTGGATAAAATTTCTAATAATGAATACAAAGTTCATCAAATAAAAGAAATGAAAATCCCTGAAATTGTTATTAATAATTCTACAAAAGATTATATCATTTCAAGAGGGTTTTTTAATAGTTATGTAACCAATAATGGAGAATTTAACATCTATATAGACGGTATTATAGAATATGTTTTTGATAGAAAAACTAATAATCTTAAAGATAGTAATGTAATAGAATACAGGTCTTTTTATGTAGAAGATGCAAAAGAAAAAACCAATAGAAAAGAAGCTTCTACTTTCGTTTTTGATAATCTGGTAAAACTTCCGAACCTTTCTTTTTTTGAAGAAATTAAAAACAATAATGAAAAAATTACAAAAAAGTATAATGAAACCTCAGATGAAAGTATATTCCAATTTTCAGCATCAAAACTTACTGATAAAGAATTAAAATTTTTAGGATATGCTTTTACTGATGTTCAAAGATTAGAAATCGTTAATTGTAAAGGAGAAACTGCTAAAGTTAACAACATTTTAAATTTCAGTGATACCAACAGCATAAAAATAAAACATAAATCTGAACAAGATTTCTCAAAAATAATTACCATTTCAAATTACTACCCTAAAGATATTATTTACAAAAACAAAGATGAATTATCTAAAGGTGTAAAATTTAAGCGTGATATTAGTAATTTCAAAACAAATTATTGGCAAAACGAAGCTATCTCTTCTGTATTCGAATTTTTATCTTCAAAATTTAAAGAGAATTTTAAACAATCTAAAAATGTAAATTAAAGTATTTATTTCTTTGATAAATGCTTTTAAGAACATATTTTTGAAAATTATTTCAAGAAATATGTCTCAAACATTCCACATAGAAAAAATAGAAGATTGGCAAAAAGTAGTAGATGAAATTTTGCCTAATTTACAACACAATATCCTTTTGTTAAAAGGTAATTTAGGAGCTGGGAAAACCACTTTCTCTCAGTTTTTATTAAAAAAATTAGGCAGTTCAGACGAAGTTTCTTCGCCAACTTATGCCATCGTAAATGAATACAATTCACCGAAAGGAAAGGTTTTTCATTTTGACCTTTATCGCCTCAAAAAAATAGAAGAAGCCTATGATTTTGGTATTGAAGAATATCTAGACAATGCTTTTCTGTGCATTATAGAATGGCCAGAAATTTATGAAGAAGAATTGGCAGATTTGTCGCACCACGAAATGAAAATTACCAATCACGGAGATTACAGAGAAGTAGATTTTAGATGATAAATATTTTAAATGTTGAATCTTAAATAATTAGTATCTTTGCACTTTCAAAATAAGCTAAAATGGGTTCTACAATATTCACTCCATTTACGGATGAACAATTAATTCCTAAGGAAGAAAAACTAGAAGTTCTCAAAAAAGGGAAAAAATTTAGTATCGGAATTCCTAAGGAAACTTGTCTTAACGAAAAAAGACTATGCATAACTCCTGATGCTGTGCAGGTTTTAGTAGAACACGGTCACAATATCATTATAGAAACTGGCGCAGGAACACCTACTTTTTTCACAGATTTACAATTTTCTGAAGCTGGCGCCCAAATTACTTCTGACCCAAAAGAAGTGTACGGACAAGATTTGGTTCTTAAAATCAATCCTCCTACCGAAGAAGAAATGGAATATCTGAAACCAAATGCTTATCTGGTTTCTGCACTTCAAATCAACCTGAGAGACAAAGAATATTTTAAAAAATTAGCCGAAAAAAAAGTAAACGCTATTGCCTTTGAGTTTATAATGGATGAATACCGTCAACTTTCGTTAATTAGATTAATTGGCGAAATTGCAGGCGGAATGTCTATTTTATATGCCGCAGAATTGCTAGCAAAATCAAACGGATTAATGCTTGGCGGAATCACTGGAGTTCGCCCTACAGAAGTAGTAATCCTAGGTGCAGGTATTGTAGGAGAATTTGCTACAAAAGCAGCCATAGGTCTTGGTGCAAGTGTAAAGGTTTTTGATAATTCTTTATCTAAATTAAGAAGATTACATACCATTATAGACAGCAGAGTCCCAACCTCTATCATAGATCCAAAAGAATTGAAAAAAAGCCTGAGGAGAGCAGATGTAGTGATAGGAGCATTGCCAAGACTTAATATGCCGCCTATTGTAACCGAAGAAATGGTAAAAGTGATGAAAAAAGGCAGCGTAATTATAGATTTAACTATAGATTACGGCGGTTGCATAGAAACCACAGAAGTTACCTCTCACGAAGATCCTGTTATCATAAAGCACGATGTTTTGCACTGTGGTTTGCCTAATTTAACGTCTAAAATGCCTAGAACTACCACCAAAGCGATTTCTAATTTCTTCTTAAGTTATCTTTTAAATTATGACGAAGAAGGTGGTTTCGAGAATATGTTGCTTCGCAGAAACGAGATGAAACAATCGCTCTATATGTACAAAGGAAGACACACCAAAAAGGTAATTTGCGACAAGTTTGACTTAACTTATCACGACATTAATTTGTTGATTTTTTAAATAAAGATAATTTTTAATATAAATTCAACCTTGTTAGAGTAACCTTCTTTGACAAGGTTTTTCAAATAATGAGAAAACTAAAATTTTATTTCATAGGATTGCTTCCCGGATTGCTTATTGTATTTTTTATTTTGAATAAAAAAGGGGCAAGTTGTAGCGGTTATCTTCCCAATTCTAGGGTAATTGCAGAAACGCTTTCTAAAGAATTTCAATATTCCGAAGGATTTAAGACTCAAATGCAAGTTTTAAAAATAAACGAAAATTATCTGAAAGAAAATATTCTAAAAAAAGGAGAAATTAATTTTGACAAAAGCAAAGCTCAGCAAGAACCTTGTCCGCAATATTTACTGGTTTCTCCTGAGCAAAATGCTCAGTACGAAATTACTTTTGAAAAATGTAAAAACGAAGCTAAATTTTTAACTTTGAAGAAATTAAATTAAAAAATGAAAGTTGCAATAATAGGTGTAGGTTTAATCGGTGGTTCACTCGCATTGAAATTGCGTGAGAAAAAATTTGCTAATCAATTTTCAGGGATTGATCAATCTGGAGAGCATTTACAAGAAGCATTAGATTTAGGGATTATAGACATTGCAGAAAATCTAGAAAATGGAGTTAAAAATGCAGACCTCATCATTGTAGCTATTCCCGTAGATGCAACGGTGAAAATCTTGCCGCAGGTTTTAGATTTAATTTCTGAAAAACAAACGGTGATGGATGTAGGTTCTACCAAATCTGGAATTGTAGCTGCCATTAAAAACCACCCAAAAAGAAAAAGATTTGTAGCTTTCCATCCAATGTGGGGAACAGAAAACAGTGGGCCAAAATCTGCTCAAAGAGAAAGTTTTTCTGGTAGAGCTGCCGTAATTTGTGATAAAGAAGATTCTGCAGAAGATGCATTTTCTTTAGTAGAAAAAGTGGCAAAAACACTAGAAATGAATACCATTTTTATGGCTTCAGAAGCGCATGACGTACACACAGCTTATATTTCTCATATCTCTCATATTACTTCTTATGCTTTAGCAAACACTGTTTTAGAAAAAGAAAGAGAAGAAGACACCATTTTTCAATTGGCGAGTTCGGGTTTTTCTAGCACGGTTCGTTTGGCGAAATCTCATCCAGAAATGTGGGTTCCTATCTTCAAACAAAACAATGAAAATGTGCTTGATGTTCTTAATGAACACATTACACAGTTAAGAAAATTTAAAGCAGCTCTAGAAAAAGAAAACTACGAACTTTTGGAAGAACTCATCAGAAATGCCAATAAAATAAGAGGAATTTTGAAATAAAATTATTAAAATGTCTGATTCTGATATTTTTATTACCAAAAAGCCAAATTCTGAAATTCTCAGAAAACATATTTCTTTCTATTATTTTCATCAATATTTTGAAAAAGATAAGGTTCGGAAAATTGTTTTTTATCCAAATATTATTAATGCTGTTACTATCTACAAAAATTCTTATCTCGTATTTAAACATAAAAACGTTTCTATCACCAAACAATCTCAAGTAGAAGAATACAATTTGTTTTATGCGGGAATTAGAAAACTAATCGGCATTGCCGAAATGGAAACTCCTTTTGATAAAATAGGTGCCGTTTTTGAGCCTTTGGGAATTCATCATTTCACTGAAAAAACTTATCAGGAAATACTTCCCAGCAAATTTGATTGTGTTTTTACTGAATTTAATGCAGATATTTTTCCAATTTTAGACAAAGTTTACCATACTTTTGATTTAGATGAAAGAGTGAGAATTTTAGACGAATATTTTCTCTCAAAACTCAATGATTTTGAGGAAAAAACGGTAGAAAAAGCAATAGAATTAGTTGCAAAAAACAATCAAAAATTCAAAGTTTCTGAATTGGCAGAAGAATTAAACATTTCACAAAAAACACTCAATAGAAAATTTCAAAAACAGCTGAATTGTACGGTAAAAGATTACCTTGAAATTGCACAATTTAGGAAGTCTTTCAATCATTTTCTTAATCAAAATCAATCAATAAAACTTACAGATTTAGCCTACAAATTTGATTATTACGACCAATCTGAATTTATTCGCCAATTCAAAAAAATTACAGGAATTAATCCTAAAAAACTCTTTCAAAATGTAGAAAATTTAGGGGAAGAAGATATTTTTTGGGGGAAATAAACGTTTGTCCCATTTTACCAATTTTTGAGAATTTTTATATCATATCTTTGCTGAATTAATTTAAATTCACAAAAATGAAAAACCTACTTTTCTTACTATTCTCTATGCTAGTTTTCGGGCAGAAAATAGAAAATATTAAACTCAATTCTAAAATCTTAA
>ERZ650302.1274-NODE-1274-length-14201-cov-18.027782_pt1 | contig 14201 bp, 17 predicted proteins | sample MGYA00376238_ERZ650302 | MGnify/ENA primary metagenome ERZ650302 (study PRJEB26733, sample SAMN07839298) | wastewater metagenome | biome: urban; feature: wastewater treatment plant; material: waste water | place: USA: North Carolina | collected 2016-04-28 ... | reverse complement strand
CTACGGTCGTGCGCCTAGCCAGGATCGCTGCGCTGGGTTTTGTTAGCCGCTCTGAGAGTCACTCACAACACCCAGCGCAGCGATCCTGTGCGCCAGGCAAAAAAAACCGGCGGCTCCCCCCTCTTGGTCACCCGCCGGCCCAGATCCCGTCCGTCACGCGCGGCAAGCCGCGTGCGCCTTGTGCCACGCAAGGCCGTGACGGGGGAAGATGCAATATCGGCTCAACCCTGTGCGGGCTTGGCCTTGGCGCTCATCAGTTGCACGATGCTGGAAAAATCCAGCCCGCCCTGGCCGTTCTGGCTGTGCAGCTGGTACAGATTGCGCGCCGCCGCGCCCAGCGGGGTGGCGGCGCGGGCGTGCAAGGCCGCTTCTTGCGCCAGACCCAGATCCTTGAGCATCAAATCCGAGCCAAAGCCGCCGCTGTAGCCACGGCTGGCAGGCGCGTTTTCCATGACCCCCGGCCAAGGGTTATACACTTCCAGCGCCCAGTTGCGGCCCGAGCTCTTGCTCATGATGTCGGACAGCACTTTCGGGTCCAGGCCATTGGCCACGCCCAGCGCCAGCGCCTCGGCGGTGCCGGCCATCAGGATGCCCAGCAGCATATTGTTGCAAATCTTGGCGGTTTGCCCGGCGCCGGCGGCGCCCGCGTGGAAGATATTCTTGCCCATGGCTTCCAGCAGCGGGCGGGCGGCCTCCAGGTCGGCAGCGTCGCCGCCGACGATAAAGGTCAGCGTGCCGGCGGCGGCGCCGGCCGTGCCGCCGGACACCGGGGCGTCGATCATGCGCAGGCCCTTGGCCTGGGCGGCCTGGGCGACTTCCACGGCGACATGGCTGGCGATGGTGCTGCTGTCGATCAGCAGCGCGCCGGGGCGGGCGTTGGCCAGCACGCCGTTTTCGCCCAGGTACAGCGCCTTGACGTGCGGGCTGGCCGGCAGCATGGAAATCACCGCGTCGTCTGCCGCCGCCACGGCGGCGGCGGCGCTGGCGGCGGCGTGGGCGCCGGCATCGACCAGGGTTTGCACCGCGCTGGCGGACAGGTCAAAAACGTGCAGGGTGTGGCCGGCGCGCAGCAGGTTGAGCGCCATCGGCCCACCCATATTGCCCAGCCCAATGAATGCAATGCTTGCCATGATGTTGTCTCCTTGTGGGGGCCGCCGCGCCGTCGCCGTCTGCTGCGGCGTGGGGTCGGGCGCGGCCAAAAGTTACAGGTCGGCCAGCGGGTGGACGGTGTCGGCGGGGACGACAAAATGGCCGTCGATCCACTCGCGGCTGACCTCGGCCAGGGTGGCCGGCGTCCAGCGCGGGGCGTTGTCCTTGTCCACCAGCAGGGCGCGCACGCCTTCGCGGAAGTCCGGGTGGGCGCAGCACTGCACCGACAGCGTCCATTCCATGCGGAACACATCGGCCAGGCCCAGGAGCCGGCTGCGCCGCCAGATTTCCCAACTGAGCGCGGCGGAGGTGGGCGAGCCCACCGCCAGCGATTTGGCGGCGCGCTGCATCCAGGCGTCGTCGCTGGCGTGGCGGGTGATCTGTTCGCACACCTCGGCCAGGCTGTCGCCGTCGGTGACATGCTGGATGGCGTCAAAGTGGGCGCGCACCTGCGAGGCCGGCAGATGGCTGGCGGCGTGCTGGGCAAAGCCGCGCAGCAGCTTGGACAGCAAACCGTGGTTGTGCGCCGGGTCGGCCTGCCAATCGATATTGGCCAGGCCGGCAAAAATGGCCAGCTTGTCTTCGCTGCGCACAAACCAGTCGGCCAGATTCACCACCTGGGCGTCGTGGGCGTTCAGCGGCGCGCCGGTCAGCGCCAGGAACAAGCCCAACCGGCCGGGCATGCGCGGCAGGAACCAGCTGCCGCCCACGTCCGGGTAGAGGCCAATGGTGATTTCCGGCATGGCGATGCGCGAGGTTTCGGTGACCACGCGGTGGCTGGCGCCGGCCATCAAGCCCAGGCCGCCGCCCATGACAATGCCGCTGCCCCACAGCAGGATGGGCTTGGCGTAGGTGTGGATGCGGTAATCCAGGCGGTATTCTTCGGCAAAATACGCCGAAGCAAACGGAATGGCCGCCGGGCCTTCGTGGGCAAGGATGGCCTCGCGCAGCTTGCGCACGTCGCCGCCAGCGCAAAAGGCTTTTTCGCCAGCGCCTTGCAGCACCACGCAGGCCAGCTGCGGGTCATCCGCCCATTGGCGCAGGCGGGCGTCCAGCAGGCGGATCATCTCCAGCGACAGGGCGTTCAGCGATTTTTCCGCATTCAGCGTGGCGTAGCCGATTTTCATGCCGCTGGGCGTGGCGTGTTCGGTGAAAATCACGCAGGCGGAGTCTTGGTGTTCTACGGTCATGGCGCGTTCCGGGGCAATCAGGCGTTTTTCCAGTGGGGGGCGCGTTTTTCCAGAAAGGCGTTGACGCCTTCGCGCTGGTCCTGGGTGTTGAACAAATCGACAAACAATTCGCGCTCGGCCGGCAGCGCGTGCTTCATCGGGTTGCTGCGCGCCGCCTGGATCAGGCCCTTGCAGGCGGTGACGCTGCTCGGGCTTTGCTTGGCCACCTTGGCCGCCAGCGCCAGCGCGGCGTTGCGCGCTTCGCCGGTGGCGACCACCTGCTCGACCAGGCCGATGCGCTCGGCGGTGGCGGCGTCCACCCGCTCGCCGCACAGAATCATGCGCTTGGCCCAGCCTTCGCCCACCAGCCAGGGCAGGTTTTGCGTGCCGCCCGCGCAGGGCAAGAGGCCAACGGTGGCTTCTGGCAGCGCCATTTGCGCCTGGGTTTCGGCAATGCGCAAATCGCAGGCCAGCGCCACTTCCAGGCCGCCGCCCATGGCGTAGCCGTTGATGGCGGCAATCGACACGCCGCGAAAATCGGTGAGGGTTTCAAACGCCTGGCCAAACAGCCGCGCCATTTTGCGCGCCACCGCCGGGTCGCCGTCGGCAAACATATTCAAGTCGGCGCCGGCCGAGAAAAACTTGCTGCCCTCGCCAGTGAGCACCAGCGCGTAGATGTCGCGGTTGGCGTTCAGTTCGTGCACCAGCTCGATCAGGCCGTTCAGGCTGTCGGCGTTCCAGGTGTTGGCCGGCGGGTTGCTGATGGTGACCAGCGCGGTGTGTTGTTGAATGTCCAGCAACAGGTGGGGGTAGTGTGTCATCGGATGTCCTCGGCGCCGCCAGGGCGCAGGATGGCGCGGGCAACAATCACCCGCATGATTTCGTTGGTGCCTTCCAGAATCTGGTGCACGCGATTGTCGCGCACATGACGTTCAAGTGGATATTCGCGAATATACCCATAGCCGCCGTGTAATTGCAGCGCATCGTTGGCCACCTTGAAGCCGACATCGGTGGCAAAGCGCTTGGCCATGGCGCAATAGGTGGTGGCGTCGGCGCTGCCGTGGTCCAGTTTCCAGGCGGCCAGACGCACCATTTGCCGCGCCGCCACCAGCTCGGTGGCCATGTCGGCCAGCTTGAATTGCAGCGCCTGAAACTCGGCCAGCTCGCGGCCAAACTGCTTGCGCTCGTGCAAATACGCCTGGGCGCGTTCCAGCGCCGCTTGCGCGGTGCCCACCGAGCAGGTGGCGATATTGATCCGCCCGCCGTCCAGGCCTTTCATCGCCATGCTGAAGCCCTGGCCTTCTTCGCCCAATAAGTGGTCGTCCGGCACTTCGACATTGTCAAAAGTGATGGCGCGGGTGGGCTGGCTGTTCCAGCCCATTTTGTGTTCTTTTTTGCCGTAGTGAATGCCCGGCAGATCAGCCGGCACGGCAAATGCCGAAATCCCCTTGGGGCCGGCCTCGCCAGTGCGCGCCATCACCAGCAGCAGGTCGGTGTCGCCCGCGCCAGAGATAAACATCTTGCTGCCATTCAGCACATAGCGGTCACCGCGCCGCTCGGCGCGGGTGCGCAGATTGGCGGCGTCCGAGCCGGCGTTGGGTTCGGTCAGGCAGTAGCTGCCCAGTTTTTCGCCGCTGGCCAAAAACGGCGCCCAGCGTTCGGCCACTTCCGGGCGCGCCCAGGTGGCGAACATCCACGACACCATATTGTGGATGGTGATATACGCCGTGGTGGAGGTGCAGCCGGCGGCCAGTTCTTCAAACACGATGGCGGCGTCCAGCCGCGACAGGCCCAGTCCGCCGTAGGTTTCCGGGGTGTACAGCCCACAAAAGCCCAGCTCGCCAGCGCGGGCAATCACCTCGCGCGGAAAAATCGACTCGGCGTCCCAGTCCGCCGCGTGCGGCGCCAGCTCGTGGCGGGCAAAGGCGCGCGCGGCGTCCTGAAAGGCGCGCTGGTCGTCAGAGAGGGAAAAATCCATGGGGGTGGGTCCTTCTGATTTTATTGTTGTCTTATGTCTGTCGCCAAAGCGAGCCGCAAAGCCATACGCTTGCGCGGCCCGCCCCACCGCTTAGCGGCGCTTGGCGGTTTTACTTCAGGCTGATGGTGGTGTTCACCTTGCCCATCGACGCCGGGTCGTCAAACCAGCGCTGGGTGATGGTCTTGGTCTGGGTGTAGAACATCACCACCTGCTTGCCGTACGGGCCCAGGTCGCCCAGCTTGGAGCCGCGCGAGCCGGTAAAGCTGAACAGCGGCACCGGCACCGGAATCGGCACATTGATGCCCACCTGCCCGACGTCGATGTCTTCCTGGAACTTGCGCGCCACCGCGCCGTTCTGGGTGAAGATGGCGGTGCCGTTGCCGTTGGGGTTGCTGTTGATCAGCTCGATGGCTTCGTCCAGGCTGTCGGCCTCGGTCAGCACCAGCACCGGGCCAAAAATCTCCTGGTCGTACACCGCCATGCCCGGCTTGACCCCGGACAGGATGGTCGGGCCAAAGAAATTGCCGTTGGGGTAGCCGTCCACCTGCACGCCGCGCCCGTCCAGCTCCAGCACCGCGCCCTGCTCCAGGCCTTGCGCCACCAGGTTCAGCGCGCGCTGGCGGGCGGCGCAGGAAATCATCGGCCCCACATCCGGGTTATCCTTGCCGGCGCCCACGCGCAGCCCCTGCGCCTTGGCCACCAGCTCCGGCACCCACTCGCGCGCCGCGCCCACCAGCACCGCCACCGTGGTGGCCATGCAGCGCTGGCCGGCGGCGCCAAACGCCGCGCCGACCAGTTGATTGAGCGCCTGTTCGCGGTTGGCGTCCGGCATCACCACGGCGTGGTTTTTGGCGCCCATCATGCACTGCACGCGCTTGCCGTTCAGGCTGGCGCGGTTGTACACATGGGTGCCGACGCGGGTGGAGCCGACAAACGAAATCGCCTTGATGTCCGGGTGGTCGCACAGCGCGTTCACCGCGTCTTCGCCGCCGTGAATCACATTCAGCACGCCCGGCGGCACGCCGGCTTCCAGCGCCAGCTTGACCAGCTTCATGGTGACCAGCGGGTCTTGCTCGGAGGGCTTGAGCACAAAGGTGTTGCCGGTGGCGATGGCCATCGGGAACATCCACAGCGGAATCATCGCCGGGAAGTTGAACGGGGTGATGCCGGCGCACACGCCCAGCGGTTGCAGCAGGGTGTAGGTGTCCACGCCGCTGGCGACGTTTTCGGCAAACTCGCCCATTTGCAGCGTGCCGATATTGGCGGCGTGCTCGACCACTTCCAGGCCACGGAACACATCGCCCTCGGCGTCAGCCAGGGTTTTGCCTTGCTCGGCGGTCAGCGTGGCGGCCAGATCGGCCATGTTTTCGCGGATCAGCTGTTGCAGCTTGAGAAAAATCCGCGCGCGCGCGCCAATCGGCGTCTTGCGCCAGGTTTTGAACGCAGCCTTGGCGCTGGCGATGGCGGCGTTGATTTCATCGGCCGTGGCGAACGGCACGCGGGCCAGCGGCTCCTGGGTGGCCGGGTTGACCACATCGCGCCATTGCGTGGTGGCGGACTCGACAAATTCGCCCTGGATCAGCAGCGGAACGGTAGGCAAGGTGGCGGTCATGCAGTGTCTCCTAATGGGTGGGGGCGTATCGCCCCGCCAGCGTTATCCGGGCCGGGCGGACGTGGCGCCCGGCCTCTGTGTGTGTCAGGCCAGCGGACGCTGGTCGTCAATAATCTTGCCGTCGTTGGCCAGGCTGCCCGGCGCGCACAGGCACACCTCGCCTTTGAGCTTGGTCAGCTCGCGCAGGCTGTCGGCCACCGCCTGGCGCAGCGCGGCGTCGCTGTCGGCGCTCTCGGCGTGCAAGGTCATGTGGTCCAGGTCGTTCACCCGCTCCACCACCAGGCGCAAACGCCCCAGCGCCGGATGGCGCGGGCCGATGGCGTGGATTTGCGCCGGGTGCACAAACATGCCCTTGATCTTGGCGGTCTGGTCGGCGCGGCCCAGCCAGCCCTTGATGCGGCGATTGCTGCGCCCGCAACTGCCGGCGCTGTCCAGAAACGCCGACAAATCGCCGGTGGCAAAGCGCACCAGCGGGTAGGCGCGGTTATGCAGCGGGGTGACCACCACCTCGCCGACATCGCCATCGGCCACCAACTCGCCCGTGCCAGGCTTGACCAGCTCCAGCACAATGCCCTCGTCCACCACCAAGCCTTCGCCGGGCTGGCTCTCGTAGGCAATCAGCCCCAAATCCGCCGTGGCGTAGCACTGGCGCACCTGAATGCCGCGCGCCTCAAACTGCTGACGCAGGCTGTTGGGCAAGGCCTCGCCAGTGACCAGCGCCTTGTTCAAGCGGGGCAGGGCAATGCCCAGCTCGTCGGCTTTATCCAGGATGATTTTCAAAAACGACGGCGTGCCGGTGTAGCCGGTGGCGCCAATATCGCGCAGCGCCATCACCTGCTGCTCGGTCTGCCCCACCCCGGCCGGAAACACCGCGCAGCCCAAGGCGCGCGCGCCGGAATCCAGCATGAAGCCGCCCGGAGTGAAGTGATAAGAAAACGTGTTGTGCACAATATCGCCGCTGCGAAACCCGGCGGCGTACAACGCGCGGCTCATCCGCCAAAAATCCTCACCCGGCCCCTGGGGTTCGTAAATCGGGCCGGGCGAGGCAAACACCCGACTGGCTGCCCCAGCCGCCATGGCGGCATACCCGCCAAACGGCGGGCACGCCTGCTGCTGCTCAATCAAGGCCGACTTGCGCGTCACCGGCAACCCCGCCAGCGCCTGCGCATCGGTGACAGCGGACAAATCCAGGCCGGCCAACGCCTGGGCATAAGCCGGGCTATGCTCACGGGCATAAGCCAACTGCGCCGGCAAACGGGCGTATTGCTCCGCCACACGCTGCGCGTGCGGCCGGGTTTCCAGAGCGTCCAGATGGGGCATCGGAATATCCTCGAATTGAGATGCTGCGTATTCAACATACTGGCCGTGCTGCTGGCCAAACCTGATTCTTGTGATGGCGTAGGGTGGTGAGTCACTCGCCACACCACGGTCAACGAGACTTCACCGTCACCACGCTGTGGGGCCTTGCCTGGGTCTCCGCCTGCGCGGGGACGACGCGGGGGTGGGGTAAATGCCGGGTAGCACTGCACAACCTTAGCGCTCACCAAAACCCCAATAATCTATAAATTCAATACTTTTAGTGCCTTGCCCGTTGCGCTTAGCCGCTGTTCACCCCCGTGTGGCGCGCTGAGCATCGCAGCCGGACAGGGAGGTGTCCGCCACGGCTAAGCGGCGGCGCAGCCGACGCGCCATTCCGTGGCGGCCCTGGCCGGCGAGAAGCGCAAGGCACCCGAAGCCGCAGGCGTAGGGCGCGACGCCCGGGTCGCCTTTCTTTCCCCTATTTCTTTGGCGAGACAAAGAAATAGGGTCGGGTGCGGGGTGAAACCCCGCCCAAAATCAACCCCAGCCCCTCTGCGCGCAGCGCAGCCAACCCACCCCCGACCTACAATCTCACTCCACCTCCAACTCCGCCACCCGCAACGCATCCCCGCCACTCACCTGCAACTGATGACTGCCGCACAGCGGGCAACCACTCACCCGATCCCGCACCTCCACCGCCTGCGAACACCCCAGACACCAGCCCTGCGCCGGCTGGCGGCGGATATGCACCTGCGCGCCTTCCATCAAGCTCTCGCGCATCACCACATCCAGACTAAACGTCAGCGCCTCGACCTCCACCCCGGCCAGCTCGCCAATCTCCAGCCAGATCGCCTTCACCCGGCTGAACCCCTCCGCCTCGGCGTGGCTTTCCACCAGGCTGACAATGCTTTCCGCCAAGGACATCTCATGCATATTGACGGCTATCCTTGATCATCAACTGATACTCCACACACGGATCCAGCCACAGCGCGGCGCGGCGGGCGGCGGCTTCGGCCTGCTCGGGCAACACGCGGTCCAGCGCCGCCGCCCAGGCCCCTTCAGGATGAAAATTCCAGGCGGTGGGCGGCAGGATGCGCCAGTCGGCCACCTGGCCGTGGGCGTCCACCGCCACCGCGTGCAGCAACAGGCCGCGCGCGGTGTCCACCGCCGCCACCGCCCGCTGCGGGTCCAGCGCCACCGCGCGGGCCTGATATCCGGCGCTGCCCTGGCTCAGCCGCACCAGCTCAATCAGCCGCGCCAGCATGCGCGCGGCCGGCCAGTATTCGGCGGCAAACAGGCTGGCCACCCAATTGGCCTGGCGCGCCAGCGGGCCGGTTTCGACCGGGCTGCCCACCCAGCTGGGGGTTTGGGCAAATTGATCGTCGTCCAGCAAATCACGGCCCAGCACGGCCAGCTCGCCTTCGCTCGGAAAACTCAGCAAGGGCATGCCGCCGCAGGATTCGGCCATCAGATCCGCCAGCCGCCAGGCGTATTGGGTGTGGCGCTGGCGCGCCCAGGCCAGCCAGCCGTGATAGCCGCGCGCCAGCCAGTCGGCGCAGGGCTCGCCCAGCACATAGTCTTGCAGCGCCTGGCCCAGCGCGGCGGGCTGGGCGCGCACGGCGGCGACAAAGTCGGCGTCCGGGCTGTCGCCGCAGGCCAGCGGCCAATCCAGCGCCACCCGGCGCAGGATGTCCTGGCGGGCTTCGGCTTCCAGCTCGGCCAGCGCCTCGGGGCGGGGCGCCGCCGGGCCGTGCAGCGCCTGGGCGGCCAGGTCGGCGGCCAGCGCGTGGGCGCGGCGGCACACGGCAAACAGCGGCGCCAGCCGGGCGGCGGCGTCAGCGGGGGCGGCGCCGGCCAGCAGGCGGGCGGCCAGCGGCGGGCGGGAGAATTCGCTATGGCAATGGGTGACGGCGGCGCCGTCGTGGGTCAGCGTCAGGGTCAGGCGGCCAGCCAGGTGTTCAAGGGTCATGCGCGCAATCCAAACAGCCGCCGCCGCGACAAATCCGGCGCGGGCGCGGCTGGAAACAGCAGGTTCATCACTTCCTCGGCCGTGGCCCGCGCTGCGTCCTGATGGGCAAATTGCCACATCGGCGAAAACAGCGAAGCTTGGCGGTAATGGCCGAGCGCCGGCTCGAAAGCGCCATGGAAATCCACCGCGCCATCGGGCAGGGTCAGGCTGTCCACCGCGTGCGCGCCCAGCGGCGCAAACGGGGTGACCCCGGCCAGCGCCAGCAGATTCATGCTCCACGGGGTGATCAGCACGCCCAGCCAGCTATCCTGCCACAAGCGAAAGCCCACCGTCTCCACTGTCAGCGCCGGATTGAGCAAGGGCACGTCGGCCATGCGCTCGGCCTGGATGCGGCTGAACACCTCGCGCAGACGGGCGGAAGGATTGCCGTGATGGATCATTCCAGCACCATGAACTGGTCGCGCGCGCCGTCGCACACCGGGCATTTCCAGTGCGCCGGCAGCTCGGCAAACGGCGTGCCGGGCGGAATCTGCCAGACATCGTCGCCCTGCGCCGGGTCGTACACCCACCAGCAGATTTTGCATTCCAGCCGGGCGTCGGCCGGCAGTCGGCCGGCGTCGCCCAGGTAGCTGCCTTCAAACATGGTCAAACGCTCCGCACAGCCAGTGGTGCGCCTCGCCCAGCCGCTCGGCAGAATCGGCGATGTCCTCGCCGTCGGCCAGCGTCACATCGGGGATGCAGGTGATTTCCAGGGTGTCCAGCAGCAGGGTGTTCATGGTGTTGAAATACTGCACCCGCCAGACATGGGTCAGCGCGGTGGCCAGCACCCGGCATTTGCCATAGCCGCGCGAAAAAATCCCCACCGCGCCTTCGCCGACCAACTCGGTGATCCAGGCCAGGTCATCCGGGGTGACCGGCAGCAGGGTGAAGTTGATCACATGCGGGCTGTCCAGCGCCTGGCGCTGGCGGGCCAGCAGCTCGGCGCCGATGGGCGCGGCGTTCATCAGCGTGGCCGGCATCGGCGGCAGCGCGTCCAGCCAGCGGCTGGCGGCCTGGGCGCGCTCGATCAGCAGCTCGGGAATGGGGGCCACTTCCACGCTGTCGCCGGTTTGCTGGCCATTGGCGTCAAAGCGGCACACCCGCCACACCCCGGCAAACACCGATTCCTGAATGCGCGCCTCGCCGCCGTCGGCCAGCAGCGCCTTGGCGCTGACTTCGCCCTCGCCCAGCACCTGATTCACCAGCGCCAGCTCTTCGCTGTTCAGCCCGGCCAGCTCGCGCACGCAGCGCTCGCCCGGCTGCCAGCGCGCCGCCAGCGCGGCCAACTGGCCAATCAATTCAATGGCGCGGCCCAGGTGGCTGACGTCTTCCGAACTGGGCAGCGCCGGCATGATAAAGCTCTCGACTTCGCCGGGCAGCGGCATATAGGCCAAATCCGGGTCTTCCGGTTGCGAGCCCGCGCCCAGGGCCACCACAGGCAGAGGAAACGGTTTCATGCGCAGCCTCCTGCATTCGGGCCGGCCACCTTGATGCCGATGCTGGGCGCGCGGCCCACCGGGCGGGCGCGCATCTCGTGGACTTCGTGCAGGTATTCGCCCCAGCTGCGCAGGCCGGCCATCACGCCGACATAGCCGCCATCGCGCAAAAACAAAAACGCCGGGTATTTCATCACCCCGTAGCGCGCTTGCAGCTCGGCGTTGCCGGCGGGATCGACCACACAGGGGGTAAGCGGCAGGCCGCTGTCTTTCAGCAGCTCGGGCAGAATCACCGCCGCGTCGGCCACTTCCGGCAGCTTGGTGGGGTCGTCCACACAAAACGCCACCACTTCGCCGTGCTGGCGAGCAAAATCGGCCAGCGCATCCACGCTGAGCAGCGGCCAGCCGCGCGCGCTCAGGCGCGACAACAAAGCCGGCAGGGCGGCAGAAACAGAAACAGGGGCAGTCACGCAGCGGACTCCTTGGCGGGCAGTAAAAATTCGGGCAATTGCGGTTCGCGGTTGATCAAATCGGCAAAGTGCGCGTCCAGATCGTGTTCGCCGTCCAGCGCGGCGGCCACCGCCGCCAGCGCGGACTGAATCTGCGCGGCGGTTTGCTCGTCGATCACCTCGCGCGCCGCGCCTAAAAAGGTCAGCAGCCAGTCGCCCGGCTGCGGCGCGGCAATCAGGCCGATGTCGATCAGCGCTTCGCCGCCGCTGGCGTCGCGGCACCACACGGCAAACGGGGATTCCAGCCGCAAGACTTGCATGGGCACACCCACACACATGGCTTAACCCTCCCCTTGCGCCAGCACGCGCGCATCGCCCACCCGACAGGCGGCCTCGGCGCTGGGCCGGCCGGCTTCGTAGGGCAACAGCGCCAGGCTGGCGTCGTGCAGGCCGTCGGCGGCCGGCGCCTGGCGCGCGGCGGGATACACCCCCCAGCCGGCCAGAATGTCCAGCGCGCGCGCCAGCGCCAGCGGCAACTGCGCGCGCACCGGCGCAGTCAGGCTGCCGCCGTAGTCTTCCAGCTCCACCGGCTGCACGCCCACCAGCGCCAGCCGGCCCGGCGACTGGCCAGACAACTCGGCCAGCGCCAGCACCTCGGCAAAGCCGGTTTGGTGCAGGCTCATTTTTTTGGCGGTGAGATAGGCCGGCACGGCATCGTCGGCAAACACCGCCAGCTCGCCCGGCGCCAGGCCGGCGTCGATGGCGTCCAGAATCAGCAAATGGCTGGCCGCCTGCACAATCGGCAATAGCGCCAGCCCCTGGGTGCCGCCATCCACCAGCTCGACCTCGGCCGGCCACTGCCAACCCGCGTGCAGCGCCTCTACCGCGCGCACGCCAAAGCCCTCGTCGGCCCACAGCAGGTTGCCGATGCCCAGAATGACAATATGAGAAGAATCCGCCATGTGCACAGGCCCAGACGTGTTACAGATGGCGTAACACAGACACAAAGCGTGCCATGGCCGGTTAAAGCAGGAGAACGGGAATTGTGGCGTGAAATCAGGCCACTGGCGGAACAGAAAGGGAAAGCCTGAGGATTTTTGCGGTTATGTGCTTTGCGGTTTATCAGCCAACTGCAAGACAGATAACCACTTGCCAGCAGGATAATCTGGCATCACACCATATCAGCAGGGTGCGGCCATGCCGTCACCCCGCTGCGTGAAGGCTGGCCGAGCGGCCAGCCGGGATTATTTTTTCTTGCCGCTGTCGCCCTGGCTGCCAATCATGCCGCCCACCACCGCGCCACCCACGGTGCCCACCGTGCTGCCGCCGGTCAAGACCGAGCCGGCCACGCCGCCCACGGCGGCGCCAATGGCGGTGTTGCGCTGGCGTTTGTTCATGTCGGCGCAGCCCGTCAGGCTGGCGGTCAGCAACAGGGCACACACCCCGATACTCAGCATGCGATTCATCGAACATCCTTTCCCGGCGTCGCGCGCCGTTTATCAAAGCCACAAATAGGGCCGCGCCGTCGGGCAAAAAGTTCCGGCGGCCTCCCTTTGTGCGGCGAATGGTTTTACACTGGCGGCTGTTTTGCGTCCAGCCAAATAAAGGACTGTTGTGTACTTCGAGCATGTTATCCAGGTGAACGACCTGAACAACCCCATGGCCACCACCCTCTCGCGCCAGGTGCTATGGCGTGGCCTGGTGCGCCGCGCCGAGCGGCCGCAGGATTTTCTGCCCGACCTGGCCCACGGCGACATCATCGCCCGTGGCGAAGACTGGTTCGACCGCATCGTGCGCCTGGGCACCCTGCACGTGCGCGACCGCGTGACCCTGCAAGCCGAACACAGCCTGCGCCACGACACCGCCGCTGGCGATGGCTACCCGGCCAGCACGCTGACCATCAGCATTGAAGAACCCGAACCCTTGTCGCTGTTTGTGCGCTTTGTGTATCAATCCACCCTGCCCGAGCACACCCCGCCAGGCAGCGAAGTGGATTACGTGGCCTACCTGAAATCCGCCTATCAGCAAATGGACACCGAAGCCATCGCCACCCTGCGCCAACTGGCCGAAGCCGGCGAACTGGATTGACCCCTCGCCCCACAAGGATTGCCACGATGAATGTTCGCCTGTGTGCGCCGCTGCTGGCGGCGCTAAGCCTATCCCCACTCGCCCTGGCCGACACCCCCGCGCAACGCTGCCAGGATTTGCTGGAAAGCGGCATGCGCATGGCCGGCTGGGAACAACACTGCCAATTTAACGCCGGCGTCGCCCCCGCCCTGCGCGCCGCCTATATGCAAGCCGGCTGCCCCGGCATCATCAAGGACGACACGGTAGACCGCACCGTGCGCCAACTGGACGCCGAACTGAACGGGCAAATCCAGCGCGCCGGCAGCGAAGCGGCGTTTTGCACGGCCGTGCGGCCGGCGTATGAGGATATTGTGGGGGCGATGCCGAGGGGGAGGTAGGGAGCATTGTAGGAATGGGGGCGAACAACGGCGAGCAAACAAATGTTGATTGAGATGATCGGGTGGCATTTGGGTAGAATGCGATCAAGAGACTCAAGGCTTGCTAATTTTTAGCATTGGCATAAAATATGCTATGATGATTGTTTAAATTGTACAAGTGAACCCTGTTTATAGATTAAAATCTAAGATAAGTGTATTTGCACAGCCTGGCCAGAGAGATTAAAATGTAAATATCATAAATTTTAACAGCAAGTTCGCCAAGCCTATCGATACCTGCCTTGCTAAAACACTTGGTCCTGGAGTGCCTAATTCCTGGTTATATTCTATCGTACCGAAAAGAAAGCTGGGCTTGCCCACATATGGGCTTACCCACATAACTTTTTAATTCAAAAAAGCAGTGACCCCCTTTTGTTTTATTTTTCTGGTAGCTTATATGTCTAGATTATCTGCTTGTACAATGATTGCATGGAGCATTGGAGCCCTCCTGATTTTTTCTATTTTTTCAAGTGCAATTGGCTTAAAAAGCCCCTTGCTCGTTTTACTAACCTTCCCATAAGTAGAGTCATGTGAGCGATAATACGTGTCATGAAATGTAAAAGACATTCCGATGGGCGCGCCCTCGATCATCACACCTTG
>ERZ650302.1271-NODE-1271-length-14220-cov-9.162019_pt1 | contig 14220 bp, 12 predicted proteins | sample MGYA00376238_ERZ650302 | MGnify/ENA primary metagenome ERZ650302 (study PRJEB26733, sample SAMN07839298) | wastewater metagenome | biome: urban; feature: wastewater treatment plant; material: waste water | place: USA: North Carolina | collected 2016-04-28 ... | reverse complement strand
TTTATAGTAATCTCCATCAAAAGTACCACTATTAATCTCTTGTTGAAAGTGCAATTTTGCTAAAATGGAATCAAAAGGCATGTTTGATAATTTGCAAAATTCGTTTTCAAGATAAATTGTAATCATCATAGGAATAAAGTTGTTCATAAATATTGTAAACCTAAAATATAAATATTGTATTGTAAGTAAAAACTTATTAAGTCTAATGTAAAATTATAACATTCAATCATTGAACAGGAACTTAATTGTCAAAACGAAATCAATTACAAAAAAAAGCAATAGAAGACATTACAAATACATATTATTCTGAAAAAGGACTATTTTTTGGGGAGTATCCAACTGGAAGTGGTAAAACTAAAATACTTTTAGAATCTGCTATAAAAATTTTACATGAAAGAGATACATCAGTTATCATTGCAACTGCAAATAATGCACTTGTGTTTGATATGCTTAATAAAGCAAAAGAGTATAATATTCCAAGTGAACATTTAGAAGTTTTAATAGGTAAAAAAAACTATGTTGATCTTGATGTAATACGAAGTCAAGTATTTTTAAAAGAAGCAGGACTTACACTCAAACAAGTTGCTGATTATTTAGAAATTAATACAGAGCCTTTAATATATGATTTTATAGAGCATTTTCATTTACCTCATGTATTTGAAGATGTTATTGGTTTTGTGGATTTGGAAGTGCCAGTTGATGATTTACTTGTACAAGAAAAAGTATCTAATAAATTTGCTCAAAAGATAGCTTCTATTGCAATTAGAAAAAAGGTATTTATCACAAACCATTTCTTTTTGATATTAATTTATGCCCAAATAGGGCGAACGAATATGCAAATCAATGAGATAGCTAAAATGCCAATTTTGATGGATGAAGCTCATCAAATAAATGATGCTGCTACTGCATTTTTTTCAAATACTTTTTCCCCTTATCGTTTATCTATCTATTTATCACTAGTATCTGAAACAAAAATGGCAAAAAAAGATACTGCTATGTTGCATAGTTTTAATAAATATTTTAAAGAGATTTGTACATACGATAAATCTGATGCTATTTTGGAAAAACTAAAAGATGATGTTATTCAAAAGAATAAGTTTGAAAAATTAAAAGTTCTTGTAAATAAACTCAATGAGAAAAAAGGTGTAAGTGTTGTTGAACAAAAGCATCTGAAAAATCTAAAGCAAGAGCTTATGGAGATGATATACCTTATGAAGCGACCATATCTCAATGTAACTTTTTCTGCTATAAAAAAAGTACCTACTATATCATCCATTTTGATTGATTCTGCTATTGGTCTTAGAAATATGTGGGTCAAAAATAAAAGTATGATAGTAGGGATTAGTGGTACTTTTAGAATCTCTAAATATTCAGGCTTTCATGAAAATGAGTGGAGCTTTAAGCAAATAGGTTTTTTAAGATTTAAACCAAAAGAGGGGAAATTACTTGATAAGTACAATCAAAAATGGAATGATAGGATATCTAATAATAGAATATTTTTGATTGAAGAGTCGATATTCGATAAAAACCAAGCTATTAGATATCTTGTAGATGAACTCTATTATGCTTGTCCAAAAGTTAGTAAAGACACTAAACTTGCAGTTGAACATATGCAAAATTGGATTGAAAATATTGCAAATAAAATGGCTAGTGATTTTATATATAAAAACTGTTTGATACTTATGACCTCTTTTGAAAATTGTGAGATGCTTTATAATGAGTTATCAAAAAAAGAGAATCTTCAACAAATGGGATACACGATACTGTATTCTACTACAGATAAATCGATGAGATTCCTGCAAGAAGAGTATAAAAAATTGGCAATGAATGGTAATAGAACAATACTTATAGGTAATATCTCATTTTTTACAGGAATTGATCTTCCAAATGAGCTTATTAATACACTAATTATTGGGAAACTTCCGTTTGAACCAAACCATTTTTTGAAAAAAAGAACTGATACTGACAATAACTATGGCTCAGTAATAAATAATCGAAACAAAGCAATTATTACTTTTAGACAAGGGATAGGAAGAGGACTTAGAAATAATCATGATAAAGTTTTCATAGCTGTGTGTGATCCTAGAATATACGATAAGAAAAATTCAAGTTTTTTATATTTTATAGAATCAATGAGTATTCCTCATAAGATGCAAAAAAAGATTTGGTAGCCTCATGATTTCATGAGGCTACTGGTGAGGTATAGTTATACTGTTCTAAGACAGAGATTTTAAAAATCTAGTAGTAATACTACTGAACTTATTTAGGGAATATCCTGATTTTAAAAGTTTTTAACAATTTGTCTTTTATTTAGAGAAACTTTTGATTCTAAAAATTGTTTGTTTATAAAAAAGAATAATAGTTAGGAATCCGAAAAATCACAATACACTAACAGCGGAATCCAATCTTTTAGAACTTCTCTGCGTATAAACCCTTGTAGTAGATGGATCCGCATGACGCATAAGCTCTTGTATATCAGCAAGATCGATCTCTAAATTATTTAGATTATTTGCAAATGTATGCCTTAAAATATGAATACCTTTTTTTTCAATCCCAAGTTCTTGAGTAATCTTCTCAAAATATCTATAAAGAGTAAATCTTGTAAGAGATGCCCCTGTTTTTGAAAAAAATAATTTATTAATGTTCTCTTTTTCATATCGCCTTTTAAAGTGACTATACTCTTTTTTTATGTAATCATAGGGAAGTGGATTTTTATAGAATGTATTTCCTTTTCCCTTAATATTTAGATCAATTAGTTTTTTACTATTTATAGACCTTACTTTATCAAAATCCTTAAAAGTAATATTGCATACTTCGCTAGCACGAAGCCCACCGTAAAGACATAGTTTAAAAGCTAATGAAAGTCCATAGTAAAATGTCTCTCTTTTATTTTGTACCTGTTTATCTAAGTAGTTTAGATATTTAACAATAGTCTCTTTATGGTAATATGGCTTCTCTTTTCGCTCTTTTTTAATAATCAATTTTTTCCACCTTATTTTTCTAAATTCTATTGTATCAATATCATCATTTTCATATGAATAATCCTCAATAAAATCAAAAAATAATTTTATTACTTTAATATCATTTTTTTTAGTCCAATACGATAATTCATTCTTATTGTATTTTTTTAAAGCTTGCTCATCTCTATAAAGCATAAAATATTTCATAAAACGATTATCTATCTTTTCAATTGGTGTTGAGTCTTTTGTTTGACAAAAATCAATAAAGTTATCCAAAACACTATTATAGTTTTGGATAGTCTTATCATCTTTTTTATTTAATACTTGATCTTCAATAAAAACTTGTTGCCAAGAGAAAAATGTATCACTAAGAGTACCTTTTAATTGAAATTCGATAATAGATCCTTTCAACATTTTTAATATTATACAAAAAATATACGAAAAAATCAATATTTCTTTAAATAAAATAAATTAATACTCAGTATTAAAGGCCCTTATTCAAGGGATTTATATGTGATTTATACTTTAATATATAAATCACATACTGTAATAGTATGTGATATTTTGATATTTAAGTAGTTTGATATATATAATTATACTTTTTCTTCTAAAATGCGAGATGATAAAAATGTAATTTTGAGAATTGTAGTTAAGTGTAATTTTAGGCTTAATGAAAAAAATGGGTTGCCGAATTATCATTTTTTGTTGTAGTTACTTAGATATTCATCTATAAGTTTTATCTTTCTTTTTTTAGCTAATCCTTGATGTAATTTTGTTAGTTTTTTAAGATGTGAAAACACTCCACCATCTGAAGAATTAGTTGTGTTGGAAAATTGTAGTTTTTTGAATTTCTTATATATAAAAAGATGTGGCAGATGATATTGGTGTTGTTCAGTTTAGATCAATTTTTACCTTATTCAAACACATTCGGAATATGAACATCAATATCGTTTTTTTGTTTATCGTTACTAGATTTTGTATCTTTTTTTGATAAAGTCGTTTTTTTAACATCTCTTTTTTTATTAAAAAAGTCTTCATCTTTTTTATTTAATAGTTCTTGGATATCTTCTAATACTTCTAGTCCTCTTAAAACATCAATGAATTTTTCTAAAGTTATTTTTCCGCTTATTTCAAATTCTTGATATCTTCTATTTGTCATTCCTATATGCTTAGCAAAATCTTTTTGGCTACCAAAATAATCAATTTCTCTTTTTCTCTTTTCTTTTGCTCTTTTTCCCAACTCTTTTAATATCTCTTCTGTTGTTGCTAAGCTGAAATCTAATTCTGCCATTTTAAACTCCTTTAGTTAAAAGTTCATCTACAAGTTTTGTATCAGCTAGTATATGTTCTGCAAAACTTACAGGTATATCGTATTCTGAAAATGTTTTAACTAGTTGAGAATGCTTTAAATCTATCATTTTTTTAATGTTCTCTTTTAAAAACGTATCACTAATACCAAAAGGCTTAAGTAATTCAAATAGCTTATCATATGTTATTCTATTTAAAATATTAACACCTACATACATCTGATGATAGCCGTTACTTGCGTATGTTAAATCATACGCAGGAGCAAAAGCCCATTTTCCAATGTTATTCATAAGAAATGAGAAATTAGCTACATGGTCATCTTTATTTCCAAATATTGCATTAAATAGTATTAGTTTTACAATTTGTTCAATTTGTGAACTTGATATGTTCAATTTATTGGCACATCTTAAAAGGTCAATATAATCATTTGTTGTATCTGCTGGATCAATATGCATTAGACCTGCAAAGGAGTGCATATGAAATCTTTGATTTTTTATTCTATCAAATCTATAAGTTAAAAAGTGAGTATGTCCTTCACAAACTAGCAGTTGGCATTCGCTCATTGTTATATCTAATTGTTTAGCAAATAAGTAGTATATATATTCTAATTTGGTTGGTATAGATGCATCTTTATATTTACTATCTAACATAGGATACATAGAGATATCTTTATCATCATATTTTATTATTACAGGTAAATATCCTTCTGGAAATTCATCTTGTTTTCGTAATAAACTAATTGTGTTATCTTTTTTATTAAAACCAACCGTTGCTTTTGCTCTAGCTCCCCCACCTGCAGAATTTGAAATGGCAATTAATGTTTTTAAAGCTGCTTGTGCATTGTTAAGTTCTTTATTCTCTGTATCTAATAAATTTTTAGATTCTTTATACAAATCAGAAATGCTTAAAAAATTTTTATACTCATATGTTTCATACTCTGAGGGATAAAACTCTAAAGCACCAATTGTATGAGTTCCTAAAAATTTAAGTCTTTCTAGTATTGTAGGTTTTCTTTTTAAATGTTCAAACAAAAATCTATCCATATATTCCATACCATATCTACCTGGTAAATTATCACTTATAAGACCAGGTAAACCATATTGATATTTAATATGACTGAAATTTTGTACACTTCTATTTCCTATTTTCATCTTAATTGGAGAAAATTCTAAAAGGTTATCATCTGAATATTTAAATAAAATAGAACCTTTTTTATTATCAACAAGCTGTCCTACTTCTTTATCCCATGCTTTTACAATTATCATTGTTTCTCCATATATGCTATTATCTACGTATTATTACATAAAATATTTAGAATATACATATTATTTGCGTATTTTAATAAATTATTAACTGTATAAGCTACAATAATTTGCTTTTATTGTATAATATTATTAAATGAAATAATAGAAAGAAGCAAAAATTAAAAGGAATAGAAATGGAAACTAATCTAATGCAAATAGTATTTCTAATTATAGCTTGTGGTCTTGTATTTCAAGCCTATAGAAATAATCAAAATTTTAAAGAATTTAAAAGATGATACTCGAAACTATTGGAGCTATTATTATAGCTATTGCTGGGATAATTGTTTATGCAAAAAATCGGTATGATAATGGACTTTCTAAGTTTTCTGAAAAAAAACACTAGCAATTGTATCTATCACTCTCAATTTGAAATAACTATAAACACAGATTTTGCAATAGGATATTATATATATAAAAAATCTAATAAAATTATTTGTAATTTTGGATAAATTGATGTAAAAATTGTTATGAATATTAGTAAGTCTTTTTAGTTTGTTTTAAATAAATCATCCATCCAACCTCTTCTTTTTAATGGAAATGATATATTTAATGTTTTTTCATTAGCATGATTTGTTATCCAAGTTCCTAATGCGAAGCAATAAGATCTAAGAGTAAAAAGTTACATATTTGTTTGTAAAATTTGATGTTTAAAACACAATTTCTCCTAGATGAAGATTTAGGGCCATTTTATAAATTTAAACAGTTAGTTTTATTTTTGACAAACACGGATACCTCTTCTATATTTGTCAAAAATTTTACTATTACAATATTTATCACATCTTTGGAAAAATCTCTGGAATAACTTCGGAAGCAAAATGAGAATTAAATCTTATTCTAATTGGACTTTTTGGTTCAATTGAGTTTATATATCGGGCACAAACCTACAAATAGTTTTTTTTCCCTATGCGATTTAAATATTGCTTAAATTTAGTTACTTTTAAATCGCTTGTCGTTTTTGGTAGCTTTGTGTCAATTTTTTAGATTTTAGAAAGTACTTTATCGTTTTCAATAAAATATCTAAATGCAGTAAGTGAAATTGTTTTTTTTAGTTGAGAATTTATAATTTTTAAAATATTAGTTTGACTAAGTGACATCTCTAAATACTTTTTGATTTCATCTTTATATGGATCCAATACCCTTTTCTTTGTTTTTTGCACCTTTGGGTCTTCCTAAAATTTTACCACTTGCTCTTGCTGCTGATAAACCTTGTTTTGTTCTTTCACTGATAATCTCTCTTTCTGTTTTTGCAAAGTATCCATAAATTGCTAAAAGTAGTTTTGATAAAGATTCATTTTGATTAGTAGATAATTCTGGTTGATTAGTAAAGATAAGTTATATTAAAACAGGTGTTATTATAAAATACATTTTATAATAATAGAAAAATATGGATTTAGCTACACTTCAAAAAATATCAATTCAAATCTTATCAAGAAGCCTCAACATATAAAAGATATCTTTAAGCAAAAAATATAAAAAATAAAATTTAAAAAAGCATATTTTTGGGAAGGAAATTTTGTGATGATTGATACAGCTGGATTTTACAAATAAAATGAATTCCAAAGTAAAAAAATAATTTTTAAAAAATATGTAAAAGCCAAATTAAGGGATGTTGAGCGATTCATATAAAAAGCTTTATAAAAACCTTCATGTTACTGATACTCTATCTTATAGACGCATCATTAAGATTTCGTGGCACACTTTGAAATACGTCAGCTGGCCAAATTGGTTACGTCCCGACAATTATGATCATACTGCTATTCAATCACTGTATGTTAAAAATATCTTTTTTTCTTTTTAATGCTAAATAAAAATTATCAAAATCTATCTCTTTCTCAAACACTATTTTTTGAATATTTTCATCATCTTTATCCAAACATCGATTGAGTAATCTGTGAAACTCTAAAAGTTTAAGTGCTTCTTGGTTCCCATTATTTTGACATATGGTTTTAATATTATCAGGTATCTCTTGTATATGAAAGAGTAGATAGTCAAAAAATTTGTTATCGTCACAAGCTAGATGAAAGATAGTTTTGCCATTGATATCTTGATACAAAATATCACATCCAATCTCTACTAAATTAAAATCATATATAATAGAGTGTTTGTTTATATTGTAAAGTTCCATTAAAATAGACTCTCGTAACAATCCATATTTTTTATTGATATTTTTGCTTATCTCCTCTTTTGAAAAATTAAAAATCTCCATCTTTTCATCATTAAGCTTTTTTATCTCATCTTTAAAAAAATCTCTCAATGTTTTAAAGGTTTCCTTCTCTTTTAACTCTAAACTCTCAAAACCCTCATCATCAATATTTAAAGGCATTGTGAGAAATCTTGTATTGATAATACTTTGTGAAAAGTTCACAGCACCATAATATTTTTTCATCGAATCAAAAATATCGCCAAAAGAAAGGTTGTGGTGTTTCATAATATATTTCACATCATAAAAATCTCTACTTTTGATACGATACTTCAGTATTGTGTAAAGTTTTCCTGCAGCTATTTTTTCTATACTTGCAACTTTGATGTTTTTATAATTGTTTGCATCATCTACAAGTTTTAGTGAACTTGCTAGAAAAGTAACTTTCACATCCCCAAACATATAATCAAGTTGTACATCATCATGATTTGCTATAAGAGTGATAATAAATCCCTCTTTTTGTAGTCTTTGGATTAAAACATCAATCTCTTTTTTAACGACATTGTTTAAAATATTTTTATTGATAAAAAAATCTAAATCTTCAGATGTTCTATGCTTGATGTAAATTGCAAGTGCAGTTCCACCAGCTAACACAAAATCTTTAAGCTCATTACCACTTGCTATTTTTTCAAATAAAATTTCCGTTTTTTTAGGCATAGCTCCTTTGATATCTAACTCATTCATATCTCTAAAAACTCCTCAATGAGTTCTAGTCGTCTATTTTGTTGGTAAAAATGATTGAGATATACCTCATACACTTTTCTATCTCCAAAAAGTTCTCTCAAATATGGCAGATACGATGGATCATCTTTTGATAAGATTACACCTATATAATTATCAAGAGATATAGCTACATTTCTATTGCTCCAAAATAGTTTGCTAAATATTGGATATTTTGATGGAGATATTTTATTGTGTCTAAGAGCAACTTTATCTCTTGGATGATTTATGAATTGGGGTATGTTATGATTGTTTATATTTGAAGCTCTTTTATAAAACTTTCCCTTACCAATTTTAATAATCTCACCTTTTTTAGCAGCTCTACTTATATATGATTCTACTGTAATCTTATTTTGATCATCAAATAGTGTATAATCATATACTTTGTAGTTTCGCAGATTTTTTATTTTATCACTTAATATACTCATAGCAAAAACCTTGCATTTTATTTTAAATTATTATAGCAAAAACCTTGCAGAAATTCAATGATTATTACTTGAATTGTAAGCCCCATAATTAGGACAATTTAAAATAAAAGTTCTATTAAATCATGATGCACATAAGAGTTCAGTGTAGTTCTTGGTGTTTCATGTCCCATTATCATAGATAATTCAATTAAATCATATGGATTGTCTGTAGAATACTTTAATATCTCATCAACCTTGTATGTTGCAAAAGAGTGCCTTAATGAGTGAAAAGTACAATATCTTCTAGTAATTTTTTTAATAATATTAGTAATATTAACTATTTCAGAATCATCTATTGACGATTTTGACATTGTTAAATTATTATTCGTTGTTGTAAATAAGAAATCTCCCTTTTTTTTAGTTTTTTCTAAGATTCTATACCACTGTTTTATTAAAGTTAAATGCTTTTTATTTTTAATAATAACTTTAATTCTTCTTTTTGCACTTTTTCTTTTAAGCTTTAAATTTAATTTTCTTAGTCCTTTTATGTTAACATCAATATAGAGAATATCATCATACATATAAATATCTTGAAATAATCTACTTTTAAGTTCACTAATTCTCATTCCTGTATAAAAACCAAGCAAAATAAGTATTTTCTTCTGTAAAATAATAAAAGAATGATTTTTACCTAGCCTTTGTATATTATTCTTTTTTATATAATCAATTTGAATCTCATCTAAAATTAAATCAATTTCATTTCTTAAAATAAGAGATTTTGGATAGTACAATAATGGAATCTCTATATTAAGTCCATGCTCTATTCTACTAAATCTAAAAAATTCTAATGTAAGCCTTAATACTTTTTTCACTGAGTTTCTTTTATAGTTAAGACTATCTATCCTTTGAATAAAATTATCAATCTCATTATTCTTAATATTACATAAATCTTCAAACTTTGTAAATATATGTTTATTTAGAATTCCTATGTAGTTTTTAACCGTTGAAAGTCTTAATTTTCTTTTTTCTAATTTATTAATTAAAGAAAGTATGTATGTAAGAATAATTTTATAACTTTCATTTTTTTCATTCATTTTTATGTAACTCTGAATTGATCTAATTGCATTTTGTGTTAGCTTTATACTTGGAGTATTATTTTTTTGCTTTAGAAACTCATCTAACTCTTCAATTTCTCGAATATCTATACATGATTTTAAGTTATCTTCCTTATCGATGTATTTATCATTTTTTTCAAATATAATTTTAATTTGTTCATTTTCTATTTCTAAAAGATGATTAGGAACTCTATTGGGATAAATTTTATTTAGTTCACTAATTGTAAGTTTTACAGTATTTTCAATTTTTGCATTTAATGTTAACTTTAAAGAAGAGCTAGTTAATAAATAATAATTTCTATTTATCATTTTTATTACACTTAAATTCTCATCATCAAGATAAATTTTTTTATAGTTATTTACAAATTCTTCATATACTTTAACATCTTTAAAAAGAAATTCACTAGAATTTACATTTATATATGTATTCATTATTTTAGAAGCATAAGGGTCTAGTCTTAATAAATTTATCAACTTGTCGTGTTTGTTGATTTTAAATGTTTTATGTATTAAAGCCAAAACAGTTTTATTCTGTTCTAAGCCAATAATATTATTAGTTTTTATTGATGCTAATTGCTGTTGTGTCATTGGATAAATATGAAAAAGTCTTAAATAAAGATACAAATACTCTTTTATATGTAACTTATCTTTTACTTCTACTATCTCTTTATAGAAAGTATCAATTAGCTTAAAATTATCTATAAGTAAACTAATTTGGTTTGGGTTAATTGATATTAATGAAAGGTTTTTAGGAAAATATGATGAACTTTTATGAATTATGTTGAACTTTTTTAATCTATTAAAGTTTTTGTAATAATAGTTATCATCTTTATTTTTATCAATATCTTTTATAAAATTTGAAAAAAATATTGTATCAAACTTGAATTTATTGTTTACAATAGTCATACTATCTTTATTCTTTTCAATTATTTTTATAAGTCTTACAATGAAGTTTTTTTCAAAAGTTTTATGCTTTTTTGCTTCATCTTTAAAATTTGTTAAGATTTGTTCAATTTTTTCACTCATGATAATTCTCTTATTCCAAATAAATTAGCTATATTTTGCATATTCTCTCTTATGTAATGAATATAACTTGGAATATGCAAAGGTGAGTAAAGTCCTAACTGCTCTGCACCACTTATATAATGACCAAGGAATGTTTCAATATAAATAGGATTTAACTTTTTTTCTATTTTATATTGATTAATAATATGCCTTCCTGTATTAAATGGCACATACTTAATAAAATCATTTATAAATTTATCACTTGTAATATTTACTATTATTTTAAAAGCTATCTTTTTGTCAAATATTACAAGTTTATCATTGTCATATAATGATATATAATCAAGATATATTCCATAGTCATTACAAGTTTGATTATAATATTTAATTATTTTTTCTATTGTCTCACATAAAGGAATAATTCTAATTCCATTTAATTTTGATTCAGATTTTTCTGTAATTATTTGAGTATGCATAGAAAAACTAATATTTTTTATTGTTGAAGAGTTTTTAAAATCTCTGGTTGCGCACAGAATACTCATTGAATATCTTATGTAAATTGAGACTAAATTAAATTTTTTTATTTTATCATCTTCTTTAAATATCAACTCATACATTTTTTCAAAAAATTTTTTTGAATCTTTGTAATGTACAGCCTTATGAGAACCTACAAAAATTGGCTCTACTGAACTAAATGTATGATTATAAATCTTATACTTAATATTAAGTAATCTACTTATTGCATTAGGAAGATCAAGTCCATTACAAATACTTTCAAGTAGAAGTGAGTGTTTTTGCGAGAACTTTTCTGTTGAACTGTAAGAGAGTTTTGCTGTATCATTTTTTTGATATTTTGCAATTGATAACATTGCAATTGTATCATCCTTGAAAAAAAGTTTACTAAAGCTTAAAGTAATTTTCCACATATTTTTAAAATCTATATTAATCTCTTTATCAAACTCATTTATTAGCTTTTTCATACTACTTAAATAATCTTCTTTGAATTTAGAAAAATTATCAATTCTATTTTTACTTACAATAGCTCTAATAGTATTATTTAAAATCCTTATCAAAGGTACTTTAGATGATCGTTCCCATTTCATATTTTTAAAATAATATGCCAAATTAGAAAATAAGAATATATGATTTGCAAGCTCATTAATTAATCTATGGATATAATCTTGTAACACATAATTAATTGTAAAACTTCTTTTTTGCAATAAAGGGTTTACTCTATACTTTGCAAATAGTTCTGAATCAATAGCGACACTTATTCTACCATTTTGCAATCTTTTTATATTTTTATTTTCATTATATAGAAATGAAATAGCATCATCTACAGTAAATCCAAATACAATTGAAAGAATAAAAATGCCTTTAGAAAAATCCTCTATCTCATTAAAATTAGCTTCATTATTTGAACTTATATAGTGTATAAACTCTTTTAGGTGATTCACTTCTGGTATTTTGTATTCCGTTTTTAATAAAAGCTTACTTTTTGTGATTGAAGCTGAGAATGAAATGTTCTTTTTATATTGCATAAACCTATTTCCAATATCTTTAGATTCTTCTACTGAATCATCAACAGGAACTAAAGAACTTCTAGCTCTCTTTATAGATCTTTGATTTTGTTCATTTATTTGCTCTTTATCTTCACTATTTAAAATTAAATCTTCAATATCATTTTCTATTATAAATTTTTCTTCTTCAGTAGCTTGTAAAATATTTTTTCTTGCTGTACCACCACTTTTATTTCCTAAGTTTTTTTTTAAATGTAAATTAGTTAACTTTTTATAACTTTCAAATGCATCACTTAAATAATTAGTAATTTTACTATTAAACTCTTTTCCTGTTGAAACTCCACTTGTAATTTTTCTGCTGCTTAACACTTGAATACTAATACCTAAATCTGTATTTTCATATTTCATGAAATTGCTTAATTTGGGATCATGTGCAATAAAAAAGCAATCCTTTTCTACGATATCATTATTTGATAGTTCTACAAGATTCTCAAAATAATCTTTTTTATTTGAAAGATATGTTTCATAAAGATGCTCATTTTTAGAAAAATAAAATTTTGCAAGATATTCTATTGTTCTTACTACACCAATCGATATATTTTTATAAAAGTGATTTTGTTGTCTTTCACTTATATGTAATTTTTCTTTCTCTTCAAAGTTTTTATATTTTAAATATCTATAATGAAAATTCAATGGTAATTTAAGTAACTCACTTAAGACTGGGTCATCTTTAGATTTATATATTTCTTCACTACCTAAGTTAAATGCAAAATAGATTGCATAATACTGCCACGAAACTGGACTATTTTGTAAAGCTGAAGGAGAGTGTCTAAGTTCAGAAGAAAAGTAGATATTAGAATTATTATCTTTTTTTAATAAATCTAATTGCTCTTCAAGTTTTTTCAGGAAAAGTGGAGTTTCTAAATTAATACTTGAAGCCTCTAATATTTCATCAAGTAAGTAATTATTTTTATCGCAATTTCTAATTATAAAAATAGCAGAAACAATTAATGTACCGATTAGTTCTAGTTTGTCATGTTCAAAAAACTTAGTTATATCTTTATTAATTAACATTTGTATTTCTCAATATATTCTAAAATTGAAAACTTTTTTGTTTGATTATCCTTTTGGCAGAAAGAAAAAAATTCTTCATCAGTATATTTAAAGTTATAAAAAAGATATAAAAATACTTTATTAAAAATCTCATCATTATTTAGTTCACTTTTAAGCTTTTCTCTTTTAATACCAAATTTTATTTTGCTACCAATTTCACTTCCTAGATGTTTACAATCAAAAATAATTCTATTACTATCTTCATCTATTTTTATATATTTATCTACATTTGCATTTTTATGATCCTTTAAAAAAATATTATGTTGTAAGCCACATAAAGGACAATAAAATACATAGATATATTTGTGCATATTTTTTTTAAGTATAATGTCATCTGCATATTCATGATATAAAAGTTTTTGTGTTGCATAGTTTTTTTTATTAAGATTTAAACTGAATAAATTAGATAAAAAGTTTTTACTAGATCTTTTTAAAAAATCTTTTTTTATAGTTTCATTGTTTGATAAGAGAACTGATTCATAAAATTCATAATCAATTAAACCCTTTTCATTCATGCTGTCTTTTTTTAAATAGAAATCTAAAAACATCAACTCTTTTATTTCAATTG
>ERZ650302.1268-NODE-1268-length-14252-cov-10.659294_pt1 | contig 14252 bp, 20 predicted proteins | sample MGYA00376238_ERZ650302 | MGnify/ENA primary metagenome ERZ650302 (study PRJEB26733, sample SAMN07839298) | wastewater metagenome | biome: urban; feature: wastewater treatment plant; material: waste water | place: USA: North Carolina | collected 2016-04-28 ... | reverse complement strand
AATAGCAGATGCAAATCCAAATCCCATGATTGCAAGTCCTGTTGCCATTCCTCTTCTATCTGGAAACCATTTTACAAGTGTAGAAACTGGCGAAATATACCCTATTCCTAAACCACACCCACCTAATACTCCATAAAAGAAATATAATAATAATTTTGATTCCATCATGATTGCAAGTCCAGAACCCATAGTACCTATTCCAAATAATGAAGCTGCAATTATTGCAGAAACTCTAGGACCATTTTTTTCAACAAATTTTCCCATTAATGCAGCACTTAATCCCAAAAAGAAAATAGCAACACTAAAAGCAATAGTAACATCAGTTAAATTCCAGTTCATTTGCTCTTGGATAGGTTTTACATAAACACTCCAAGCATAAACAGAACCAATACATATATGAACACCCACAGCACTAAGCGCCATAAGCCAACGGTTTTTTTCTACCATTAAAGACCCTTTTATAAAAACATTTTTTTTAAGGCGAGATTTTAACAAAAAGAAGATAAAACAAGTCTTCTTTAGTTTGAAAAAACTAAGTTTTTTAAGCTTTTTTCTTCATTGTTTGTTACAAATTCTGCCACATTATCTAATCTTTTTATAAATTTAAATGTTGGTGCAAACTCTGAGAATTTATCTTTTATAAATTCACTATCAAGTTCTGGGGCATTTAAACAAGATAACACTATGCATTTTGAAGCTGCTAATTCATCTAATCTTCTTATAATTTTTTCATAATCTTTTGTAGCTTCAAAACTTCCTTTTTGAAATGATGGCGGGTCAATGATGATAATATCATAAGGGGCTTCTTTTTTGATTCTACTCCATGATTTCAAAATATCATAGGGCATAAATTTTACTTTTTTAGTGTCAAGATTATTTAAATGATGGTTTGTTCTTCCAGTTGTTAGTGCATTTTTTGCCATATCCACATTTACAACTTTTGAAGCTCCAGCACTTATTGCACTTACTGAAAAAGCGCAAGTGTAAGAGAATAGATTTAAAACATTTTTATCTTTTGAAATCTCTTTTATAAAACTTCTTCCATTTTTCATATCAGGAAAAATTCCTATATTTTGATTTGAAAAATTTAAAGCATATTTTAAACCATCTTCGTAAGCTAGAGGATTTTGTGGTATTTCACCTCTTATTTCATAAAGATTTTTTTTATCGTATCTTCTTTGAATTACTAAAGTTTTAAAACCTTTTGATATATAAACCTCATCAAGCATTTTGATTATCTCTTCTTGAGCATTTTCATCTACAACTTCAAAAAAAGTAGCCATTAAAATATCATTTATACTATCAACTACCAAATAATTAAAATCATCATAAAAGTTTCCACGACCATGAAAAACTCTCTTTAAATCTACACTTTTATTTTTTAGATTTTCTAAAATAATCTCTTTTAATTTTTCTATATTTATATTATTCAAAGTTATACTCTTTTACTGAAACTATTTTATATTCAAAGAAGTTATCATTTATAGAAAATTCAAACTCTTCATGTAAACTTTTATTTAACAAAGCCCTACCAAGTGGAGATTTGTTTGATATTTTATTTTCATTTGGATTTGTTTCGTGAGTTCCTAAAATTATAAAAGTTTTTTCTTTTTGAGTATCTAAGTCTTCAACCACAACAACTGAGCCAAAATTTACTTTTACATGTGGAATCAAAGATATATCAATAACTTCACTATTATTTATGATTTTATCAAGGAATCTTAATCTTTTATCAGTATTTCGTATTTGCTCTTTTGCAGCTATATATTCAGCATTTTCACTTCTATCACCAAGTTGAGCAGCAATTTCTTTTTCTTTCACCCAATAAGATTTCTCTTTTAAAAGGCGTTTAAACTCTTCAACTATTTTTTCGTAACCATGTTTTGTAATTAAATCTTTTTGCATGGCGCAATTATATTAAGTTTTTTTATATTTCTTTGTTAATCTCGCATAATCGTAAAAATCACTCAACATCAAATATCTCATTTGAACATCTTGAAACTTTTTAACAAGCATAAAATTTCCCTCATTAAACAAACTTACATCATGGATAAACTCTTTTGGATATTTTAGTTTTTCTTCTTTAATAGATGGAAAACACTCCATAAAATCTAAAAAAAGAGCATTTATAATCTCTTCTTTTTGTGGTGTTGTATCTGTTAGAAAATCTTTTACAGTTTCAAACTCTTGGCAAATTTCAATTAAACATTTGTGCATGAATCACTACTTGAACAGGTATTTAGTTTTTTGTTTGTATCTATATTTGTATTTAAAAGTTCATTGATTTTTTCAATATCAAAACCACAAATTTTAACTCCATTTATATCTAACAATGGTCTTTTAATTAAAATTGGATTTTTTATCATAAGATTTATAGCTTCATCTTTTGATAGTTTACTTATATCTATTTCTTTATCTCTTATTTGTGGAGCAAAGGGATTAAATATATCTTTTATTTCTAAACCTTTGAAAAACTCACTTAGAGTCTCTTTTGTCCATAAAGTATCAAGCAAACTTTTTACACTAAAAGATATGTTATGACTTTTTAATAACTCTTTTTGTTTGGCATTTCCACTACAACCAGTTTTTTCATAAAATGTAAAATTATAAAAAGAAAAATTTCCCATAAAACACCTTTTTCTCTTTTTATATGCAATTCTTATACCTTTTTTAAAACAACTCAGTAACAAGCTTTTTTATAGCCATTTTTTGAAGCAAATGAAGAGAACTTTTATCACTCCATTTTTCTACCTCTTTTTTGTAATGTTCTTTTATTAAAACATCTATTTTCTCTTTTTTTTCTATCAAATCTTCTAAATGCTCTTTTAGTTCATCAGCACTTAATTCACTTACATCTTTTAGTTTATAAAACAAAGCCTCTTTAAAATCTTCATCTATATACTCTTTTGCTTTGTCTAAAAAAATCGTAGCTTCTATTTCATCTGCAAAAATATCATTCCATTTTCTTCCATTTTTTAACTGATCAACAGCCACCTCTAAAAAAACTGGAACAATATCTAAAACCTTATTTAACTCTTTGAAATCATCATCTATTAATGACCTAAAAAGCATTCTAGTTCTATTTTTTATTTTTACTCGCAACTCTGGCTTATCTACAACATCTCTGTGTAAAAGTGAAAATCTCTTAAAAGCATTTAGTTTCGAGTGGTTAAAAGCCATAATAGAAACAAGTGGTTCAACATCTTGAATTTGAGCTTCACAAGAACCATTTGGTCTACAAAATGCCCAATAAAGTCTAGCTTCCATATCAGGATGATTTAGATACTTTTCATCACCCAAAGCTTCAAAATCATCTTCTTCTTTTAACTCTTCAACCTCTTCTTTATATGTTAAATTGAATAACTCTTCCATGTTGCTCGAACTTTCTTAGGTTTTTTTTATTGTTTATTATAAAAAGTGTATTACACAATAGTGACTCACTCATTTCAAAATCCCCATCTGTTAGGGCTATGAGTAAGCTGTCATTTCTTATTTCACTTGATTTTTTTAAATATCTCAATAACTCATCAAAAGAAGTTCCACCATTTGATTTAGGAATTAATAACTCTTTACTACTTAAAGGATTAAAACTATCAAAACTAATGATATATTCACTTCGCACCTTTAAATCAAAAGGTAAAATATCTATTTTATACTCATAAAAACTCTCTGCTATTTCACTAACTATTCCTAAAAACTTTTTATATTCATCTAAACTCACACTTGATGAACTATCAAGTGCTACAAAAATATTTAGATTATCATTTAGTTTTTTAGTTCCAGGCATATAAATACCTCTATCAATAAACCTTTTATTTGGTCTTTCATAGGAAATCTGTTTTTCAAAAAATGAGCTAATCAAATACTCTTTTAATACATCATGTAAATCTATTTCAGGTTTTATCAAAGTATCAATTTCTACACTCATTCCTTCATATAGATTTGAAGATTTTTTGGCAAGACTTAAAGCTTGGATTATTATTCCATCTAGTTTTTCTTGGTTTATTTTTTCACTTTTTGTTAAAACCTCATCTAAATCTAGTTTTGATTTATCATAAGCATTTGATTCTATTTTTCCATTTTCATCGGGAATTGTTTTACTTAGCTCCTCTTTTTTCTTGTATAAAATCTCATAAACCTCTTCCACACACTTATCATTTAAAGTTAAGTCCAAAACTTCATCTGCTGGTCTTATTCCTACATTTTCAAAGGTAGATAAAATATTGTTTATTACAACATCACAAGCTTGATTCCAAATATATTTATCCCTAGTTTTTTGTCTATATGGATGTTTCAAAACTATATGAAGCAAAGTGTGAGCATAAAGGTAAGTAATCTCATCCTTTGAATATTTTTCTAATTTTCCTGTATCAATAGTTATTTTAAAACCATCAGTTAAAAAAGCACTATTGATATTCTCTTTAAATTCACTATCTATACTTAAAGCTAAAACTGATAAAAAAGGATGATTAAATAAAAAATTTATCCTAATTTTTTCAAAAATATCTTTATAAGATGTAATCTGCATATTTTTCCATCCAAGCATCAAACTCTTCTAAAAGTGTAATATTTTCATCTTTTATAATCAAATCTTTTATAAGCATCACAGCAAACTCAACTGGTAAACTTTTACTATAAACAAAAATATTTTTAGCTTGATTTGTATTCTCATATTTTTCAATTATTGCTGAACATAAAGCATATAAAGCACTTGGTTCTTGAGGAACTGTTTCACAAGTGCCATTTAAAATATCATCAATATTTGGAAGAGTCTTATAAACTTTGATAAATGATATAAACTCAATAGCAGCTGCATATCCAACTGTTCCATAAATAATAGGAGAAATAAGATTAATATTATTCTCTGTTTTTAAAATATTCGACATCATACTCCAAGCCCTTGGCGTACAAAAAGCTGGATTTGTTTCAGTTGCATTTGGAACTTCACTACTTAATAAATCTGGTCTAAATCCTAAAAAACCTAAAATATATGAATGAATACCATTTAAAATAGCCCAATTTTTAAAGTCATCATATTTTGCTTCAAGTAATAGATGTACCATTCTATTTACCAATGGACTTGGAAGTTTAAAAACAATTCCCTTATCATTTATCTTATTTCCAGCACATACTATTTTCCAATTTTTTGGCAATGAATATTCACCTATTTTTCTATCAAGAACAAGCTGATAAATTGCAGCTTGAACAGATAATGAAGCTGAGTTTAACTCATCTAAAAAAAGAATTCCTGCTGAGTCTTGGTCAAGTGGTAAAAAAACTGGTGGCATCCAAACTGTTTGATTATTTGTAATTGTGGGAATTCCCCTTAAATCAACTGCATCAAGTTGAGAAAGTCTGACATCAACCAACTCTAAATTATTCTTTTTTGCAATATCATTTACAATATAAGATTTTCCAATTCCTGGACTTCCATGAATAAAAACTGGCATATCACTTTTTAGTAATATTTGAAGTTGTTTGTATAGTTCTATTGTTCCAATTGAAGGAGTTACCATTTTATAACCTATTTTTTAGACTTCTTATGCAATTTTTATGCCTTTACACCAATAGCTTTCATATTGTATACTTGCGCAAAAATTTAGGAATTTAATTTGCCATATATAAAAAAAGAGTTTAAAACAATAAAAGGAAAAAAAATTGAGGAGTTTTTAGAAACTCTAAATATTGATTTAAAACTTTGTTTGACTCTTTTAGAAAAAGGCAAAATCACAGATGAAAATAATAAACGCCTACAAAAAAATCAAATCATAAAATCGGATTTCATTTATATAATAGTTTTTGAACCTCTTACAAAAGGTTTAAAACCAATATTTGACTCTTTTCATTTTGCTATTTTTGACAAACCAAGCGGAATTATGGTTCATCCCTCTTCTCATCAACTAAATATTTATACACTTTTAGATGAAATAAAATATCACTTTGGAGAAAAAGGCTCATTAGTTCACAGAATCGATGCAGAAACTTCTGGTTTAGTATTGGTAGCTAAAAATGCCTTTAGTGATATAATTTTAAAATCTATGTTTGAAGAAAAACTCTATACTAAGAAATATAAAGCTTTAGTAGATGGAGAAATAAAAGAAGAGTTAACAATAAACACTCCAATCACAAATGATACAGGTTTAATAAAATTAAAAATGAAAACAGATATTAGTGGAAAAGAATCAACAACTATTATAAAACCTATTTGTTATGATGAAAAAAACAATCAAACTTTAGTAGAAGCAATACCACTAACAGGAAGACAACATCAAATAAGAGTTCATTTGGATTCTATTGGTCATACAATAATTGGAGACCCTCTTTATGGGGTAAAAGAGGAGTTTTCAAACTTGTTTTTAAAAAATCAAATTTCAGAAGAAAAAAGAGTTGAAATAACAAAATCAAGAAGGCTTATGCTTCAAGCTGATTATTTAGAATTTGAATTTTTGGATACGATTTATAAATTCTCTTCAAAACAAAATTTTTACTAATTTACTTCTTGTCGTTTTTTATTACTTTTTAAATTAAAATTTTTCACATGCGCTGCTAAATCGCTATCCATACTTAGTAAATGATAATCAAACCAATATGGTAGTTTTTCTGCAAAATATGATTTTAAAATATTCATACCAAAAAGACTATGAGATTTATCAATAAAAAATTTAAGTTCAGACAAAACTTTATTATGTTCATCCTTGTGTTCTTTAGTTCTTGGATAGTTGTATCTATCCATTAGTTTTTCCTCTTCACTAAAGTGTATTTTAGTATGTTCAAGTAACTCTATTGCTTTTGCATTTATGCTATCTTTTGAGTTTAAATCCACACTATTGTAAATTTCTAAAAACTCCATGTGCAAGGTATCCATTTTTTCGTAATTTAACGAGTGTTTATCTGCTTCAAACTTTTTCATGAAATACTCCTATTTTTTTAATCACATGCAATAAGCATTCCTTTTATTTTTATTAAAAAATAACTATTTTTTTATATAATGCAAAAAACACAAAAGGTAACAAAATGCAATTTGAAAAGCTTATCCATGGCAAATTAATAAAAAGATATAAAAGATTTTTAGCCGATGTTATTTTAGATAATGGAGATGAAATTACAGCTCATGTTCCAAATAGTGGAGCGATGACATCTTGTATTGAAGAAAATTGTGATGTTTGGCTTACTTTTCATGATAATCCAAAAAGAAAACTAAAATATACTTTAGAACTTACAAAAATGGGCGAAAATTTAATCTGTACAAATACAGGTGTTGCAAATAAAATTGCAATTGAAGCAATAGAAAATAAAGTTATAAAAGAACTTCAAGGTTATAGTTCTTTAAAACCTGAACAAAAATATGGACAAAATAGCAGAATTGATATTTTACTTGAAAATGAAAATCAAAAATGTTATGTCGAAGTAAAAAGTGTTAGTCTAAGAATAAATGATTATTTAGCTTTTCCAGATGCTGTAACTTCAAGGGGAACAAAACACTTAAATGAGCTTTATGAAATGACTTTACAAGGTCATAGAGCTGTAATGTTATATATCATTCAAAGAACTGATGATTTACCTTTTAGATTAGCGAAAGAAATAGATAAAAAATATTTTGAAGCTTTTAATGAAGTTACTACCAAAGGTGTAGAAGTTTTAGTTTATCAATCTTGTATAGATTTTGAAAATATAAAAATAGATAAAAAAGCATTATTTTAATCCTTTATTTTTATAAGTAATTCTTATTTACTTATTATTAAGTTTTGTTATATAATAATTCTATTTTAAAAAAGGATTATTATGAATATATTTGATAAAATCAGGGCTTTTTGTAAACCATTTAGAATTGTTATAGGATTAGTTTTAATTGCAATTGGCTTTTTCATAGACAATGCGTGGTTTTATTTAGGTGTTATTCCGTTGATTGCTGGACTAATAGATTTTTGTCCAGTTTGTATTATAAGTAAAAAATGTACACCAAAAGGTAATTAATTTTCCTTTTGGTTTTACTAATCTTTTAAGAAGTTTAGAACTATCATTCCATAAAAATTCCCATCTTTATAAAATTCTGCTCGATATTTTGTTTTATTATTATCCATTGAATAAGTATCTTGAATATCACTTTTTTTGATTAAGATATCATCTTCACTATCAATTCCATCTTTACTATATCCAATGATATTTACCCTTAAATCCGATTTTAATATTTTAAAATCACTTTTTATATCTATTTGATTTCCAAATGAAGTTTCAATCTCTTTACCATCAACTAAGATTTGAATTTTATTTTGTGTATTTGCTAGTTCAAAAGTTTGAGGATATAAATCACAAACTTTTATATTTCCAACATAAATTTCATATTTATTATCATTAAATTTAACCTTTGCCAAAGTATGTGAAAAATCAAAGGTATTATTCTCTTTTTTCAAAGGTACAAATTTTATACTATTTTTAATATCACTTAAATCTAAACTTATATTATTATTTATTTTAACTTTTCCAAAATCATATACTTTACTTTTTACATCTTCAAAATTATTTATATCAAATTCTCTCTCAAATTTTATATCCATAATACTCATAAACTCTTCAATAGATTTTAATTGATAAATTACCTTATATGTTAAATCCGTGATATTTTTGCTAGTTTCTATTGCAAATGCAGGTTTATTGTGTGTAACAGCGAAATAAGTAAGAGATTGTCTCATTTGCTCATCTTTTTGTTTTGTGTTAGTATTTTTTACATTAAACGCATGATAATTCTCAAACAAACCATCTTTATTTAGATTAGTTTTCACTTGATTTGCTATTTCATCTAAATTTCCAAATTTATCATCTATTTTTTCTTGGTCAATAATAGTAGCTTGTCCCCAAGAGTTTGGATTAAAAACATTATCTTCATAAACATCTCTGTAAAATCCAAAACCATCATGTAAATTTAAAATTAAATGTACATTTTTTTCTAACATAATCTCTTTGATTCTATTTACAGTTAAAATATCTTTATCATTTTTATCAATAGAACTAAATTTTCTATTCATATCTCCATATATTCCCCTATTATTTGCCATGATACTATCGACATTTAAGTTTGGAATAATCCATAAATTCCCTGATGTAATTTTGTAATATTTTTCCAAAAATGCAGGAGCAAAATATCCACCTGGCTCATCGCCATGAATTCCTCCAATTATTAAAAGGGTATGTTGTTGTGGATTTGTCTCTTTTTTATATATATCAAAAGGTGTGTTTGAAGCAAAAATGTGAGTAACTAAAATAACAAAAATGAAAAAAAAACGCATAATTCTCCTAAAATCAGATTATTTTAAAAATAAAATGGTGGCAATCATAACACATAGCTATTTAGAGAAGTGTTAAAATAGTGGTTTTATTTTATTTCAATAGGAAGAAGAGTCAAAAAACTCAAAGCTTCAGGCAAAGAAAATTGTGCTTTTGTTAAATCATTTTGTTTTGGGTCTATTAGATAGTTTTTTGAAGTTTGAAAATTTGCTTTTTTTAGATTATTTTTTATAAAAACACTCTGTGCTAAATTACAATTATCAAAAAGTGCCTTTTCCAAATTACACTCCTCAAAACCACAATCTTGTATCAAAGAATCAATAAACTTCATTTGTCGCAAATCCATTACATGAAAAGAGTTTTGAGAGATATTACAAGATTCAAATCTAACTTCAAATGGCTCTTGACAAGAACTCCATGAAATTCCAATAAGCTTACAATTTTCAAAAGTAACATCATTAAAAGTACAAGATTTTAATGTAGCTAAAGATAAATCACAATTTATAAATTTACACTCAGTAAACTTGCAACTATGCATAATACTTTTTGAAAAGTCACATTTTACAAAAGTACAATCATCAAAATATATAGAATCCAAGTTTTTTTGATTGTACTCAATAAACTCTTCTTCCCAATAATCATTTGTTTTAAACATTTTTCTTCTTTTTTCTTATTTTGTAAGAGATCTCCATGTTCCTGCATTATGAACATCTTTAAATCCATTTGCCATTAAAGTACGCTTTGCTAAACCACTTCTACTTCCACTGGCACAACATAAAATTACAGGCTTTGTATTATCTAACTCTTTCATTCTATTTTTAAGTACTCCCAATGGAATATTAATACTTCCCTCTTTATGAGCATATTTAAACTCTGCTTCACTTCTAACATCAACAATTTGTGCACCTTGATTCATCAAAGTTGGAACAATTTTTAATACCTTATGTTGAGCATATTTTTTGTAAGCTATATAAGCCACCAATACAATTAATACATAAATCATAGTGTCATTCAAAACTTTTCCTTTATTCTAATTCATCTTTATGAACGATAGAGTTATACTCTTGTGAATATACAAGCTCACCTGAATATAACTGCTCAATATACTCTTTAAACCACATAGAGAAACTCTGTGCTACGATTTCTCTTTCACTTGATTCATGCCATAAAGTAATAACTTGACCTTTTATTCCTGCATCTGTTGGACTTAAATCAAGACAATAATGATCACCACAACCATCACTTGTAAATGGAATCCAATTTATATTCCACCAGTCATTTTTAACTCCATCATCAGGAGTTGAAACTTTGCCTTGAAACTGTGTTTCCAATAAATTTTTCCAAATATTATACTCTTCAATAATACGGTGGGTTGATAAAAACTCCAAAGAATCAAAAAGCCAAGCTGATTCACCTTTTTGACCATTATGTATTTTTAATACAGAAATAAAATCATCAGGTAAATCAACGCCAAGAGTAGATGTAAGTTCTTCTATTTCATCATCTGTAGCAGGTGGATTTAAATCTAATAAACCATCACTATAGTTAAGACTAAGCCATTGTTTAAACTTGTCAAATTCTTTTTTCATTTAAATCCTTTAAATATTTTCGTATTCTAATGGAATTTGGCTTATATCCTTTAATATGAAAAACTTTTAATAAATAAGTGCATCATCAAAATTAGCTAAAGTAACAACCTCACCTGCAATCATACTATCAATATGAATATCACCAATCCTAACTCTTACTAGTCTTAATGTGGCAAAGCCAACAGCAGCGGTCATTTTTCTTATCTGACGGTTTTTCCCTTCACAAATCGTAATAGAAATCCAGCTAGTAGGACCATGATCTGAATTACGAATATTACGACCACGAGCGGGAAGTTTGGGCTCATTTTCAAGGACAAATGCTTTACAAGGAAGAGTAAGATAGTTAGTCCCATTAACACTAATATTAACACCATTTTGTAGCTGCGATATTGCATCTTGCGTAATTTCTCCATCAACTTGCGCGTAATACTCTTTTTCTATACTTTTATCTCTTACTTGAAAGCTTTTCATACCATCAGTTGTGAGTAACAACAAACCTTCTGAGTCGTGATCAAGTCTGCCTATAGCCATAATCTTATCAGGGAAATCAAATAACTCACCTAATAACTTTTTCTTCTTTCGTGTTTCGGGTACAAACTGACTTAAAAAACCGTATGGCTTAAATATTTTGAAGTGCTGGTGATTTTGTTCTGTTGTTGAGAATTCTATTGGATTGTTTTGATTGGTGCTTGGCATTAAAGGTCTCCTTGGACCTATTGAAGATAGGCTTTTGTTGTGGAATTATAGTCCTTTTATTTTAAATTATAATTAGTTTAGTATACTGTCTGCTGAATTTAATTTAAGAAAAACAACCTAAGGAAAATAAATGAAGAGATCTATTGGAATGAAAAGTTCTTATGCTTTAATAGCTAAGAGTGTAGATTCTGAAATCACAAAAGTATCAGCTGGTAACTTTGCTTTAGGATATGAAAGTAAAAGCGGACTATTTGTAGTTCAATATTATGGTCGTTCGGATACAGATTTAAATCAAGAGATTAAAAATTGGATTGGTAAATATAAAAGATTTAAATTCTTCTATGCTTCAAGCCCTAAAAGTGCTTTTGAAAAAGAGTGCAAAAATTATCATTCTTTTGATAAAAATAAAATAGACAATAAAACCCACCCTGAAAAACCTGAAAATACAGATTATACTTGTCATTATTGTTAATGATTACGTTAGTTAAATAAAATTTCCTAGTCAATTAATCTTTGAAATAATATATCTTCAAGATTTCTTCGAGAATCAACAACTAATAAAATATAAACTTTTGTATTATCGATTTTAAAGATAATTCTCCATCTTTCATGGATAATTTCTCTATATTTTAAAATACCAATTTGTTGTAATTCAGGTACAACTCTTTTTCTTTGAGGGAAATAATATAAATTAGAACACTCTTTTTTGATTTCAAAAAATATCTTTTTTGCTATAATTAAACTATCTATTTTGATATATTCAATAATTGATTCTAAATCAAATTGAGCATTTTTTGTCCAAATAACTTCAAATTGCTTCATCTAAAACTATCCAAATAATTTTTGTTCAAGATTTTCAAACATTTTTTCTTGCTCTATTACTTCATTATTTTCAATATCATTTTCACTTTGAACAATTAATTTTAATAAATTCAAAGAGTTTTGTAAATTTTCATAGCTTTTAATATCTTGAACAACCGCTTTTGCTTCACCATTTTGTGTGATGATTATCGTTCTTTGATTTTCATTTACACTATTTATCACATCTGCTGTTTTAGCTTTTAAATAACTAATTGGTTTTATATCTTGACTTAAATGCATGAATTTACCTTTTTAATTAAGATGATATATTGTACTAAATTTAGATTTAATTTGGTGTTAATGGGATGGTTGGATTTGTGTGATAGAAAATTCAAATAACTATGGTGATTTGTTTAGAAAAAGGTGCCTGTCCCCTTTTTTTGTTTATTTATTTTGTATTTATTTTGAAATAATCCTATTGACAACAATAATAAAAACTAGAAGAATAAATGTAGGTATAATTGATAACATAAAAAATAAACCACTAAAACATCCACTACCACAAGTTAGCCCTTCATATAATATTATCAATGCAACTGCTAAAGGTAATAGAGACATTATAATTAAGAATACTCCCAAAGTGATATTTTTATCTAAATAATTAAGTATTTTTACTGTTTCAATACTAAATAATAATGGGATAGAATGTATTACAACAACTATTATAGCAGGTATTATAGCATTCAAATTAAATACAATTAAACTAAAAGTCATTGAAACAACCAACACACTAATAATATATTTCCATAAGTAGTTATAATTTTTTTTAGTTTCAACAAAATTTTTTACATGATATAGTTTTTTATCAATTATTATTCCTTTATTTGTTAAGGAAACAGAATCATCTTTTTCATCATGAAAAAAACTATCACTGTTTTTTATATTACATAATATTCTTTCTAATAATTTTGTTTCGTCAGAAATATGTTCCTTATATTTATTACGAATATCTGTTGTAGCCTCATCGGTATCCAAATAATATTCCTTCTCACCCAAACTGATACCTCCCTGATATAATTGGAATAAATTACTCTTACTGTCCATAATATCGGCATCAACAAAGAAAGTGAAATAAGGACGTATGCCGATATGAGACAATTCAGCCATCAACGGAACGATCTCCTCCTTGTCTTTTACCGAAGCGATTCTCTCCAAATCTGCTTTGATAGGCTCTATTCCTTCTGTATTCAGTTTGGCACTGTCCATCGCCAAATTATAAATATCGGCAATCTTTTGAGCTACCGTGCCTTTCTCATTTTCCTGTCTGGCAATTTCCGCAATCAATCCTTTTAACTGCTCGCGATTGTTCTCTGCCAGCATATCGAATGAACCGAAGCGTGAATACTCGTCTGTCAACGGATGTTTTTTCATCCAACCGCCACAAGCATATTGAAAGAAATCCGCACCTCGGACCACAGTTGTATCCAAGTTGCCTAAATCTATTCCTGAAGCCATCACAGCCTCTTTCTTGCTTTCACAGCCGGCAGCTATCGTCAGCGCCAGTGCAGCCATAGGTAAATAATGTTTTGCTTTCATCTGAATCTATATATAAAATTATATTTGATTGTCAGCCCTGTGCTTCTTCCAGCTCTATGGAAACACTCTCCCATTCCTCTACCACAGCATCCAAATCTTTCTTCAACTGTTGGTGCTGCTCGTAAAGACTCATGTCCGATGCCCCTTCAGGAGTTGCCATCTTAGCTTCGACTTCGGCTATCTGCGCTTCCAGCTTTTCTATTTTCTGCTCGCAGTCTGCCACTTGTTTCTCCAATTTACGCAATTTTTTATTCAATTCTTTCTGAGCCTCGTATGAGAGTTTATTCA
>ERZ650302.1266-NODE-1266-length-14280-cov-15.554798_pt1 | contig 14280 bp, 11 predicted proteins | sample MGYA00376238_ERZ650302 | MGnify/ENA primary metagenome ERZ650302 (study PRJEB26733, sample SAMN07839298) | wastewater metagenome | biome: urban; feature: wastewater treatment plant; material: waste water | place: USA: North Carolina | collected 2016-04-28 ... | reverse complement strand
AGTCGGCGGCGTTCACATCCCGCAGCAAAGCAATCACGTAGGCGGCCGTGGTGGTGAGACGTAGCGGCGGGCGCTTCTCACCCAGATCACGCCAGACACCGTTGGCATCGACACAGTAGTCCGGCGGAACGATGCGCGCCGGTAGAGGATTGGTGCTCATGGTAGGGCTCCATTCACGTCAGAAACCGCCATGCACCCACGGGTGCATGGCACGACCCAAGCACACCGTGCCTGACGCTCGCGCGGAGGCATCGCAGGCTGGCCTGGGGCGATCCTGTCCAGGTGAACTGGTGGAGTTGTACGAAGCGGAGCGGACGGAGCTGACGTGAATGGTGAGGGCGTCTGGAGCAACCCGCAGGAAAAGCGCAGGCGTCCCGGAACGTCTCAAATGGTTTGGAGGCTACCGGCCACCCCGACATGACGGAGCCAGCACCAGCTGGGGCCACCTTTCGGGATTCGCGGGAAGGATGCTACCCGCCAGGCCATCCTTTCGTCAAGCGGAAGAACAAGAAAGATCATCAATTAAACAACGAGTTAGAGAGCAAAAAACTCCTGCCTGTCGTTTGCCGGTCGCCATCACCGACAGACTTAGGCAGCAAGCTTGATGCGCAAAGGGCGGATACGGTTGGCTTCCAACCCGAAACCGGCGTCCGAGACAGGAGAAGTGCCGGTCGCCTGCCTGTGAAAACCTCTCCAAACACCAGTCAGAGAGCTGGTTTCGAGATGGCACACGACGGCTTTTTCGGCCTCAAGAATGAGGGTCTCCGTGACCAAGTCCGTGGAGGTGATGGAAAACGTGCAAAACGGCTATTTCTTTGATAAGATGGCGTTCTTTCTTCGACCAAGCAGGGCGGACTGGCTGTTAATCCGCAGGTCCCTGGTTCGAGCCCAGGTCGAGGAGCCAGATTCAAAAAAGCCCGATGTCTTCACGACATCGGGCTTTTTTTCGTTTTCATGACGGAACTTCTGCTGAAACAGCCAGTCATACACTCTACAACTTGCGCGTTTCAGGCCCAGCGGATAAGCCGCCGCCGCGCCAGGTTGCTGCAGACAGGAGGCCGTGATGCAACTGACTTCCCGCCAGATTTCCCCCCGCTTGCGCCGCATGCTGCGCCAATGCTGGCAACGCCTGAGCGAACGCGATCTAGACCAGATCGTCAATCGCAAAAGCCTGCTGGCCGCGCTGCGACGCCGCTATACCCGCCCCGTGGTGGAGATCGAACAAGAAATTGACCAATTTTTTCGCACGGTGTTTGCCGGAGGCGCCTCGCGCCCGGCCCTGACGCCATCCTGATGCACATGGGGCGGGTTGCCCCACCCGCCTTGTGGCTGTTTTCTCCGGGTTGTTCCCACATCCTGTTCGCGCCTGCCTTGTGCAGGCGTTTTTTTTGATGCCAGACTTGGCGCCAAACCAGCACCTGGCAATGCTAAATAAATATTTTATAAATGAATTTCATAAAAATAGCTTATCAGATCACCTGATCTGACCAAGAACCACGTAAAAAAATTTCTTGGTGTTGTTGCATCGCCTTCTCGTACTACTTGCTCTGTTTGCACACGCCCAGCCTGGGTTGCTGCACAGCATTCTGTAATATTTACTCAGTAAATCTACTTAAACACATCTGGCCATTTGCATTTCACGCCTTACTCAATGACGATCCAGCGCTATGGCAGTTTGCACTCAAGCAGCGTATTTATTTGTTAGTCAGACAGCGTGGCGGCTCGCCTTGTTACCCCACCATTCTTTGCCTTTGGTATTTTTTGTCCGGCCGCGTTTTTGCCAAAGCACATGACAAGCTATGCCGCCTCTGGCTGCAATGCGCCACTCTGTGTAAAAATCCATACAATATACTGTTCATAAAGAACAAATTAAACAATCGATTACCTTACGCAATTTATTTGTATGTAATTTTTTGTTGACATTTTAATTTTTAAAAACAGATCTATAGTAGAAATACTTAGGCACTTTTACCTAAAAAGAATTTTCTGTCGTCCCGCGTGAATTTTTTGTGCAGCATTTGATCTCCACCAAGATTTCGTATAGCGTATGCCGTGCTGGTGAAAAATCCCCAGTCATTTTTCATTTCATTACTCTCAGCAGGAGGCATCATGCCCGTCAATATCAGCTCCAGCGTCAGCTACACACTTGGCGCCGCAGAAGACAACCTTACCCTGACCGGAACAGCCAACATCAACGGCGTTGGCAATGCACTGGTCAACATCATCAACGGCAATTCGGGGGCGAACCTGATTAAGGGCCTGGGTGGCGCCGATACGCTGTATGGCTATGGCGGCAACGACACCCTGTACGCTGGCGACGTGGGCGCCACTGGCGACGTCAACACCGATTTGCTCTATGGCGGCACAGGCGCAGACGTGCTGTATGCCGATGGCAACGATTACCTGTACGGCGAAGCCGGCACAGATACCCTGCATGGTGAATTTGGCGCCAACAATCGTCTGGCAGGCGGCACGGAAAACGATATTTACTATGTGTCGGCGAACGGCAGCACTATCACCGAACTGGCAGCCGCAGGCTCGGATACGGTGTACAGCAGTGATTCGATTGCGCTGAACGGCGCCATCCTGGTGGCTGGCGGCACGCTGGTCAGCGGCGATGTGGAAAACCTCACGCTGACCGGCGCCGCCAATATTGACGGCGTGGGCAACGGCCTGGGCAATATGATCTTGGGCAATGCGGGCAATAATGTGCTGTCTGGCGGCCTTGGCATTGACACCATCAGCGCTGGCGATGGCAATGACACACTGTATGGCGTAGGCGCGGGCGCCGGCGTGGATGCGGTGACCGACAATCTGGACGGCGGGCTGGGCAACGACACGCTGTATGGCAATGGTTCGGATTTCTTGAGCGGCGGTCTGGGTGATGATGTTTATCTACTGATCGGCGGCCAAAACCGGGTGACTGACAGCGCTGGCTTTGATGTGGTGAAAACCGAGTCGTCGTTCACCTTTGGCTATACTACTGACCCGGCCGTCTCCTGGGGCAGCGGCCCGATTGAAGTGATTGAACTGACGGGCTCGTTGAACACCTTCGCCAATGGCGAAGCCGGCGCCAACACCCTGTTGGGCAATAGCGGCGCCAACACGCTGGATGGCCGCGGCGGCAATGACATTCTGGATGGTCGCGATGGCGACGATGTGCTGAAAATTGGCTCGGACACAGGCAGCGTTGGCGGCGCCACCAATATGACCGGCGGCGCCGGCGCCGACACCTTCTGGACCGGCAAGGGCTATCGCGGCGACCACAGCAGCGGCGCCAACCAATTGCAGATCACCGATTTCACCTCCGGTGTGGATCACATCCGCTTTGGCATCGCCACCACCGCCACCGCGCCGACCACGCTGGACACCACCGCCGTGTACGGCGGCGACACCCTGGCCATGGTGCTGGACCGCGCTGCATCCGGCTCGGGCAGCCCGACCGCGCCAACCATCAGCCAATTTGTGTTTGGCGCCGACACCTATCTGGTGCTGGACCTGAGCACGGCCACCACCTTCTCTGCCGGCGATCTGGCCATCAAGCTCACCGGCACGCCGGGCGTGGCTTTGTCTGATCTGGTGTTTAATCTGGTGTGATGGATTAAGAGCAAGCTGATTCACGCAGACCACACCTTTTGCAGCGGCGGCCAGGACCACACTGGCCGCCGCTGCTGCTTCACCCTATGCAATTTATGGTTTTTGGGGCTTGAAAAGTCCTCCCTGCCCCTCAACTACGGTCTTGACAAAACTTTCTCGAGGTGCACGAACCATGCGTCAAGACAAACTCACCACTAAATTCCAACAAGCTCTGGCCGATGCGCAAAGCCTGGCGCTGGCCAATGATCACGCCTATATCGAACCGCAGCACTTGCTGGCGGCCATGCTGGACGATGCCGATTCCGGCATTGGCAGCCTGTTGGCGCGCGCCGGCGTCAACGCCCCGCGCCTGCGTCAGCAATTGGCCGCCGCGATTGAGCGCCTGCCCAAAGTGCAAGGCGCTGGCGGTGAAGTGAATGTGTCGCGCGAGCTGATCAATCTGCTCAACCTCACCGACAAGGCCGCCATCAAGCGCGGCGACCAATTCATTGCCTGCGAGCTGTTCCTGGTGGCGCTCACCGAGGACAAGGGCGAAACCGGCCGTCTGTTCAAAGAAGCCGGCGCCACGCCAGCGGCGCTGAACGCCGCCATCGACGCCGTGCGCGGCGGCGAGCAAGTGGGCAGCCAGGACGCCGAAGGCAAGCGCGAGGCGCTGGCCAAATACACCCTTGATCTCACCGCCCGCGCCCGTGAAGGCAAGCTTGATCCGGTGATTGGCCGCGACGATGAAATCCGTCGCGCCATCCAGGTGCTGCAACGCCGCACCAAGAACAACCCGGTGCTGATTGGCGAACCGGGCGTGGGCAAGACGGCGATTGTCGAAGGCCTGGCCCAGCGCATTGTCAATGGCGAAGTGCCGGAAAGCCTCAAGCACAAAAAGCTGCTGGTGCTGGACTTGGCCGCGCTGCTGGCCGGCGCCAAGTTCCGTGGCGAATTTGAAGAACGGCTGAAGTCGGTGCTCAATGAGCTGGCCAAAGATGAAGGCAACACCATCGTCTTTATCGATGAAATCCACACCCTGGTGGGCGCCGGCAAGGCCGAAGGCGCCATGGACGCCGGCAATATGCTCAAGCCGGCGCTGGCGCGCGGCGAGCTGCACTGTCTGGGCGCCACCACGCTGGACGAGTACCGCAAGTACATCGAAAAAGACGCCGCGCTGGAGCGCCGCTTCCAGAAGGTGCTGGTGGACGAGCCGAGCGTGGAAAACACCATCGCCATCCTGCGCGGCCTGCGGGAGAAATACGAAATTCACCACGGCGTGGACATCACCGACCCGGCGATTGTCGCCGCCGCCGAGCTGAGCCACCGTTACATCACCGACCGCTTTTTGCCGGACAAGGCCATCGACCTGATCGACGAAGCCGCCAGCCGCATCAAGATGGAAATCGACTCCAAGCCGGAATCCATGGACAAGCTGGAGCGGCGCATGATTCAGCTCAAGATCGAACGCGAAGCGGTGCGCCGGGAAAAAGACGAAGCCTCGCAAAAGCGCCTGAGCCTGATCGAAGACGAAATCCGCCGGCTGGAGCGTGAATATTCTGATCTGGAAGAAATCTGGAAAGCAGAAAAAGCTGCCGTGCAGGGTTCGCAGTCGATCAAAGAACAGCTCGACCGCCTGCGCATCGACATGGAAGACGCCACCCGCCGTGGCGACTGGCAAAAAGTCTCCGAGCTGCAATACGGCAAGCTGCCGCAGCTGGAAGCACAACTGAAGGCCGCTGAAGCTGGCGAAAACCCGCAAAGCAGCAAAACCAAGCTGCTGCGCACCCAGGTGGGCGCTGAGGAAATCGCCGAAGTGGTCAGCCGCGCCACCGGTATTCCGGTATCCAAGATGCTGTCTGGCGAGCGGGAAAAACTGCTGAAAATGGAAGACGTGCTGCACCAGCGCGTGGTGGGCCAGGACGAAGCCGTGCGCGTGGTGGCCGACGCCATCCGCCGCTCGCGCTCCGGCTTGTCTGACCCGAACAAGCCGTATGGTTCTTTCCTGTTCCTCGGCCCGACCGGGGTGGGCAAGACCGAGCTGTGCAAGACCTTGGCCGGCTTCCTGTTTGACAGCGAAGAACACCTGATCCGCATTGATATGTCGGAATACATGGAGAAACACTCGGTCGCCCGCCTGATTGGCGCGCCGCCGGGCTATGTCGGCTACGAAGAAGGCGGTTATCTCACCGAACAGGTGCGCCGCAAGCCGTATAGCGTGATTCTGCTCGACGAGGTGGAAAAAGCCCACCCGGACGTGTTCAACATCCTGCTGCAAGTGCTGGACGACGGCCGGCTGACCGACGGCCAGGGCCGCACGGTGGATTTCCGCAACACCGTGGTGGTGATGACCTCGAATATGGGCAGCCAGCTGATCCAGAGCATGGCCACCGACGATTACGAGCTGGTCAAGCTGGCGGTGATGGGCGAAGTGCGCACCCACTTCCGCCCGGAATTCATCAACCGCATTGATGAAACCGTGGTGTTCCACGCGCTGGACAGCCAGCACATTGCCTCGATTGCCCGCATCCAGCTCAAGCACCTGCAAGCGCGGCTGGCGGCGATGGACTTGCAACTGGACATCAGCGAAGCGGCGCTGGCCTTGATCTGCGAGGCCGGGTTTGATCCGGTGTATGGCGCGCGGCCGCTGAAGCGGGCAATTCAGAGCGAAATCGAAAACCCGCTGGCCAAGGCCATTCTGGCTGGCCGTTATCCGCCCAAGACGGTGATTCACGTCGGGGAGGCCAATCAGCGGCTGGTGTTTGCCTGACCGACAGCGGCCACAAACGCAAAAACGCCACGGGAGAGGCCCTCCCGTGGCGTTTTTGCGTACAGCACACCCCAAACAACCCGGTTTGGGATGGCTTGGCGGTCGCTCTTAGCATCGCTCACAAAACCCAGCGAAGCGGCCCTGGCCAGGCGTGTGACCGCAGACAGTACAAGCAGTACGACAAGGTCACACAACAACGCCAGGGGGTTTTTGTGAGCGGCTCTTAACCCTCGGCCAGCAGCGCAGCGGCTTCGCGCGCCATTTGCCCTTCTTCGTCGGTGGCGATCACCCAGGCCGACAGGCGGCTGCCGTCGCGGGTGATGCGCGCGGCGTTGGCGGCGTTGGCCTCGGGGTCGAGGTCAAAACCCAGCCAGGCCAGGCGGGCGAGGATTTTCTCCCGCACTGGCGCGCTGCGCTGGCCGGTGCCGGCGGTGAACACCAGCGCGTCCAGGCCGCCGGCCTGCACCGCCAGCGCGCCGATTTCACGCGCGGCGCGGTAGCAATACAGCTCCACCGCCAGCGCGGCGGCCGGTTCGCTGGAGGCCAGCAGCTCGCGCATATCGGCAGAAATGCCCGACACGCCCAACAGCCCGCTGGCCTTGTACAACTCGCGGCGCACGGCGGCGATGTCCATGCCGGCGTTTTCCATCCACCACAACACCACTTCCGGGTCGAGATTGCCGGGGCGGGTGCCCATCATCAGGCCTTCCACCGCGCTCATGCCGGTGCTGTTGGCCACGCTGTGCCGACGGTGCAGGATGCACGCCGACGAGCCGCTGCCCAGATGCAGCACCGCCACCCGCCCCTCGGCCAGCTCGGGGCCGACCACTTCGGGCAGACGGTGGGCAATCGCCGCATAAGACAGCCCATGAAAGCTGTAGCGGCGCACGCCGGCGTCGTGCCAGCGCTGGGCGATGGCAAAGCGTGCGCCCAGCGGGTCTTGCGTGGTGTGAAACGCGGTGTCAAAGCAGGCGATCTGGGTGATGTCCGGGTCGGCCTGGCTGACGGCGGCAATCGCCGCCAGCCCCACCGGCTGGTGCAGCGGCGCCAGCGGGGTGAGGGTTTGCAGCTTGGCGATGACATCGGCGTCGATGCGCACGGCGCGCTGGAAGAACGGCCCGCCGTGCACAATGCGGTGGGTGACCGCCGCCAGCGTGTAACCATGCTGGCGGGCAAAGGCAAACACCGCCGCCAGCGCGTCCGGGTGGCTGGCCGGCTGGATCTGGCGATCTTCCGCCACGCTGTTGTCGCTGATCCGCTCGATCAGCAGCCGGGCGCTGTCGCGCCCGACGCCGTCCACCAGGCCGCGATAGCGCGGGGTGGCCTCGCCATTGTCGGCCAGGGCGAAAAATTCAAACTTGAACGTCGCCGAGCCGGGGTTGAGGATCAACAACACGCGCATCAATCGTCTCCGGCGTTCAACAGCTTGTGGCCGACCACGTTGGCCACCGCCGCCGAGGCCAGGCGGCCTTGGGCGTCTTCGGCGCGGCTGGTCAGCACGATGGGCACGCGCGCGCCCATCACAATGCCGGCCGAGGCCGCCGCCGCCAGGTAGGACAACTGCTTGGCCAGCATATTGCCCGATTCCAGATCCGGCACCACCAGGATGTCCGGGTCACCGGCCACGGCGGAGACAATATGCTTGGTGTGGGCGGCTTCGGCCGAGATGGCGTTGTCAAAGGCCAGCGGGCCATCCAGAATCGCGCCGGTGATCTGGCCGCGATCGGCCATCTTGCACAGCGCGGCGGCGTCCAGGGTGGACTGGATGGTCGGGGTGACGGTTTCCACCGCCGACAGCAGCGCCACCTTGGGCCGGGCGATGCCCAGCGCGTGGGTCAGGTCGATGGCGTTCTGGGTGATGTCCACCTTGGCCATCAGATCCGGCTGGATATTGATGGCGGCGTCGGTGATGAACAGATAACGCGGGTAGCTGTCCACGCGCATGATGAACACATGCGACAGGCGACGGCCGGTGCGCAGGCCGCCGTCTTTTTTCAGCACCTCGGTCATGAATTCGTCGGTGTGCAGGCTGCCCTTCATCAGCGCGTGGGCTTCGCCATTTTTCACCAGCGCCACGGCGGTTTCGGCCGCAGCGTGGCTGTGCGGCACGTCAATCACCCGAAAGCGCGACAGGTCCACGTCAAATTCGGCGGCCACCTTGGCGATCTTGGCCTGCGGGCCGACCAGAATCGGGGTGATGATGCCGTGCTGGGCGGCCTCAACGGCGCCCATCAGCGATTCCTGGCTGCACGGGTGCGCCACCGCCATCGGCAGCGGGCCAAACTGTTCGGCTTCTTCCAGAATGTCGGCAAAAGCGTGTTCGTCGCGGGTCATGGTGACCTCCTTACGCCATGTTGTGGAAGCCGCCATCGACATAGATGGTGTCGCCGGTCAGCGCGCGGGCGCCGCCAGACACCAGGAAGGCGGTGGTCATGCCCACGTCTTCGATGTCCACCAGGCGGTGTTCCGGGGTGCGGGCGATGGCTTCTTCAATCAGCTTGTCAAAGTGGGCGATGCCAGAGGCGGCGCGGGTTTTCAGCGGGCCGGGGGACACAGCGTGCACGCGGATTTTCTTGCTGCCCAGCTCGGCGGCCAGATAGCGCACGGTGGATTCCAGCGCGGCCTTCACCGGGCCCATCACATTGTAGTTTTCCACCACTTTGTCAGCGCCGTAGTAAGTCATGGTCACCAGCGCGCCGCCGTCTTTCATCAGCGGTTCGGCCAGGCGGGCCATTTCGATCAGCGAGTAGCACGACACGCGCATGGCTTGCAGGAAGCCATCCTTGGAACAATCGGTCACGCGGCCATGCAGGTCGTCCATCGGGCAGAAGGCGATCGAGTGGATGACAAAATCCAGCTTGCCCCATTTTTCTTCGATGGCCTTGAAGGTGGCTTCCAGTTCGCCCGGGTTTTCCACGTTCATCTGGGTGATGATCGGGCTTTCCAGCTCTTCGGCCAGCGGGCGGACAAAACGGTCGGCTTTTTCGTTCAGGTAGGTGACGGCAAACTCGGCGCCGAGGTCACGCAGCACGCGGGCGCAGCCGTAGGCAATCGAATTGTCGTTGGCGATGCCCACGATCAGGCCTTTTTTGCCTTGCAGCATGGTCTTGAGGTTTTCCATGGTCGAGCTCCGTATCGTTGTTGCGCCCATCTGCTTAAGCTGGGCATGAGGTTGAGTCATCCTGCGCCGCCGCCCGGATTGGGCAGGCCAGGGAGTGGGAGGGCCGCCTGCCAGCAAGAATCAAGCGGCCGATTGCATCATGTTGCCGTGCAACATAACCTGAATGCAAGTGGGGCTTTTCTTTTTTATCCCACACTGGGATGACAAGAGCGTGAAAGCCTGCGCCGTCACGGTGCATGCCGCGCAATGTTTTGGTTTGGCGTGGCGGTGCGATATACTTTTGTGTTTGTTCGTGGGCCGGCGCTTGCCTGCCTTGCGACTGCCGGACTGTAACAAAAGTTCGGCGTTTCATGTCATTGACTTGCGTTTGCGGAGACTTTACCCGATGCCAATCTACGAATACCGTTGCGAAGACTGTGGTCAGGTCAAGGAGCATTTGCAAAAACTGTCGGATGCGCCGATTGCCGAATGCCCGGCCTGCGGCGGCAGCCACTACACCAAGCTCTTGTCTGCTGGCGGTTTTCAGCTCAAGGGCAGCGGCTGGTACGCCACTGACTTCAAGCACAGCCAGAAAAAACCCGAGCTGCCGCCGTGTGCGGCCAGCGGCTGCGGCGGCGGTTGCGCGGCATGACCCAGGGCAAACTCACCCTCAAGGCCTGCCTGCTGACCGGCGTGCTGATCTGGCTGCCGTTTGCCGTCACGCTGTGGGTGCTGGACATGGTGATTTCCACCATGGACAGCATGATCAACTGGCTGCCGATGGCCTTGCAGCCCACCCACTGGTTTGGCATGCACATTCCCGGCAGCGGGCTGGTGCTGGCGCTGCTGATTGTGCTGCTTACCGGCTTTCTGGCCGCCAATATGCTGGGCCAGAAAGTGGTGGGCCTGTGGGAAGCCATGCTGGGCCGCATCCCGGTGGTGAAAACCATCTACAACAGCGTCAAGCAAGTCAGCGACACCTTGCTGTCCGGCAGCGGGCAGGCGTTTTCCAAGGCTTTGCTGGTGCAGTTTCCGCACCAGGACGCCTGGACCATCGCCTTTCTCACCGGCAAACCCGGCCCCGGCGTGGCCGAGCACCTCAATGGCGACTACGTCAGCGTCTACGTGCCCACCACCCCCAACCCGACCTCCGGCTACCTGATGCTGGTGGCGCGCTCGGCGGTGCGCGAGCTGGACATGAGCGTGGACGACGCGCTGAAGTACATTATTTCGATGGGCGTGGTGGCCCCTGCCGCCAAGCCCGTCCCACCTTCTACTCCTACCTCTCGTTGAAAGTTGAACACAGAGCATGCGAACCGACTACTGCGGACTGATTGACAAAAAATTCCTTGGCCAGACGGTCACCGTCAAGGGCTGGGCGCACCGTCGCCGCGACCACGGCGGCGTGATCTTCATCGACCTGCGCGACCGCGAAGGCCTGGTGCAAGTGGTGATCGACCCGGACACCCCGGAAGCCTTCCAGACCGCCGACGCTTCGCGCAATGAATATGTGCTGGCCATCACCGGCATCGTGCGCGAACGCCCGGCCGGCACCGCCAACGCCAACCTGATTTCTGGCGAAATCGAAATTCTCGCCAAACAAATCGAAGTGCTCAACACCGCCGCCACCCCGCCGTTCCAGATCGACGACGAAAACCTCTCGGAAAACGTCCGCCTGACCAACCGGGTGATCGACCTGCGCCGCCCGGTGATGCAAAAAAACCTGCGCCTGCGCTACCGCGTGGCCATGGGCGTGCGCAACCACCTGGACAAGCAGGGCTTCATCGACATCGAAACCCCGATGCTGACCCGCTCCACCCCGGAAGGCGCCCGCGACTACCTGGTGCCCTCGCGCGTGCATCCGGGCGAATTCTTTGCCCTGCCGCAATCGCCGCAGCTGTTCAAGCAGCTGCTGATGGTGGCCGGCTTTGACCGCTACTACCAAATCACCAAATGCTTCCGCGACGAAGACCTGCGCGCCGACCGTCAGCCGGAATTCACCCAGATTGATATCGAAACCTCGTTCCTGAACGAGGACGAAATCATGGACATCACCGAGACCATGGCGCAGGAAATCTTCCGCGACGTGCTCAGTGTCGAGCTGGGCAAGTTCCCGCGCATGACCTACAACGACGCCATGTTCTACTACGGCTCGGACAAGCCCGATCTGCGCGTGTCGCTCAAGTTCACCGAACTGACCGACCTGATGAAGACCGAAGAATTCAAGGTGTTCCGTGGCGCGGCCGACATGCCCAATGGCCGCGTGGTCGCCCTGCGCGTGCCCGGCGGCGCCAGCCTGTCGCGCAAGGAAATCGACGACTACACCCAGTTTGTCGGCATCTACGGCGCCAAGGGCCTGGCTTACATCAAGGTCAACGACAACAGCAAGATCACCAACGACGAAACCAGCGGCCTGCAATCGCCCATCGTCAAGTTCCTGTCGGTGAACGCGCTGAGCGAAATCATCGCCCGCACCGGCGCCGAAAACGGCGACCTGATCTTCTTTGGCGCCGACAAGGCCAAGGTGGTCAACGAAGCCATCGGCGCGCTGCGCATCAAGATCGGCCACGAACGCGGCGAAGCCGGCGGCTATTTTGTGCGCGAATGGCGTCCGCTGTGGGTGGTGGACTTCCCGATGTTTGAATACGACGAAGACGACGACCGCTGGACCGCCTGCCACCATCCGTTCACCAGCCCGAAACCGGGCCATGAAGACCTGATGGACACCGATCCGGGCCAGTGCCTCGCCCGCGCCTACGATATGGTGCTGAACGGCTGGGAAATCGGCGGCGGCTCGGTGCGTATCCACCGCGCCGACGTGCAGGAAAAAGTGTTCGCCGCGCTGAAAATCAGCCCGGAAGAACAACAAAACAAGTTTGGCTTCCTGCTGGACAACCTGAAGTTTGGCGCCCCGCCGCACGGCGGCCTGGCCTTTGGCCTGGATCGCCTGGTGACGCTGATGTGCGGCGCGGAATCCATCCGCGACGTCATCGCCTTCCCGAAAACCCAGCGCGCCCAGTGCCTGCTGACCAACGCGCCGAACGCGGTGGACGAAAAGCAACTGCGCGAACTGAACCTGCGCCTGCGCCAGAAAGCGGAAACCCCGGCGGCTTAATTAAGACGCTGAGGCACGCGCTGACCCGGCCTGAGCAAGCACAGGCTGGGTCAGCGCCGCAGGAGACAAAAACACACGCCCGCCCGGTTGGCTGCAACCGGGCGGGCGTGGTGTTTTTGCGCGAGCCGTCAGCGCGGCGGACAACGCCCGGCGCAGCGGCTGTGGCTGGGTGCCCATCACATTGAAACACACGGGTTTATGCGCCACGAAGAACCCCTCGCCGCACCACACCGCGTCATTCCCGCGCAGGCGGGAATCCAGGCGTGTCCACCGCGTACTGCGGTCTAAGCACCCACCAGTCGGCTCAAATCATGGTGACTGGCTACTAGCGTGCGCCAAGCTTTCACCAGCCCCTACAGCTTGAAGGTGACGGCAAGCACCGTTCAGGTTTTTTTCCTTCATCGACTTGTTGTCATAAGAAAGACGCCGGCGCCTTGGCGCTGCCGTCAAAACGATGCCAACAGGCGCTTTGCCGGTGTAAGCTACCAATTTTCCAATCAAAGCAAATGGCATGGCTGCTGACAGCCTGCCCTTGCTTGCTGCAAAGAATCCATGCTCGACGACATCAAGAAAACCCTGTGGGCCACCGCCGACAAGCTTCGCGCCAATATGGACGCGGCTGAATACAAGCACCTGGTTCTTGGCCTGATCTTCGTCAAATACGTTTCCGACACCTTCGCTGCCCGCCGGGCCGAACTGACCCGGCGCTTTGCCGACGAATCCGACGACTACTTCCTGCACGACTGCGATGCTGAACTGCTGGCGGAGGAACTAGAAGAGCGCGACTACTACCGCGAGGTCAACGTCTTCTGGGTGCCGGAAGGCGCACGCTGGGAAGGGTTGCGCAGCCACGCCAAGCAGGCCGACATTGGCAAGCGGATTGACGACGCGCTGGCGATCATCGAAGGCGCCCTGCAGGTTTCCGACATGCAGGTGCGGGACGTGATGATTCCCCGCGCGCAGATCGACGTGGTGAACATCGAAGACTCCATCGAGGATCTCACCCGTTTTGCCATCTCCGCCGCCCACTCCCGCTTTCCCGTCATCGGCGAGAGCAAGGACGACGTGATCGGCATCCTGCTCGCCAAAGACCTGCTGCGGGTCTTCGCCGGCGAAGCCTTCAACCTGCGCGAGATGCTGCGCCCCGCGGTGTTCGTGCCCGAATCCAAGCGCCTCAACGTGCTGCTGCGGGATTTCCGGGTGAGCCGCAACCACATGGCCATCGTCGTCGACGAATACGGCGGCGTGGCCGGGCTGGTGACCATCGAGGACGTGCTCGAGCAGATCGTCGGCGACATCGAGGACGAATACGACTTCGACGAGACCGCCGACAACATCCGCATCGACCAGGCCGGCCGCTACCGGGTCAAGGCCGGCACCGAGATCGAGGATTTCAACGAAGCCTTCGGCTGCGAGTTCAGCGACAGCGAGTACGACACCGTCGGCGGCCTGCTGATCCGCAAGCTCGGGCGTCTGCCCAAGCGCAACGAGATCGTCGAGCTCGAAGGCCTGCGCTTCCAGGTGCTGCGCGCCGACAGCCGGCGCGTGTACACCCTGATCGTCGAGCGCCTGCCGCAGCCGCTGCCCGAACAGGCGTGATGCGGCGCGCCTGGCTGGTCGCGCTGCTCGCGGGCGGCGCGCTGACCGCGGAATACGTCTGGACCCAGTTGGGCGATGGCGCGCAACCGCGGCCGTTCGCCGAGGTGTTGATGTTTTCGG
>ERZ650302.1262-NODE-1262-length-14285-cov-7.751160_pt1 | contig 14285 bp, 11 predicted proteins | sample MGYA00376238_ERZ650302 | MGnify/ENA primary metagenome ERZ650302 (study PRJEB26733, sample SAMN07839298) | wastewater metagenome | biome: urban; feature: wastewater treatment plant; material: waste water | place: USA: North Carolina | collected 2016-04-28 ... | reverse complement strand
TGCCGTCTCAGTGGGGCCGCATTATAGGGAGTGATCTTTTTTGATCAAGCGCTTTATTACGATTTTATGGCAGTTTTGATCTGAATGCTGATTTTTGCAGCAAACAGCCGTTAAATTCGGCTATTTACTGCATATAAAGTGGTGTTAGACGCTGGTTGCGAAGAATCCGAAGTAGGATAAAGCCAGAATCAATAGGCCTGCGATGATGCGATAAACAGCAAACCCACGGAAGCTGTGTTTACTGATATAGCGCAGCAACCAACCGATTGACAGTAAGCTGACAATAAAGGATGTAATAAGACCGATACTGATATTCACAACGCCATGAGCGCCAACACCATCCAGATCTTTAAGTAAGGAATAAATGCTGGCCGCGCCCAGTGTCGGTATAGAGAGAAAGAAGCTAAAGCCAGTAGCAGTGGAACGATCCAGCCCGGTCAGCATTCCGCCCATAATAGTAGAGGCGCTCCGGCTGACCCCTGGGATCAGTGAGCACAATTGTGCACAACCAATCGCGAATGCTTGTTTTAAGGTGATTTGTTCAAACGCCAGTGTACGGGGTTTGAAAGCGGCGCCTTCTATCCACCACATGATCACGCCACCGACAATCAGACTGCAGGCCACCGTGACACTATTGAATAGGTATTCCGTGATGTAATGATGAAACGCCAAGCCAATACACGCTGCTGGTAAAAAGGCGACAATGACGGCCATCCAGAAACGACGCACGGCGGCGTCAGTAGCAACGCTTTTTACTTGCTGCAAAATCGTGGCAAAGTAAAACCACATCACCGCCAGTACCCCACCTAACTGAATGACAATTTCAAAGGTATCGCTCCCCTGAAATTTAAGAAGTTCTTTGGTGACAATCAAATGACCTGTACTGGATACCGGCAGGAACTCGGTAATACCTTCCACAACACCCATGATCAGGCTATTTAAAATATCAGACATACTGCAGATCCCATTGCTCTCATGCTCAAAAGAGCCGCAAGTTTACGTAAAGTGCTTTATAAGAGCATGCTATTTTTGATTACAGTTTGTATATCAATACCGAGGCTAATAGATGGCATCTGTTTTTTCGTATATCGGTAACTTGCAAATTAACCGCTAAAGTTTCAGCCTGTAAGTAGGATCTAAAGAAGGATAAACGTGAAATGGCAGATATTGCAGTTATTGCCTTAGATATGGATGGTACGCTGTTAAGCAGTGATCATCAGGTCACTGAAAAAACAGCGGGTGCGATACAACAAGCAAGAAAGAAAGGAATTGAAGTTATTTTGGTGACTGGGCGACATCATATGATGGCTTATCCGGTTCATCATCAGTTAGCGCTGGATACACCTCTTATTTGTGCTAACGGTGCTTATGTTTTTGATACAAAAAGTCAACAGATCACATCCGGTGCATCATTGTCGGACCGGCAATGGCAACAATTAATCCCGTTAATTGAATCACTTCAACTGGATGCGATCTGCCATTTTTCCGATGGTATCGGCCATCAACCAGAAAATGAACATGTGGCCCGAGTAAAAAAACTCGTACACGCCTTACCTTCTAATCAACGTCCACATTTTATTGAACATGAATCTATCGCGGCTTTATGTCACACACATACACCATTGTGGAAAATCGAGTTATCGCACGCCACAACATCCGCGATTGATGAATTTATCGCGGCTTTACCCAGCGAGTTAGCGATTACCTATGATCGAACAGCGCCAAATGGTTTGGAAATCGTGAATAGAGGTAATAGTAAAGGTAATCGACTGGCCGAATGGGTGACACATCGAGGTTTAACACTGGAACAAGTGATTGCGTTTGGTGACAACCATAATGATATCAGCATGTTTCAGCAGGTTGGTTTGGGTGTCGCCATGGGTAACGCAGCCGCTGAAATTCGACAGCAGGCGCATTTCGTTACTGGAACTAATGATAATGACGGGATTGCGGCCGCATTACAGCGTTGGGTGTTATAAAAACAGTTATTCGCCGCTAGCTCGGACTTGCGGCGATAGTTCCATAAGATATTCCAGTAATGATGTGAAATTTTGCGGTTTACTAAACAGATATCCCTGACTGTATTCACAATGATGTTGCAATAAAAATTGCTGTAGCGCTTCATGTTCAATACCTTCGACGACCACTTCATAACCCAAATTTTGCACAATACAAAGGATACCTAATAACAATTGGGTGTCCTTATGATCATGGGGCACCGTCAGCACAAAGCTCCGATCAATTTTCACAATATCGATGGGAAATTTTCTTAAGTAATTGAATGAGGAATATCCGGTACCAAAATCATCGATCGCGATCCGACATCCGGCTTCACGCAGGGTATGCAGGCGCGACAAATGCTGGCTTTGCGTATCCATCAGCAGTGACTCGGTTACCTCAAAGATGATTTTTGCCGGCGCTATATGGTGTTGATGGATCACGTCTAGCCAGCTCTTAGCCTGCACATCTAATTGCAAAAATTCGATTATCGAACGGTTAATACTGAGTTCGAGCCAATCAAACCCCGCTTGATGCAATAGAGCCAGATCGGCACAGGCTTGTTCCAGAATTTTTTCACCAAGCAGCCCGATCAGTCCGCTCTCTTCAGCTAACGGAATAAATTGATCCGGCGGTATATTACCTAATTCGGGATGTAACCAGCGGGCAAGCGCTTCCAGTTTGCCGACGCGCTGACGTTGATTATCCCAGATTGGCTGATAGGCAACCCAGATCCCGTTGTTTTGAACGGCATCCAATAAATCTTGCTGTAATTTTTGGCGATATGACAATTCTTTACGCACACCGGCAGAAAATGCCAGCATTGGTAAATGCCGGTTTCGGGCAATGAACAGGGCTTGCTCCGCCCGTCGCCATAACGCACCGGGGCTACGCGCATCTAGCGGCCATAATGCGCCACCCAGTGTACCGGTGATGGCTATTTCATGGTCACCATTTTTAAAGGGCCGTAAAACTTCAGCATATACCTCTTCCGCAAAGTGCTGTGCTTGTTCCGACTGATTCATGCCCGGTATCAGTAATGCGAAATCATCGCCACCAACACGCGCCACCATACCCCGAGGCCCTAATAACCTCTGTAAACGTAAAGCTAACTGTTGCAAGATGCGATCACCGGTCTGGTGATCAAATTGGTTGTTGATTTGGCGGAACTGATCCAGATCGAGGGTTAACAAAGTAAACGGCTGTGTACCTCGGCAAAGTAGGCGTAATTGGTTATCAAAAGAGAGACGGTGTAATAAACCCGTTAGCGGATCGAGTTGTTCTTCATCCGCAGACATGCCTCGTTGGACAGAGAAAACCCCTAATAATTGTACATTGCCTGACTGAGCGGCGGTCCGGCGCAGCATAAATTGATACGGTAACCAGCCTTGGGTTTTATGCTTTAACCAAAGTGCACCTTGCCAGCGACCGGCGGTCATTAATTGCGATAAGACAATGTCCCAGTCAACCTGCAGCATTGCCCGCAGCTGGCTACGGCGCATTCTTAACAGTTCGCGTAAGGAAAAACCGCTCTGACGGCAAAACGCCGGATTGGCTTCCAGCAAAAAACCGTTTTTATCCAGCAAGACAACGCCATCATCAAATTCCTGATATAGCGTATGCCCTATCTGAGATAACTGGCGTTCATCGATGCAAGTACAACGGGAGACATGCAAGCTATGTAGTATTTCGCGGCATCCGTGTACCAGTCTACGCATTCCTTTGCGTAACATTTTAAAACCTTTTATATGTCGCACCTAACCAGCCAAGGCTATATAAATTCAATTATTAAGCCAATTTATGCAAAACCGCTCTACAAACTAATTTCCAATGCTTGTGAATGCAAGACAAACAAAACAGGAGGAATAAATCCTCCTGTTTTTATTACTGTGGGGTAATAATAATGTTTCATCATGAATTAGACATAACCTATTGATTTTTAATGTTAGACGCCATCAGTCGTCAAAATATAGTTTCATCAAAATTGTGGATAACTTTTTGATATCGCCAAAGCGAATGAAAATATAGTTTCATCATTAAAGTACTTCTAGGTACTTCGACTTTTTGATTAACTGGATTTTCACTCCGTTATCCTAAAATCCTATCTAATAAACTCCTCAACATTCAAATAATGGAAACGCATCATTTTAGGTGAATTGCTCAATCTTGGTGCAATTTTTTTGATTACGTATTTTTGCCCGATTTTGGACATCACATCGAATGATGTTAGAAATATAGCCATCTAAAAATGGTAGCACCACAGTGTGATCGATATAAAATCCGTGTCTATAACAAACAAGAACATCATATAACACTTGAAGGGATTTTGTACCGAATGCGTGTCGGTTGTCCGTCGCGCGATATATCTCGAGCCTTTGACGATTGGAATACGATTTATCGCCGTTTTAATCTAAAAAGGTGTTCCTCTTCAATGATTCACCGTATTGAAGCAATAACCTGATTTCAAATGGGAGTTTGTTGCCGACAGGCATTGTGAGAGCACATCAGCCTGCCACAGAGCATCAACATTTGAAAATGAATCGATTGGTAAAAGTCGTGGCAGCAATACAACTACAATACATTTAGCCGTGGACAACTATGGTTTACCCATTGATTTTCCGCTTACTTACGGTGAGGTTCACGACAACAAGGCTACACTGGAATTGATAGGACATTTACCTGATGCTGACTTTGTTGTTGTAGATAAAGGTTACGATTGTGAACTCATCCAGGAGTTGAACAGGAAAAAACGGTGAATCAGTGATTTCCAGAAATTCGAATTCAAAGATAGGTAATGCCGATATCGATTGGTGTTTATAAAAATATCGGCATTTAGTTGAGAATGCGTTTACGCGGCTGAAACATTATTGCGCCATCGCAACGCGATATACTAAATTAGTATTAAATTTCATCAATAAAGAGAAATGGACTCGAATTAATCCCTTTTTTCTGCTAAAAAATTAATCAGTTGAAAATACTCTTCCGCACTGTTGATTTCCTCGGTTTTAACTCGGTATTTTTTATTAACAATAACCATCGGGACCGCATCTATTTTGTTAGTGCGTGTATCCTGATTATAATCAGCGACCATATCTGCTACTTTCTTGCTCTCTATTGTCTTATCGAAGACCGCACCATCAACACCAACTTTGACAAATACGGCTCGAATATCTAATCGGTTCATTGGTGGCTTGCGCTCTTCATGGATCTGGCGAAACAATGCAGCAGAGACTAATTCTTTATTATTCAGCAGCACAGAAGCTGCATAAGCTCGTTGTAATTCAAATCCCATATCCCCGCCAATAAACGCCACTGGAGTTTGTTTAAATGCAACGCCTTGAGGTAACTGTTTTTTCAATTCTTCCATCACTGGCTCAAATTGATAACAATGTGGGCAAAAAAATGAAAAGTATTCCATCACTTCTGGTTGAGCAGAAACGACCGGCTGGATCACCTCATAATTTACATTTTCTTTAAACTGTGGTGCTGCCTGCGTAAAGGGGATCCAGAAAAAAACAAGTAATAAGGCAATTTTTTTTAACATAGATGTTTCCTTGAATTTAAAATAAATCACCACATTTAAAAGCCTGTAGTAACTTTAAGGTCAAGTAATATCAATCTAGCACCGCAATATTGGACACACGGTTAAGCCATTTTTTGTTGTTAAGATTCATATGGGCTTTAGCAATCCAAATAATTGTGTAAAGCTGTCGATTGTAATTAACTTCAATATATTCGAATACGCTATCTCTCATCTGCACACGGGTTTCAAATCTTTCTCCATGGATTGCTTCTACCTTCAGACTATGGAAAAAGCTTTCTGAACAGGCATTATCATAACAACAGCCTTTTGCACTCATGCTGCAAATTAATTGGTGGTCACGTAACAATGCTCGATAATAGTTAGAACAATATTGGCTTCCTCGATCACTATGCACGATGATCCCTTTCGGGTGTTTACGACGGAACAAAGCCATTTGTAATGCATCACAGACTAAATTCGCAGTTATATCGACCAACCAATGACTTTACGTGAATGCAAATCAATCACGACAGCCAAATAGAGCCAGCCTTCATCGGTCCATAGGTACGTGATGTCTCCTTCCCATTTTTGATTCGGTTGCACTGCATGGACGTTCTGTTTCAACAGATTTTCTGCAACCGGTAAGTTGTGATTACTCTGTGTGGTGGCTTTGAATTTACGGGCAGCTTTCGCCCGCAATCCTTGTCGTTTCAGACTTGCAGCCGTTATAGTGCAGTCCTTGTTTAGACAAGCGTCGGACTAACCTAACCGCACCACTACGGCTTTTTTCTGCCTGAAATGTGAGCGCAACTTGCTAATCCAAGCTTTGTTGCGCTTATTGCCGGATACGACGTTTGCCGCTTCCGCTCAGCCAATAATAAAAGCTGCTACGCGACACATTCAGGACTCGGCACATGGCGGATAAGTAAATTCGCTTTTATTAGTCAGCGTAAAAGCGAACTCCACTTCAAACACACTAACTATGTTAATCGATACACTGAGGTTCAATTGTGAATTGTTTTTTTACGTCAATTAATCCTAAGTGTTCTATGGTTTTACGACCAATAAGAACAGGATATTTCATATCTTCTCTATCTCGGAGTGTGAATTGTTCTTCACTTGTTGTATTGCCAATACATATTTTCATCAAAATAGCAGGGCGTTTATCTGAGCCTCCTGCACCTCGCAATTTAACCATCCGAATGATTTTTCGTTCAAAAGTAGTTACTTGTTCATTATTGTTATCATCTTGAATTACAACATCAAACCGAACCCAGTCACGGCCGTTTTTACTAAATTTTTTAATATTTCTAGCATCTAGGGATGATGTTAGCGCACCTGTATCCATTTTAGCATTCATCAACAAATTATCTGGCTGCAAGATGACTTTTTCAATCAGACCGAAAATAGGTTGATTGTCAGTAGAATTATTATTTTGAATGCTAGGGTTAGCAATTACTGCTTTACTGAGAAAGAAAAGAGTAATAATGACTGTTCTAAATTGCATATAAACCTCTAATAATTTGATAATGAAATATGTGTTTTTATACAAAAATACTTAAATGAAGCTATTGTTTAGTATTTAATCTTCAATTAATTTTTTAATGTTAATTTAACAGATGGTAAATATTAGCGAATAAAAATGCTCTGGTTACCACTGAGGTTCAACCAACTCGACGACGTGGAAATTCATAATCCCTACCTATTCCGAAAAATATCACAATCACGCTTTACATATGAAATATAGTGATTGAACTGAAAAATTGGACTCGCATAAATAGCGAGGAATATACCTGACATTTTGCGAACCTCCGCTTACTGCGATGAGCTAATGAATGATATGGCCAGCTTCAATCTCTATAATACAGGGCAGTTTATCCGAAACATTCAGTGAAGATGAAAGCAATTGCTTTGTGCTCAGCTACTATTTCCCTCTTTTGTAAACCAGGACACCACACAGAAACTCATTTTCAGAGGATGATAGATCAACCTGATTTTACGCCTGTTTTGGATAGCCTAATCTGATACATGCCAGCGATGATCAGGCAGACCGTGCCCGCAGAAATAGTCACGTCAGCCAAGTTGAATGCGGGCCAGTGTGCGCCATGCCAATGGAAGTCGAGGAAATCGACAACCGACCCACGTAGGATGCGATCAGCGACGTTTGCAAGCGCACCGCCGAGAATCAGGCTGTATCCCAGTGCTTCAATACGTGGTAACCGCTGTTTCAGCGTGCGCACCAGCAAAGCCGAGACTGCCAAACCAAGGGCGATGAAAAAGTAGCGTTGCCAGCCGCCCGCGCCAGCCAGAAAGCTGAATGCAGCCCCCGGATTCAGGACATGGACGATATTGAAGAATGGCGTGACTTCGACCTGTTCGCCATAGGCATATGTACGGACAATGACGAGCTTTGCAAACTGATCAGCTATGAAGGCGCAAACGGCCATCGCATACCAGACTGAGGTTGACGTGTGGCGGGCAGTCGGCCACACGCGAGCAACAAGCGGTATCAGCCGTCCGGCGAGAACAGTGCTACCCAATCCTAGGCACCAGCCCGCCAGCACATCAGCCGGGAAGTGCATTCCAGTAGCAATGCGCGACCATCCGACCAAGACGGCATAAAGCACCAAGCCGATGCGGCCACTGCGACCAACCAAAGGCCAAAGCACGCCGATAATTAACGCCGAATAGGTAGCATGCCCGCTGGGCAGGCTGTAGTGCTGTTCGCGTTCACCGATGACGCGCACCAGCTCGCCAAGAACAGCGGGCGGGCGTGGGAAATCAAGCCACAGCTTCAAGATCGTGGCAATCAGCAAGGCCAGTAGAAAAGCGACACCAAAAATAATGAGCCGATGCCGAACTACATCAGCTCTACCTATATTGGTTGCTGACTTCGACCACCACCACAGACCCAGCAGCATCAAGGGCGCTGTCCAGTAATTGCCCACAAGGCTGAAAAACCACGCCAGCGGCCCCAGCGTGGCAGGTGTTCCCGTATTGATGGCCTGAAACAACGCGACGTTCAGACCATACCAGTCATAGAGAGTGAATTTCCAGTTCATCGGCGCAAGAGCCTCAAGCCGTTGACCACAACAAGCAAGCTAGTCCCCATGTCGGCAAACACGGCCATCCACATCGTCGCGTGACCAGTGAAGGTGAGCACCAGAAATACCGCTTTAATGCCTAAAGCAAATACAATGTTTTGCATCAACACCTGAGCCGTCGCACGCGACAGGCGCACAAAAGTCGGAATTTTGCGCAGATCATCGTCCATCAGGGCCACGTCCGCCGTCTCAATGGCGGTGTCGGAGCCAGCGGCACCCATTGCAAATCCGATGTCAGCACGCGCCAACGCCGGAGCATCGTTGATACCGTCGCCCACCATGCCGATCTTGCCAGCCTTAGCCAGTTGTTCGACCTCGCGTAGTTTGTCCTGGGGCAGCAAGTTGCCCTGCGCACGATCAATCCCGGCTTGCGTGGCAATTGCCTGCGCTGTGTGCGGGTTGTCGCCGGTCAACATCATGGTGTTGATGCCAAGTGCATGCAGCTCGTCGATAGCGCTCCTGCTGCTGTCCTTGATGGTATCTGCCACCGCAATCAGGGCTTGCGCACCCTTTGTACTCACCAGTATCACAACAGTTTTGCCTTGGTGCTCCATCGCGGCGATGCGCTGCTCCAATTCAGGGGGACAATGCCCCAACTCTTCGAGCATCCGATGGTTACCAAGATGATAGGTCACACCGTCAATGCTGCCGCGCACGCCACGGCCGGGCAGTGCAGCGAACTCGGCAACGTCGTGCAACGCGACTCCTTCGACATTTGCGGCTTGCGCCACGGCTTTGGACACGGGATGGTCAGAGCGAACCGCGAGACTGGCGGCAATGCTCCGGCTGCTGGCAGGGGGTGCATCGCCCCACGCTACGAAATCGGTTTGCGCAGGTTTACCGTGCGTGATCGTGCCGGTCTTGTCCAGTGCCAGCCAGCGCAGCTTGCGGCCTTCTTCCAGATAGACGCCACCCTTGATGAGAATGCCGTGGCGCGCAGCGGAGGCCAAGCCGCTGACGATACTGACCGGCGTGGAAATCACCAGCGCGCACGGGCAGGCGACGACCAGCAAAATCAGCGAGCGGTAGATCCAGTCCAGCCACATCGCGCCCATGAACAGAGGGGGAATCAGCGCGACCGCGACCGCCACACCGAACACGACTGGCGTGTACCAGCGTGCAAACTGATCGACAAAACGTTGGGTGGGTGCGCGGCTGCCTTGGGCAGCTTCCACCGCATGAATAATGCGGGCCAAGGTAGAGTTGCTGGCCACGGTCGTAACGCGATATTCAAACGAGCCTGATTCGTTGATGGTGGCTGCAAACACTGGATCACCAGGCGCTTTTTCAACCGGCAAACTTTCGCCAGTGATCGGCGCTTGGTTAACCGTAGAGTATCCTTCCAGCACTTCGCCATCGAGGGAGATTCGCTCACCCGGCTTGACCCGAACCCGGCTGCCGATGACGACCAGTTTGGCGTCCACTTCGTGCCACGAGCCATCCGACTGCTGCACCGTGGCTTGTTCCGGGGCAAGATCGAGCAGGCCACGAATGGCGTTGCGGGCTCGGTCCAGCGACTTGGCTTCGATCACTTCGGCCAGTGCAAACAGTACCATCACCATCGCCGCTTCTGGCCAGTGACCGATCAACATCGCGCCTGTGACGGCTATTGACATCAGGGCGTTCATGTTGAGGTTGCGGTTCTTGAGCGCAATCCAGCCCTTCTTGTAGGTGGAAAGGCCGCTCGTGAAGATGGCTACGATCGCCAGAACGACGACTGACCAATGGTTGCCGTTGTGGAACCAGTAGACCATTTCCGCAACCAATGCTGCCGCCAAGGAGATCCCAATCGGCCACCAATTGGTAGACGTGACCGTCGATACCGCTGACGAAGAGGTGGCTTCCTCCGCATTGAGCACTTGCGCTTCGAAGTTCAGGGATTTCAACGCGACCAATACCTCCGGTAGCGTATGGGGCGCATGACGCACAGATAGTGTGCGCTGCATTAGGTTGAAATCGAGATTGGTCACCCCGGCTACCGTGGCAAGCTTATTGCGGATCAGTGTTTCTTCGGTTGGACAATCCATCTTGGTGATGACCAGCTTGGTCGTCTGCTCGCCAGAAGCTTTATCTATGCGTTCTGCCTGCATGCCGATGACCTTCAAAACTTGCTCAACTGGAGCCAGCGAAGGCAGTTCGTGCCGCACGGCCAAGGTGCGCTGCATAAGGTTGAAGTCAAGCCCGACCACGCCCGGCAGCTCGCTCAGCTTGCTTCGGATCAACGCCTCTTCCGTGGGGCAGTCCATGTTCTCAATATGGTAGACCGCTTGGGCCGGTTCCGCCGTTAGCTGGGTTAGCGCAGTGGGCTGGCTGACCGGTACGGACGAGCAGCCGCACCCCTTCGAACCACAATCGCTCATAGCAATTCCTTTACGTAGACTTTTGTATTGCCCATTAGAAACTCTATAGCTACTATAGAGTCAAGTTTTAAATGAGGATGATGTATGGAAATCAAGATTGGCGAACTAGCCAAACGGACAAGGTGCGAGATCGTCACCATCCGCTACTACGAGAAAGAAGGGTTACTGCCAAAGCCAGCGCGTAGCGACGGCAACTTCCGGCTATACGGTGACGCCCACGTCGAGTGCTTGCAGTTCATCCGCCATTGCCGTTCTCTCGATATGACGTTGGTAGAAATACGAGCATTGCTGGAATTACGAGACAACCCTAATCAGAATTGCGATGAAGTCAATGTGCTACTGGATGGCCATATCCAGCAGGTAGAAGCACGTATGGAAACATTGTTACAACTGAAACAACGCTTAGTCGTTCTACGTAATACATGCACTGGGGCCAGAGCTGTAGAATCATGCGGTATTCTGCATGGTTTATCTGTTTGCTCTGTCTCCCGGTCTTTATGAATGCCTAGCGTGCCGGACGAGGCAGCACTTTCCTTTGAAAGTAGTTTTTTCGTGCCATGAATTTTACCTTTGCAACATTCAATCCCTGCAACCTGCTCTGTTCTTCAAGTTCATCTAAATTAGGTTGTATTCCTGACGGTAATCCTTTGATATGACGAGGACTTCTTCTCATGTCAGGATCAATGTCAAAATTAAAGCCAGTGCTATTAACTTTGATGAAATGTCTTCTTTTATGCGATGCAGAACTTCCAGAACTTGTAAGTGCTTTAATATGAACAGGTGATTGCTGAAGACCTGAATTATTCTTACCTTCAACATCATTTTGTAGAGAAATATCATCATCTGGATGTGAAAAGTAGACAGTTTCAAGCGCAGGCGCACATACACCAGAAATAGAACGGATTTCACGGACAAAAATCTGATTTTTCTCTAAATCAGTTCCAGTAAAACCAGCATAGTTGATGATGCAACTACTAATATCAGGCGGTAGAAAATCGAAAGACCATCTTTTCGTACCATCAATAGCGATTGAGGGACGATTGAGTAGAGAAAAAATAGAATTAAAACTTTGTTCAGCGTCAGGAACAAAAAACAACCAAGTAAAAAACTTTCTGAATTGAAGACTGTTTAAATATCGTGCAGGCAGGTTCTCTGATAATTCAATTTCTCCGATCCAATCTGTGTGGGTTGCCTTACCTAATTGCAGAATATTTCCCTGGTAAACAGCAGCTCTCGTCACTTCTGACGAATGGAAAAATAATATACGAGCAAGTTCACTAGATGGAATCCAATAAGTCTTACCTCCATCTTTAATTTTATAAATGACACAGTTTTCTAATTGGTCATAAAACTTGTTAGCCCTATGCAATGTTTTTGGCAGATCGCGGAAGTGACATTTTTCCCATTCAGAAAGTTTAGGCAACTGGAATGAACCTGTGTATCCTTGAACTTTGTTATCTAGTAATTTTCTTGGAAAATGATTTCCTGCTACAAGAGTCGGCAAAAAATCGATAGGAAGAGCTTTCCGAAAATTACCCTGTTGATTATTGAAAAAATAGCAAACAACTTGCCAATCCTCACCCGGTTTTCTAAACCAGTCACCAAGCATGAGTAATTTGGAATCTTCTGGTATATTTTGAATTCCTATCTCATCCATTTCCTATGTCCGTTCCATTATTTCCCTTTGTTTTCTAATAGTTGTATCTCATTTTCAATTCTATTTGTGATTAATTCCTCACGAATATTGGCAATTCTGATCAATCGCCAACGCTTTACCTCTACATTTTTCTCGATGATAATTCTGTATGCGGTATTCAAACGAAGAATGATGTAATCATCTAGACACTCCGCATGTGAATCTAACCATTGTTTCGTTTGGGGAAGGTCAATGAGATGCTTTTGTATTGAATTGGCTCTTGGTAATTGCTTGACCAAATAACTCTGAGTTAATCGAGGACGCTCTTTTGATTGAACTAGTTCAGCATATATAGCTTCTAAATTGATTACATTTTTTGAATCCCAATCTTGATAATCTACCACTTTTCTTCGCATGGTAGATTTATCTTCCTTTGGGGAATTGAACATAAGCCAGTCACCATCGTTTCGATATAACCACGCATATACTCGACTTCCAGAAGACAAGGTGCGGATTTTTTTTACTCCCCAAGCTGGGTTATCTTCTATTAATTTATTCCATTCATCTCTGTGTGACTTAATTTGAACAGCAGGCATGTCTGTCGGTACAGTGATTTTGACCGGTTCAATACGTTCCGTTGGTAGTTTTGCCACCAGATCGAGAACCTCAGATAAAGTACGTTCCGGCATCAATACTGATGTGACCATTAAATGTCGGATAGGATGAAATGACTTTCTGTGCTTTCGGAATAAATTAGTTATCCAATCATTGCTATTATCTTCGTCTAAATAGACGTTAAATCGAGAATTGCCCCATTTTTTCCTTAAAAACAAATTGATATCGTGATGCTGCACCCTGTTTTTATGCACAAAGCCGAGATCTTTGGCAAGACTTTGATAAAACAATGACCAACGATTAGGCCCAAACCCTTGAAGAATAGGGTTCATTAATAATTGCTCGTGAAACTCAATTAATCTGCGTTCATCTTTATTCACTTCGATGGCTTGAGCTGTACATGGCTGACATTCCTTTATCGCAGAATGAAAATGATGTTTTTGCTTTGGATGAAAGTAAACGTTTGAATTTTCTAGCTTACAGTTGTGTTTAATACAAACATCAATACTCGGTAACTGATGTTTACGAAGCCAGTAACATTCACCTAGTATTCTTTTTTGTTCCTCCAAACATTTGGGGCAAAAACGAAAATAAGTCGGAGGCTGGATACTGCTTGCAACAAGCCCCATTCTTGTATGTATTTTGCCACCCTCTTTTGAAGCCATAGAGGATATTGTTTGCCTCACTTGCATTTCTGATAAAAACGGAAAATACAAAGGCGCTAAAGTAAATTCAGCAATCAGTTGATTGACGTTAGTCTTCCACACACGGCTAACATTCCGAGATAGATCCTGCAAATGACTGGGAATATCGGGTATAGCAACGGCGGTTCCAATACCAAAAATATCTCTAATAACAGCTTTTTGATTATCTGCTTGACCAGTATGCAAAGCATAGCGAGCTACACAACTATAGAGCAGTTCATCTTCATAAGGCACAGGAAAGTAAGTCAGCATGTTAGCCAGCTAATAATTCCGCTACAGGATAAATTAATGTAACAGTTCACCGGGACTGCGTTGACAACAACAACTCTTGCGGAATTGGATAAT
>ERZ650302.1261-NODE-1261-length-14286-cov-21.841121_pt1 | contig 14286 bp, 11 predicted proteins | sample MGYA00376238_ERZ650302 | MGnify/ENA primary metagenome ERZ650302 (study PRJEB26733, sample SAMN07839298) | wastewater metagenome | biome: urban; feature: wastewater treatment plant; material: waste water | place: USA: North Carolina | collected 2016-04-28 ... | reverse complement strand
CTGCCATCTCAGACACCCGCCAGCGCACCACGCAGGCTCGCGATCACCGAGTCGTAGCGGTGGGGGTCGGCATCGCGGCCGGCGCCGAACACCGCCGAACCGGCGACGAAGGTGTCGGCACCGGCGCGGGCGATCTCGGCGATGTTGTCCACCTTCACGCCGCCGTCGATCTCGAGGAGGATCTGGCGGCCCGTGCGGGCGGTGTAGGCGTCGATCTTGGCCCGCGCCTCGCGCAACTTGTCGAGGGTGCCGGGGATGAAGGACTGGCCGCCGTAGCCGGGGTTCACGCTCATCAGCAGCACCACGTCGAGCTTGTCCATCACGTGGTCCATCCAGGTGAGGGGCGTGGCCGGGTTGAACACCAGGCCGGCCTTGCAGCCGCTGTCGCGGATCAGGCCGAGGCTGCGGTCGACGTGCTCGGAGCCTTCCGGGTGGAAGGTGATGATGTTGGCGCCGGCCTTGGCGAAGTCGGGCACGATGCGGTCGACGGGCTTGACCATCAGGTGCACGTCGATCGGCGCGGTGGTGCACGGGCGGATCGCCTCGCAGACCAGCGGGCCGATGGTGAGGTTGGGCACGTAATGGTTGTCCATCACGTCGAAGTGGATCCAGTCGGCGCCAGCGGCAATGACATTGCGCACTTCTTCGCCCAGGCGGGCGAAATCGGCAGAGAGGATGGAGGGGGCGATTTGGAAGGTGCGGCTCATCCCCCGATTGTCGCAAAGCTGGAATGCTGCGGGGTTTTGCCTTCCCCAAGGGCACGCGCTCACACCCCGCACGGTTACCATTCGGCCCATGCCAAAGTACCAGTTTGCGGTGGAAGTTCTGCCCGAATACCTGCCCGAGGAATCGGAGCCAGAACGCGAGGTGTTTGCCTTCGCCTACACCATCACCATCACCAACACGGGCGACGCCCCCGGCCAGCTGATTTCGCGGCACTGGATCATCAGTGACGCCCGCGGCCACACCGAAGAGGTCAAAGGCCTGGGCGTGGTGGGGCAACAGCCCCTGCTCAAGCCGGGTGAGGCCTTCCAGTACACCAGCGGGTGCCGCCTGCGCACGGCCAGCGGCACCATGCACGGCACGTTCCACTGCGTGGCCGAAGACGGCGAGCCTTTCGCCACGCCCGTTCCCCTGTTTGTGCTGGAAGCCATTCACCACGGCCCCACCGGCGAGCCCCTGAACGGAAGGGTGCTGCATTGAGCCGCCCCACCGACCTGGCGCGCCTGCTGGCGGAACTGGACCCCGAGGCCGACCTTCCCCACCGCCACCTCTGGCTCATCCATTTGCTGGAATGGGTGCGCGGCGACCGCGACTCCGTGCCCGGCGCCACGGCCAGACTGCAGCTTTTTCTGGATGCGGTCGAAGCCCGGCCAGAGCTGCGCGCGCGCCTGCAGGCTTGGTGGGCGCAGCTGGTGGACACGGTAGATATCACCACCTTGCTGGCCGACTTCGGCTTTGCGCCACGCACCGCTTTTGTGAGCGAGCTGGCGGCGCGCCTGCGCACCAAGTGGCTGCCGGGCACGCCGGACACGATCGATGCGTCTGAACTGTTCGTGCTGGCAGTGCCCCATGAATTTGACGCGCAATGGATGGCCGCGCTGGACGAAGCACAGCTCAACCGCCTGGCCGCCCTGCTGGTGCCGCCGGGCGAGGAAAGCGGCATCTCGCTGTGGCGCCACGCGCTGCTCAACGCCATCACCTACTGCGCGGGACAAATCCTCTCGACCGGGTTTGCCCCTGAACTGCGCCTTCGCATGAGCGAAGAGGCGCGCGAAGCCCAGCCCTTCCATGCGCTGATCCGCGACGTGGAGAGCCTGCGCGTGGAGGTGCTGCACGCCTTGCGCACCCCCGACCGGCTCAACGAAGCCGCGCAGCGCCTGCGTGAGCGGCTGGAGGCCTGCCGCGCCGCCACGGCCACGGTTTACACGCACTTTGAAGACAACGGCATCTCCGTCGGGCTGGTGTTCCGCCTGCGCCAGCTGCGCGAACGCATCGTGCGCGTGCGGCTGCTGCTCGACTGCCTGCTGTCGCCCAAGCCCGCCCTGGCGGCCGCCAAGCTGATGTCTTCGCTGGTGCAGGTGGGCCAGGAGCGGCGCAGTCTGCGCGCACTGTTCGCCTCCAACTCCTCGCTGGTCGCGGCCAAGGTGGCCGAGCGCAGCGCTGAAACGGGCGAGCACTACATCACCCGCACGCCAGCCGAATACCGCTCCATGGTCCACAAGGCAGCGGGCGGCGGGCTGGTGATTGCTTTCACCACGCTGATCAAGTTTGGCTTGTACGCCCTGGCGCTGTCGGCCTTCTGGGCGGGTTTCTGGGCGGGTGTGAACTATGCGGTGAGCTTTGTGCTGGTGCAGTTGCTGCATTTCACGGTGGCCACCAAGCAGCCAGCCATGACCGCCCCGGCCATGGCGGCCAAGCTCAAAGAACTGGGCTCCGGCGACGCCATCGAGTCGTTTGTGGACGAGATCACCCATCTGGTGCGATCGCAGGTGGCCGCAGTGCTGGGCAACGTGCTGGTGGTGATGCCTGTGGTGCTGGGCATTGCACTGCTCATGCTCCACACCCTGGGCACACCGCCCATCTCTGAAAAGCAGGCGCTGCATGTGCTGGAGTCGCTGCACCTGCTGGGCCCATCGGTGTTTTTTGCTGCCTTCACGGGGGTGCTGCTGTTTGCCTCCAGCATCATTGCCGGGTGGACGGAAAACTGGTTCGTGCTGGCGCGCATGGACTCGGCCATTCAATACAACCCACGCATCACCCGCCTGCTGGGCACTGCGCGCGCGGCACGCTGGGCGCACTTCCTGCGCGAAAACATCTCGGGCTTTGCGGCCAATATTTCGCTGGGGTTCATGCTGGGCCTGGTGCCCGTGATTGCCACCTTCTTCGGCCTGGGGCTGGATGTGCGCCATGTCACCTTGTCGGCGGGCCAGATTGCCGCTGCCTGCGCCACGCTAGGGCTGGATGTATTGCACCAGCCCGGCTTCTGGTGGGCAGTTGCCACGTTGCCCTTGCTGGGGGCGTTCAACGTGGGTGTGAGCTTCTACCTGGCATTCAATCTGGCCATGCGCGCCCGCAACGTCAGCGGCGTGGAGCGCTCGCGCATTTATGCAGCGATCCGGGCCCGCCTGCGCAGCGCACCGTTGAGCTTTTTCCGACCTGAACGCGCACGGGCTGCCTGAGAGTCTTCTCTGCGTGCCCGCGCGTTTTGACACCGCCAGGACACCGGTGGCGACAGACGAAACTGTCCTACACACACATCCTGTTGCAACCCGTAGAGTCTGGCGGTACGTCAAAAAACGTCTCTGTGAACGCTCTGAAGGGAGTTGCTTGAATGCGCCGCTGACCTTTGCTGATGCAAAGAGCGGTTGATCCGCGCGGCGGGTATCTGGTACGGTCGGGTGGTTGAGCGCCCCCTGCGTTCGGTCGCAGACTCGTCCCAGAGTCCTGTTGGCTCGTTGGCCCGTGTGCAGTTTTTGCCCCCAGCCTGCCTGTCACCGAACCCTTTTGCAGGACATGAGCCTGCAGGGCTTGCCGGGGGTCGCACAAGCGCCAGCCGCCGCGCTGGATGCACCACCGCTCGCCCCGCCCATGCATGCACCGCAGGTGCAGCGCCCCGCTTGCACTGCAATGGGCGCACCAAGGCACCGGGCGTTTTGTTCCACCTCCGGGCCGCAGGCCCGTTTCCACCCGAGGTCACCACCACATGAATGAACTTATGAGTTTTTGGGCCCAGTGGCTCAGGCCATCGGCGGGACTGCCCACCGTGCAGTGGTCACTGCTGCTGGCGGTTGCTGCCATGGCGGGCTACCTCATCCAGCGCCATACCGGTCTGCCCAAGGTGCTGGGCTATTCCCTGGTAGGCACGGCCGCCGGGCTGGCCGGCTTCAGCGGCGCGGTGTGGCCTTTGCAGGGCATTGGCCTGTTCCTGCTGGAGCTGGGCATTGCGCTGGTGCTGTTTGAATGCGGTGGCCGCATCTCGCTGCGGTGGTTCCGCCACAACCCCATGGTGCTGGTGCAAAGCATTGCCGAGTCGGCCCTGACGTACTTTGCCGTGTATGCGGTGCTGTTGTGGCTGGATCAGCCCACCCAGGTGGCCGGGCCGCTGGCCTTGGTGGCGCTGGCCGCTTCGCCCGCCGTGCTGACACGCGTGGTGGCCGACACCCGGGCCGCCGGGCCGGTGACGGAACGCGCCGTGGTGCTGGCCACGTTGTCCACGCTGTACGCGCTGACGCTGGGCTCCGCCTGGTCCGAGCAGATGAACCGGCAAAGCGCCACCTTGCTGGATGCGATTTCGCCCGCCGTGGTGGTGCTGGGCGTGTCCATTCTGGTCGCGGCCGTGCTCACGCTGGTGCTGCGCACTGCACTGCGCTTCATGAGCCCCACCAGCGAAAACACCTCGATGCTGCTGCTCACGCTCATCGCCGCGGGCTCCACCGTGGCCTCGCACATGGGCGGCTCGGCGCCGCTGGCAGCGCTGCTGGCGGGCATCTTGCTTAAGCAATTGAACCCCCGGCCCTGGGCCTGGCCACGGCAGCTGGGCAACGCCTCATCGCTGCTGACCATGCTGATGTTTGTACTGGTGTCCACCGTGGCCGCGCAGGCAGACTGGAGCGGCCCCGTGGCCGGCGCCGTGCTGGCTCTGATTGCTGCGCGCCTGATCGCCAAAGCCGTTGGCGTGGGCCTGGGCAACGTGGGCAGCGGCGCCAGCTGGCGCCAGGCGCTGTGGGCGGGCTGCGCGATGACGCCCATGTCCTCCATCGCGCTGCTGATTGCATCGCAGTTTGTGGTGGCTTCGCCCTCCACCGGCTACCAGATTGCCAGCGTGGCGCTGCCCGCCATCTTGCTGATGGAAGTGCTGGGCGCCGTGATTGCCACCGTGGCCATCTACCGTGCGGGCGAAAGCTCGAAACCCTGGGCACCGCTGCTGCGCGGTGGCCGCAACGGAGAATCGAATGAGTCTTGAAGCCTTCCACCATTCCGAGCCGCTGACGCTGGGCGTTGAGCTGGAGTTGCAGCTGGTCAACACCAACGACTACGACCTGGCCCCGTATGCGGAAGACATGCTGCGCCTGATGAAGAAAACCCCGCTGCCCGGCAGCGTGGTGCCCGAGATGACGAACAGCATGATCGAAATCTCCACCGGCATCTGCCACTCGGCCAGCGAAGTGGTGGGCCAGCTCACCCCCATCCGCGATGCGCTGGTCAAAAGCGCCGACAAGCTCAACATCGCCGTGGTGGGCGGCGGCACGCACCCCTTCCAGCAGTGGCACGAGCGCCGCATCTACGACAAGCCGCGCTTTCGCGAACTGTCGGAGCTGTATGGCTACCTCTCCAAGCAGTTCACCATCTTTGGCCAGCACGTGCACATTGGCTGCCCCAGCGCCAACGCGGCCCTGCTCATGCTGCACCGCATGAGCCGCTACATCCCGCACTTCATTGCGCTGTCGGCCTCCAGCCCCTATGTGCAGGGGCAAGACACCGCCTTTGACTCGGCGCGGCTCAACTCGGTGTTCGCCTTCCCGCTGTCGGGCCGCGCGCCGTTTGCGCTGACCTGGGAAGACTTCACCGCCTACTTCGACAAGATGACCCGCACCGGGGTGGTGAAGAGCATGAAGGACTTCTACTGGGACATTCGCCCCAAGCCCGAGTTCGGCACCATCGAAATCCGCGTGTTCGACACCCCGCTCACCATCGAACGGGCCGCCGCCCTGGCCGGCTACGTGCAGTCGCTGGGCGCATGGTTCCTGGCCGACGAGCCCTTCATGCCGCAGGAAGACGACTACCTCGTCTACACCTACAACCGCTTCCAGGCCTGCCGCTTCGGCATGGAGGCGGTGTACGTGGACCCCGCCACGGGCGACCACATGCCGCTGCGCGAACACATCCTGATGACCATGGACAAGATCGCCGGCCACGCTGCGGCGCATGGCGCCTCGAACGCCCTGCACCTGCTGCGCACCGACACCCAGGCCGGCCAAAACGACGCCCGCTGGCTGCGCGACCGCCAGCGCCAGGAACAGTTGCTGGCCGAGGTCAGCCGCCAGGCAGCGCAGCGCTTTCGCGGCGCACCTGTCTGAGCAGGCCACCTCAACCCGCCGACAATCAGGCCATGGGTGAATTTGACCTGATTGCGCGCTACTTCACGCGCCCCGTTCGCCACGCCGCCTTGGGCGTGGGCGACGACTGCGCCTTGCTGGCCCCGCGCCCCGGCATGCAACTGGCCATCAGCAGCGACATGCTGGTCGAAGGCCGCCACTTCTTTGCCGATGTAGACCCCGAGGCCCTGGGCCACAAGGCCCTGGCCGTCAACCTGTCGGACCTGGCGGCCTGCGGGGCCAGGCCGCTGGCCTTCACGCTGGCACTGGCGCTGCCCCGGGTCGATGAAGCCTGGCTGGCTGGTTTTTCCAAAGGCTTGCTGGCGCTGGCCGATGCACACGGCTGCGAGCTGGTGGGCGGTGACACCACGCAGGGCCCGCTGAACATCTGCATCACCGTGTTTGGCGAGGTGCCTGCAGGCCAGGCCCTGCTGCGCAGCGGCGCGCGCGCGGGTGATGACATCTACGTGAGCGGCACGCTGGGCGATGCACGCCTGGCGCTGGAAGCCCTGCTCGGCCACATCCACCTGCCAGGCGAACTGCTGGCCCAGGCCCGCCAGCGGCTGGAGCGCCCCACGCCCCGCGTGGCGCTGGGCCTGGCGCTGCGCGGCATTGCCAGCAGCGCCATGGACGTGAGCGACGGCCTGCTGGGCGACTTTGGGCACATCCTCAAAGCGTCTGGCGTGGGCGCCTGCATCCGCACCGATGAAACTATCAAATTGATAGCTGCTGGCGCTTTCCCATCAAGCGCTACAGGCCAATTTGACCAAAAACTTCTGCAGCAATGCACCCTGGCGGGGGGTGACGACTACGAGCTGCTGTTCACCGCCCCGCCCCAGCACCGCGCCGCCGTGGCCGCCGCTGCTGCGCAAAGCCAGACCGCTGTGACCTGTATCGGTCAGGTGCAGGCGGAACCTGGACTGCGGCTGGTGGATGCACAGGGCCAGCCGGTGGAGCATCGCTTCGCCTCGTTCGACCACTTCGCCTGACCCACCGCTGCGGGCTCCACCCACCACCAGACGCCCTGCAGCCCCTCCCGGGCTGGCTTACTTGTCGGCAATGATGCTGAGCAGTTCTTCGCGCGTGGTCGGGTCGTTCATGTACTTGGCGTACAGCGGCGACATGCGCCGTACAAAGGGCGAAACGTCCTTGACCCGCACAAACTGCGAACCCTGCTTGGCCGTAGCCTCTTGCGCCTGGGCCACACGCTTGTTCCACAGCTCGCGCATCAGCAGGGCTGATCTGACACCCGCGTCCTGGAAGACTTTGCGGTCGGCCTCTGTCAACTTGCCCCACAGCGCAGCCGACACGACCAGCGCCTCGGGCGAGACCACATGGTTGGTCACGTACACGCTCTTGGCCAGCTTGTAGTGGCCGGTGGCTTCGTATGAGGGCATGTTGTTCTCGGCACAGTCGATGGCGCCTTTTTCGAAACCCGCCATCACCTCCTTGAAGGGCAGCGGCACGGGTTTGGCGTCCAGCAGCTTGACCATCTCCACAAAGATTTCTGATTGCTGCACCCGGATGGATGCCCCCGCCAGATCACGCAAGTTGGATGGGCTGCGGCCAGCGCAGTAAAACGAGCGCGCCCCGCCGTCATACCAGCCCAGCACCACAAACCCGGCGCCCTTGAGGTTGGCCGCAAAACGCTCACCCAGCTTGCCATCCAGGTGGCGAAACATGTGGGCCGAGTCGGTGAACAGAAACGGCAGGTTCAGCACCTTGATGCCCGGCACCGCGTCCGACAGCGGGCCCGAGCTGAACTCGGCCAGGTCGATCTCGCCGCTCTTGAGCATCTGCACCGCCTTGGGCTGGTCGCCCAGCGTGGCGTTGGAAAACACCTCGATCTGGTAGCGCCCCTGCGTGCCCTTGTTCACCTGGTCGGCAAAGCTCTTCATCGCCTCGGTCACCGGGTAGCCGTCGGGGTGGATGTTCCAGGCCCGCAGCTTGGTTTGTGCACTGGCTGGTGCCACCGCACAGGCCAGGCCCAGCGTCAACGGGGCCGCCCACCAGAGGGCCCGCTGCAGTCGTTGGTATGTCATCTCCTCACTCCCTTTTGTTGTAACCCACACGGTCAACAGACCCTCTTGGGCCATTTAATTAATACGACGTCGTATCAATAAGACTGACACACATCCGTTTTTTATTGCGCCATCAGAACCAATAGCAATCCACCTGGTTTGCAATTCATCCGCAAAAAACATTGATCAGCGGTAAATCACATCACTTTTACCTATGAAATCTGCGCCTCCACCGGAGAACCGAACTCATTTTTCAGCAACATTTGCTAACCACCTATTCGGGTAAACGCCATCCATGCGGAAAAACAAACTCCACAGAATCGCGTTTTGTTGTACGACGTCATCTCTCTTGCTTGACTCGCAACGTTCCGGCATCGAGCCCGACACCATGCGCCCGCCTCGCTGGCGCGCCCTGGACATCCATCCATTCAATGAGGAGACAGACCCATGAAGCGCAGAGACTTTGCACTGACCGCAGCCCTTTCGCCGCTGCTGATGACCGCCTGCGGCGGCGGGGGTGGCGAGGGGGGCGTGGAATTCAGCGGCGCCAAGGCCGAGGCGGCCGCTGGGCTCAAGCGCGCAGCGCAGTACATGGACGAAGTGGTGTCCTACCAGGGCGGCTACGTGTGGTCGTACTCGCCCGACCTGAAGCAGACTTTTGGGGAGATGGAGGCCTACCGCACCATGTGCTGGATACAGCCGCCCGGCACGCCCTCGGTGGGCCATGTGTACCTGGACGCATACCACGCCACGGGAGACGAGCGCTATTACCAGGCAGCCGAGCGCACCGCCTTGGCCATCGTAGCGGCGCAGCACAGCTCGGGTGGCTGGAACTACATTCACGACTTTGCGGGCGAAGCATCGCTCAAGAAGTGGTACGACACCATCGGCAAGAACGGCTGGCGGCTCGAAGAGTTCCAGCACTATTACGGCAACGCCACGTTTGACGACGCGGGCACCGCCGTGGCCTCGCAGCTCATGCTGCGCATGTACCTGGAAAAGCGCGACGCGCGCTTTCTGGCCCCCTTGCAAAAAGCCATCGACTTTGTGGTGAAGGCCCAGTTCGGCCCCGAGTACGGCATTGCCAACGGTGGCTGGCCGCAACGCTTTCCGCACTTCCCCGGCGCGGTCAGCAGCATGCCGTTGCCCAATGCGGGGCAAATCCCGCCCGGCGGCATTGCCGGTATGGCCGATGGCGACTACACCCTGCACGTCACCTTCAACGACGACGTGATGGGCGAGAACATCAAGTTCATGACGATGTGCGTGATGGCCCTGGGCGAGACGCGCCTCATCGGCAACATCGAGCGCGCCATGGAATGCATGCGCCTGATGCAGCAGCCCGGCCCCCAGGCGGGCTGGAGCCTGCAGCACCTCTCACGCCCCACAGGCGGCCGCCCTGCGGGCGCACCGGCCGGTGCCCGCAGCTACGAGCCCCGTTCGCTGGCCACACACACCACGCAGACCAACATCAACCAGCTGTTCAACTACTTCCAGCTCACGGGCGACAAGAAGTACCTGGCCCGCATCCCCGAGGCGATTGCCTGGCTCAAGAGCTGCCCGCTGCCTGCCGACGCAGCCGCCAAGAACCCGCTGCTCGGCGGAGGCCGCACGCACCCCACTTTTGTGGAACTGGGCACCAACGACGGTCTGTACATGCACCGCTACGGCTCCAACATCCACAACGGCGCCTACTACGCCGACAAGGACTACACCAACACCATCAGCCACTACTCGGCGGGCCGCGCCATCAACATTGCGGGGATGGAGGCCACCTACAACAAGCTCAACGCCATGACGAGCGCCGAGATTGCAGCCATGGTCGCGAAGTCACCGCTCAAGGCCAGCGGCACGCGTGCACTGCCCAAGTACTTCTCGATCCGCGAGGTGGACTTCCCAGACCTGTTCGCTGGCGCCGTGATGACCACGCCCACCGTGCCAGACACCGAAGTGCAGACGCTGCTGTCTGAGCTGGGCTCCAAGAACTACTGGACCTCGCCCGTGCCCGAGATCGTCAACCCCTACCAAGGCGACGGCCCCAGCACCGCCTACACAGGCACGGCCTACCGCAGCAAGCATGTGGGCGATGTGTATGACACCTCGCCCTACCCGGCCGACAACCCACCCGAGATCGAGCCCTACGTGAAGCGCGAGAAGCCGCAGTTCATCGTCACGGCAGACTGGATCCGGCGCATGGGCCGCCTGATCGCCTACCTGACCCCGGTGGCCTGACCGCCCTGCGCGCACTCCCTGCGGGGGGCGTGTTCAGCGCATCTGAAACAGCTCCTGGTGAAAGCGCCCCTGCCCGCGCCCCAGGCGCTGCATGGTGTCGCGCAGCGCCTGCCCAAAGCCCTGCGGCCCGCAGAACCACACGCTGGCCTGGGGCCCGGCGCTGGCCAGCAGTGCATCGGAAGCCACCTTCCCGGTGACGTCGCTGTGGTGAATGTGCAGCGTCACGCTGGGCAATTGCGCGCACAGCTGCTGCATGCGCTCGGCAAACACGGCCTCTTGGGCGTTGCGCACGCAGTAGTGCAGTTGCACCACCGGGGCCTGGGCCGGGTTGGCCACCAGCGATTCCAGCCAGGCCACAAACGGCGTGGCGCCAATGCCTGCGGCCACCCACACCTGCTCGGGGGCACGGTCCTGGCGGAAGTCGAATCGCCCGTACGGCCCTTCCACCCACACCTGCTGGCCCACGGCCACCTGCTGCGCCAGTCGCGCGGTGTAGTCGCCCAGCGCCTTGATGGCAAAGCGCAGACGGCCATCGCCAGTATCGGCGTTGACCAGCGTGAAGGGGTGGTGCCCCTCGCCCGCTTGCAGGGTCAGGAACACAAACTGCCCGGCCCGATGCTTCCAGGTGCCCTGCACCCGGCATTCCAGCTCTACCACACCACTGGGGTGCACCTGCACATCCACCACCTTTGCAGCGTGGCGGCGGCTGCTGCCAATGCGCCCGGCCAGCGAACGCACTGCGCACAGCACCCCCACCAGCGAGGCCGCGGCCACAAAGGCGCCCGCAGGCTGCGCCCACCAAGCGGGCGGCACCAGCACCACCGCATGAAACGCCAGCACCAGGTACACCCCAGCCAGCAGTTTGTGCAGATAGCGCCAGACGTGGTACGGAAAGCGCTGCCACAGCGTGATGACCAGCATGGCGGCCAGGAACCATACCGCCCACTCGCCCATGTCTTCCGCCAGGTGGCGGAAGGTGTTGAGCCACCAGTCTGCGCGCGGAGCCCGCACAGGGCGGCCCACCAGGGTGATCAGCAGGTCTTTGGACAGCTGCGTGCCGTAATGCAGCAGCGACAGCACGATGGCCCCAATGCCCGCCCACTTGTGCAGGCGGTAGATCTTGTCCATGCCGCCAAGCGGCCGTTCCAGCCACACCGGGCGCAGCGACAGCACCATGATGAGCGACATCAACGCCCAGGCCCCCAGCCCGGTGAGCAGCAGGATCTGGTTGCGCCACCACCAGACATTCATGGCCGGGTCTTGCCACGGCACCGTCATCGCCCACAACAACACCGCCAGCGCCAGCGTGCTTCCCAGAACCTTCTTCATCATCGACCCTGTATTTGTTTTATGAGACTTCTCACGATAGCCCTGGGGGATGAAGGGCGCCTTAACCCGACATAAACAAGCCGTAAAGATGGGCAGCGCCGCGCCCTCTCGCTGCTAGGATTCGCCCACCCCAACACCCCGCACGCCCTGCGCTGCGCTACCGGAGCCCCACCGTGAAGCCATCCCTGCGCCCTCTTGCCTCCACCACCGCCGTTGCGCTGGCCGCTGCCTGGGTGGCTGCCGCCAGCCCGGCCCTGGCGCAAGACACTGCCTCGCCAGTGACTTCGCGGATTGCCCGCGTCACCGTGTACCCCGGCAGCGCCACGGTCGAGCGCGTGGCCAAGGTGCCCGCCGGTGCGCGCAGCATCACGCTGGGCTGCCTGCCTGCATCGCTCGATGCGCAAAGCCTGCAGATCCACGCCGACCCCGCCGTGCGCGTGGGCGAATTCAATGTACGTACCGAAGACCGCGACGTGGTGGCCGCCTGCGCCAGCCCGCTGGATGGCCGCATCCGCGAGCTGGAAGACCAGATCGCCGCCGTGAAGGCCGAAGCCGCCTCGCTGCAACTGGTCGATGGCTACCTGAAGAACGTAGCGACCGGGGGAGCCGTCACCGAAACACCCGGCGGCCGCTTGCAAGCCACCACGCCCGCACAGATCGCTGCCACCGCCGACGCGCTACGCAAGTCGGCGCACGAATCGCAAACCCGCGCGCACCAGTTGCAGCGCAAGCAAGAGGCACTGGAGCTGGCCCTCAAGCCCCTGACCGCAGAACGCGAACGCACAGCCAGCCAGCGCGCGCAGGTGGTCTCCGTCACCGTGACGCTGGCCACCGACCGCGAGGCCGAGCTGCGCCTGTCTTACCAGGTGCGCGGCACCGGCTGGCAGCCCACCTACCGCGCCACGCTCGACGCCGCCAAACCCAGCGTGCTGCTGGAACGCCAGGCCCTGGTGGCGCAAAACAGCGGCGAGGACTGGAGCAACGTGCAGCTCACCCTCTCCACCGGCCAGCCCGGCCGCACCACCCAGGGCCGCCTGCCCCGGCCGTGGACGCTGGACATTGCACCGCCCACCCCCAAGGTCGCCCCGGTGGCTGCCATGGCCATGGCAGCCCCTGCCCCCGCATCGCCCCTGGCACGCCGCAACCTGGCCGAAGACGCCCTGCCCAGCTTTGAAGTGACCAGCACCGACAAAGCCTTTGCCACCGAATTTGCCGTGCCACAGCGCATCACCGTGCCCTCCAACGGCCAGCGCGTGACGCTGGCCCTGGGCAGCTACACCGCGCCCGCCACCCTCATCACCCGCACCGCGCCTGCCATGGAAGAAGCCGCCTATCTGGTGGCCGAACTGGCCCCGCCCCCTGGCGTGTGGCCGGCGGGCCATGCCAACCTGTACCGCGACGGCGCCTTTGTGGGCACGGGCCGCATCGACTTTGCCGCGGCCACCAGCGCCAACGGCACCAGCAGCCTGGCCTTTGGGCGCGACGAGCTGATCACCGTGCGCGCCGAGCCCGTGCAAGACCTGACGGGCAGCACCGGCTTCACCGGCTCGCGCGTGGAGCGCAAGACGCGCCGGGCCTACAGCGTGGAGAACCGCCACAAGACAGCCATCACACTGCAGGTGCTGCATGCCGCACCGGTCTCGCGCAATGAAAAAATCGAGGTCGAATCGCGCTACCAGCCCCAACCAGCAGACACGGCCTGGAACCGCACGCCCGGCACTGTGGCCTGGCAGCAGCCCGTGGCCGCAGGGGCCACCGCGCAGTTCAGTGCCGAGCACACCATCCGTTACCCCAAGGACGTGGAGCTGATCGAACGCCAGTGACCTTGGAGACACGGTAACTGGCCCTCTGAACGCCCCGCGCAACAGCGGGTCGGTCACAATCCGTCACAGCGCCCGCCAAGGCGCCACCGCGCCCCCAGGAGCCCGCCACCATGAGTTACCAACACCTCCTCGTTGCCGTTGACGGCAGCCCCACCGCCGACCGCGCCGTGAACGAAGCCACGGGCCTGGCCCAGGCCACGGGCGGGCGCATTCGCCTGCTGAACGTGATGGACCCGTTGGCCCACATCAGCGGTTTTGAGCGGCCCGAGGTCTACAGCCAGGAAGTGCTGCCCCGCCTGCGCAGCGCGGGCGAGGCCCTGCTGCAGCAAGCACGCCAGCGCGTAGAGCAGCAGGGCGTGCCCGTGGACACCGTGCTCATAGAGAACATGGACGCCCGCGTTGCGCAACTGGTGGTGGAGCATGCCCAGGCCTGGGGTGCCGACCTGATCGTGCTGGGCACCCACGGGCGCCGTGGCCTGGCCCGCGTGCTGATGGGCAGCGATGCCGAACAGATCGCCCGCACCGCTCCCGTGCCCGTGCTGCTGGTGCGCCTGCCTGCTGCGGCAGACGGCCGTGCAGCCGGGGCCTGACAGATTTTTCGCCCGCTCATGACCGCCTCCAAGCCCCAGCCATCCCTTGCCCCCCGGCGCGCCAGCGCCGCCTTCATGCTGGCACACCCGGCCCACGCCATTGCGCTGGGCTTTGGCTCCGGCCTCTCGCCGTTCGCCCCCGGCACCGTGGGCACGCTGTGGGGCTGGATGTCGTTCCTGGTGCTCATGCCCT